>Ga0182030_10015633_pt1 | contig 14862 bp, 16 predicted proteins | sample 812S3MmetaG_FD_121299 | JGI IMG/M metagenome (GOLD analysis project Ga0182030, IMG submission 121299) | Permafrost microbial communities from Stordalen Mire, Sweden - 812S3M metaG (Illumina Assembly) | ecosystem: Environmental > Terrestrial > Soil > Wetlands > Permafrost | place: Sweden... | reverse complement strand
GCTAAGCCGCATCCAGTAGTTCGGATCGCGGGTTTCTGAGGGGGCGGAAGGCGTTTTGGAGCGGCTCGGTCGGCCAGACATAGTCGCCATTGAAGGTGATGTGCTCCCAGCCGAGCGGCGCGATATGAGCGAGCAAATCGTCACGGACCAGATCTCCGCTGGAGCGCAGTTCGGCGACGGCGTGGCTGAGATAAACCGTGTTCCAAAGAATGACGGCCGAGACGACGAGATTGAGGCCGGAGGCTCGGTAGCGCTGATTTTCGAAAGTGCGGTCGCGGATTTCGCCGAGGCGGTGAAAGAACACCGCCCTGGCGAGCGCGTTGCGGGCCTCGCCCTTGTTTAGGCCGGCGCTTGTTCGCCGCCTCAAAGCCGGGTCGCTGATCCAGGCAAGGGTGAAGAGCGTACGTTCGAGCCGTCCTATTTCTCGAAGGGTCTTCGCCAGCGCATTCTGTTTGGGGTAAGCCGCGAGCCGACGCATCAAGATCGACGGCGCAACCGTCCCAGCTTTGATTGACGCCGCAAGGCGCAACGTCTCATCCCAGTTTTCGCCGATGACACGAAAGTCGATGGCGCCGCCTATCATTGGATCGAGCGATTGGTATGTCGCACGAGCGTCAGCGACATAGAGGCGACGATCGGCAAGATCGCGAATGCGCGGCGCGAATCTAAAGCCCGTAAGATGGCAGAGACCGAACACGTGATCGACGGCGCCCGCCGTGTCTGTATAATGCTCGCGGATATCTAGCGAGCATGCGTGGTGAAGCAACCCGTCCAGAATATGCGCGGCCTCGCTGGCGTTGGCCGCGATGACCTTGGTGTGAAATGGTGCATAGCGATCGGAGATATGCGTATAAAACTTCACGCCAGGCTCCGATCCGTATTTGGCGTTGTAATCGGCGCGCGCCTCGCCATGCCCGCCTGCCTTGAAAAATTGTCCATCCGACGATGACGCGCCGCCGTCGCCCCAGACCCTTGTAAAAGGCTGCGCGTGGATCGCTTCGGTCAGGCATGCCAGCGCCGCCTGATATGTTTCGTCGCGAACATGCCATTCGGCGATCCAGAGCAATTTCGAATGGCTGAAGATCTTGGAGCTGCGCGCCATTCGCGCGAGGCCGAGATTGGTGGCGTCGGCGAGCAACGCAGTCATCAGTCCGAAGCTTTCGTCGGGCGGCGCGCCGGTGCGAAGATGACCGAAGTGCTCGGCGAATCCTGTCCAGCCATTGACTTCGGCGAGAAGCTCAGTGATCCGCAGGCGCGGCAGCATGCCATAGAGCCGCCGCACGGCATCGTCGACTTCATCGTGCTCGTTTTTACGAATGGGGCTGATTGATAAACCCTCTGCAGTGATGGCCGCCTCGACAAGCCTGCCCGCCGACGCGAGCGTATCGATTTCATTGAGCCTCGATTCTAGCAAAGCAGTTCTCTCGGCGCGCCAGTCATCAAAGCAATCCACGACAGCAAGTCCCAATTCGCCTTCCTGTCGCCTCGTGGAAAAAGCCGCCTGGGGCAAGAGAAGATCGCCAAAAGCGCGGAACGCGCGGCTGCCTTCGACCCAGATATCTCCGGACCGAAGACTGTCGCGTAGCGTCATCAAGACAGCGACCTCATAAGCCCGACGATCAAAAGTCGGGCCTCGTCCAACGAGCTTGCGCCACGTCGCCTTCAGAAACGCCGTCGGTGGACGTTGCGGGTGCTTCGGCCTCGCCGCATAAAGTCCGTGCAACAGATCGAGCGCATCCAGCAACGAGTCGTTTGGTTTCCATGAGCGGAACACAAATGCATTGAGCAGGACCGGTATCATCCGGCGCACCGTCGGATATCTTTCGACGATTTCGGCCAAATTGTCTTCCCGCGTGTTGGTGACGACAATTTCTGTTTCCGCGACAAGCGCCTTCAAGCGTTTCCAACCAAGCGAGCGTTCAACAGCCGCATCTTGGTCCTCTCCAGACTCCTTCGCCGCCAACATGGCTTTCGCCATGTGGAGCAACGCGCGCGCGGACGCATCGAGCGCTTTCGCTCGATGGACAAGATTTTCTCTGTAGGCGCGATCGGCGCGGCGGTATACGCCGCCGAGCATCTTGTCGATCATGACAAGCGCCGCGTCCGTGAGGATCGCTTCCATCTCGAGAGCGAACACGACCAGAGTCGCCAGTCGGCGCGGCGTATCGAACCGAGAAAGATGCTGAGCGCTGAGAATGGCCGTTTCCTTGCCGATCGTCCTATAACGGGCGCGATGAATCCGTTGCTCGCGATCTGGATCGACGCCCAGGCTGCGGACGAATTGCAGGCGCTCGACGATCCCGACCAGGTTCTTCTGCGTCGGCGCCTCTGGCCAATCACGCAACCAGGCGAGCCGCGTGCGGTCCCCGTCGTCGCTGACCGCGATCAATGCCTCGAGCTCAGCAATCGTTCGCTGTTCCAATCCCTCGATGAGATTCTTGTGGGCCTGCTTTCGAGCGCGGGCGCGAGCCGCCAAGCCGATGCGCTCCAAAATTGTCGGCGCAGGCAACAAAATGCCGCGAGTGCGGATCGCTTCGATCATGGCGGCAACGATGACAGCGCCATGATCCGTGCCAACCGCCTCATCCGTCGCAATCTTTGCGACGTAGCGATAATCGTCACGGCTAAAAGGACGGACGCGCAAATGCGACTGTATCTCGCCGAGATGCTCCCAGCGTGTTTCCTCTCGACGGGCATACTCGACAAAAATCCCCGGCTGGATGCTGAGTTGGCTGGCAATGAATGATAGAATGTCCGCCGGCGGAATTTCGTCGATGCCGAGCACTCGACCAGGAAAGCGCTGGTAGGCAAGATGCATCGCAAAGCCGAGCCGATTGGCGTCTCGCCGCCGTCGACGGATCAGCGCCAGATCGTCGGGCGAAAGCGTATAGTGCCGGATAATTGCTGCCGGGTCGTTGGGAGGATCGAACAGCGCCGCACGGGCCTGCGGGGAGAGGATTTCATGCTTCTTCATCGCCGGCTTCCCTGGTGCGCAATCCGTCGTTTGCGCAGCAGTCCGGCTTATCAATATTTTCAATGCCTTGGCATCTGCGCAACTCCATCGCAAGAATACCAGCAAGCCTCCATCAGCGCCTTAGCGTAGGATTTTGGGAAGATTCTGCGATGAACCCTTGTAGGAGCGATGCTCGACATCGGGCGTGACAGTGCGCCTGGCGGCGGCATGGGACCGCAGCTTGTCGGTAATCATGCGCTTTGGAGAGCATCCTTGCTTTCTCAGCAGCCGCGTCAGCAAGCATATCGCAGCCTTTGTGTTGCGGCGCCCTTGAACGATTTCTTCGAGGACACACCCGTCCTGATCGACGGCGCGCCACAGCCAACGCTTCGCGCCGCTGATCGTGATGACGACCCCGTCCAAATGCCAGATGTCGCGACGGCTCGGCGTCTTGCGCTTCAAGCGGCGGGCGTAGTCCGCGCCGAACTTGATCGCCCACAGGCCGGACGGTTTCATAGGAGACGACGATCCCGCGCTCGAGAAGCATCTCCACGACCAAGCGCAAACTGAGCGGAACTCGGAAGTACAGCCATGCCGCATTGGCTATGATATCGGCTTGGAAACGATGACGCTTGTAGCTGATGGGCGGTAGGGTCATGCCCGACTGACTAAGCGCCCAATTGTTCACAGTCGGTTAACGTGACAACGTCCGGCGAAGTCCTGGCTGTTAAACCCGCAGATCGATCCCAGCCAGCGGGTTCTTCCATGGAGGTCGGAGATCAAGGAAGAGAAACTGTCCGCGTTCGACTGCTCGCGTTTCTCTGATCGGAGGCCGGGTTGGTTGAAAGGTCGAGTGGAGGGCCAGCGCAGGCAGGTCAGGCTTGTGCCGAAGCCGTTGTCGTAGATTGCGTTCACCGTCGCTGCTCTGACCTGCAGCATGAGATGAGCGTCTGATGGGTCTGCGTCACTTTCCGTGCTTGAAAGTTTCTTGCAAGCTGGGCCGCATATAAATGGAGCATGAAAAAAAGAGCGCGATGGACCTTAGGGCCAGAAATTCAGGTCGAAACCTATAAGTTTCAAGACGATTGCTGGGTTTTGTCGGCGTCTGGCGCTGCAACGCCTCGATGTCCTGGCTGCGGCAAAACCTCAAGTTCGCGCCACAGTTGGCATACTCGGCAGCTGCAGGATCTGCCGGCTCAAGGAGCGCCAGTGGTTCTGAAATTGCGTCTTGGCCGTTGGCGATGCCATAACGATCAATGCATGCGAAAAACTTTCGTTGAACGGCTGCCTTCCATCGTCGCGCCCTTTGCGCGCCGGACCAGCCGCGTCGCCGAACTCGTCCGGCTTTTTTGTCACGCCGCCGGAGGAAGGGTGAGCGAAAGGCTGCTGGCGCGTTTAGCTATGGGGGTGAGCGACAATACGATTCTGCGGCACCTCAAAAACTATGTGAGAAAAGTCGGTGACGCTCAGCCCATACGAATCGTTGGCATTGATGACTGGTGCTGGCGCAGAGGCGATAGCTATGGAACGATCATCGTCGATCTGGAGCGCCGGAAAGTTGTCGAGGTGCAGCCAAAACGATCGATGGAAGAAACCGCAAAATGGCTCAGGCAGCATCCCGAAGTCGAGATCGTCAGCCGGGACCGGTGCGGGCTTTATGCTCAAGGAGTGCGGGACGGGGCGCCTCAGGCAAAGCAGGTCGCCGACCGGTTTCATCTCCTGCAGAATTTGCGCGAGGCCATCGAGCAGCAAATGACTGATCTCGGCCAATTTGCCGGCCGTTCTCTTCTGCCTGCTGAAGTTGGAGACCTTAATCCCGCCCCTCGCCAAGCGCGGCGCGAGACACGAAAATCCGCATTCGATCGCGTCCAGGCGCTTCACCTAGCCGGCAAAAGCAGTCGGCATATAGCTGCGCAAACTGGCACTGGATGGTCGACCGTGGTCAAATGGATCCGCTCGGGCTGTTTGCCGGATCGCCGTCCCGCAGCTCTCACGCCGAGTTCTCCAAGCTATTTTCAGGAATTTCTGCTGCGCCAATGGGAAGCCGGAAACCGGCTTGGCCGGCATCTGTTCCATGACCTCAAGCACCGAAGCTACACGGGCAGCTTATCCCACTTGCATCGGCTCTTGGCCAAGTGGCGGCATCCGGATCGGGAAGAGGAAATCAAGGTGGCTATCCCGGCCGAGGAGAGCCGAGCTCTTGATCCGGCGACAGGCTGGCAGATATCCCCTCTCGTGGCGGGCGCGCTATGCATGAAACCATCAAAGATGCTCACGCCGGCTCAAGCGGTTAAGGTAAGTGCGCTAAAAGAGGCCTCACCGAGTTTCGTCATTATGAGGCAGCTTGCCATGCGGTTCCGAGGCATCCTTCGTGGCGCCGACCCAGACAAGCTTGATCAATGGCTCGACGATGCCCAGAGCTCCGGGGTCTCGTCAATAGAACGATTTGCACGGGTTCTTCGTCGAGACATTGACGCCGTTAAGAACGCAATCACAGAGCCATGGAGCAATGGCCAAGCCGAGGGGCAAATCAACAGACTGAAAACCCTCAAGCGAGCGATGTATGGTCGCGCAGGCGTAGAGCTGCTGCGCGCCCGCCTGTTGCCCCTCCCATGATCCACGTGCACGGAAAGTGACGCAGACCCCCTTAATGTGAGCAATTCTGCACAGACTTCGCCTTGGGTGAACCTAGCATAACAAATATAGGTGCGTCATCCACTCCTTCCTTAAAGGGTAGTCATAGTTGATGGAACCGACGTTGCCTGAACCACGTTTCAAGCCATCTGATGAATTCCGGAGGTTGGGAAGATGTATATGTCGGGTGAAAGTCTTCTGATCATATTAGTGGTCGGGCTGATTGCAGGATGGTTGGCCGGCCAGATCGTGCAGGGTACCGGTTTTGGGATCGTTGGCGACCTTCTCAGTGGAAGCTTAGGCGCTTTCATGGGGAGTTGGCTGCTCCCTCAACTCGGAATCCACCTTGGCCAAGGCATCGTTGCGGCGATCATCAACGCCACCATTGGCGCATTGATACTATTGCTGATCATCAGGCTCGTTCGCGGCGGCGGCGGATGGCGAGGGAGTTGGAGGATAGGTTGGTGAGCAAGCCGCTTGGTGGAGGGCGCGCGTTTGAGCGTCTTATTCCAATTCCCGAGGAAGATGACTCGGAGGGGACGCCGGAAGGGGCGGGAATTTGATTTAATATTGCGAACGAAGAGACTCGCCATGCCGCTTCCCCTTCGCGCCGATTTCGGCGTCTCGTCGAAGTATCGGACAGCTCGCTGACCACCTATGACCGCGGCCGCAAGCTTGCGCTTTACGTGTACTTCGGCGTGCCCGAAGTCTGGATCGCGGATCTTGTGAGCGCCGCCGGTTAAGTTTTTCGTTAGCCGCAAGCTACTGGTTGCGGGACTTCGTGTGCGAGAGGCTTGTGACGGCGGATAGTGCGAACTCGACTGAGTCAGGGCGTTATTGCGGTGTTTGTAAAATATCCTGCACGTTGAACTCGTCGCCAAAGACAGCAATCTCATGGGGCTGCTACTGACCTCACCGGACTGATATGGCGGATCGGAGAACCAATGCAAAACGACGCCCTTGGGAAGGACGTCATTCCAGCTCAGGGCCGACCCAAGAGTGACCAGCTTTCGACTCCTTCGCGCGCGAGCCGACGTGGCCTCGATTGGTTCGTTTTCTTCGTTGCGGACGTGCAGACAGGTTTTGGGGCCTTCGTCGCTGTTTACCTGACCGCGGAGAAATGGACGCAGGTCGATATTGGCCTTGTCTTGACGATTGGCGGTCTGGTTGGCCTTGCAGGCCAAATCCCAGGTGGAGCGATAGTTGATGCCGTGCGCTCGATACGGGGAGCCGCCGCCTCCGCCATCATCGCGATCGGCGCAAGCGCATTCGCTCTCGCCGTATGGCCGATCTTCGTAGTCGTTCTTACGTCCCGGATCGCGCAGGCCCTGGCGAGCTGCGTATTGGGCCCGGCGACGGTGGCCATCAGCCTCGGTCTGGTCGGGCGGGATTCGATCGGCGAACGCCTAGGCCGCAATGCATCCTTTGCCTCGATTGGAACCGTCCTTGCAGCGGCCGGGATGGGAACGTTCGGATATTATCTGTCGAATCGGGCGGTTTTTTTTGTCGCGGCGGGGATGGCGGCGCCGGCGCTGACTTTCTTGTTTCAGATACAGTCGAGCGAAATCGATCGCGCGCGAGCAAATGACGGCAGCTCGCAATTCGCTTCCTCCGACATCGCATCGGGCGTACGCGATCTCGTTGGCAATAGCGCATTGTGGATCTTCGCCGGATGCGTCATCCTTTTTCAACTCGCCAATGCGGCCATGCTGCCGCTTGCGGCGAGTATGCTGACGCTACGATTGAGCGAGCTGGCGACGATCCTGGTCGCTACCGCCATCATCGCGCCTCAGTTCATCGTTGCGCTTTTGTCACCATGGGTCGGGCGCAAGGCCCAGCAATGGGGACGTCGGCCGCTCCTCATACTCGGGTTCGGCGCTCTGGCGGTTCGCGGCGTCCTCTTCGCGCTGGTCACGGACCCGTATCTAGTTGTGGCGGTGCAGCTTCTTGACGGCATTTCGGCCGCCGTACTTGGCGTGATGGTGCCCCTTACCGTCGCGGACGTGTCCCGCAACACGGGACATTTTAACCTCTCACTGGGCATCATCGGCTGTGCCGTCAGCATTGGCGCGGCGATCAGCACTACGCTTATCGGCTATCTTAGCGATCGCCTCGGGAGCCACACAGCCTTCGTGACTATGGCAGGCATTGCCGTCGCCGGATTTGCGGCGGTGTGGCTCTCGATGCCCGAAACGCGGCCTAATGCGATTGACGAATGAGGCGCGGCCGCGGCCCAATCCAATTTAGATGAAGAACGCCCGCGACGACGTAACACTACTCGACCGCGCTCGTTGGACCGGTCTGGAAACTTCTGCCCCGCTGCGAAGAGACCAAACGCGTGCCAAACTTTCTGCTGGCTGGGTTTTTTACCTTAGGAGACAAATCTGTACGCTTTTGTAGTCGCGGACGTTTTTCCGCTGTCGCCAGACCCGTCCAAAAATCACAATTCTTGGGAAAGTGCATTTTATTGCTCCGGCTCGGCGAAGTTTTCATGCGCGTGCCGGACGTTGGGATCTTGGAAGCAGGCATTCACGCGTTGGCCTGATTTTTCGGCGGTCATGTGCCCTCCGGCAGCAGATGTGAGTCGGGCCATGGTCCGGACGGCGACTTTTGCGACGATGGCGGGCGTTGGTGCACGTATAGACCTTAGATTGTAGCTGTCTGCGGGCTAGCCCTATAGGAGAGGCGGTGACGGCCTCGGGCGCGGGTTGTAAGATACCCAGCTGAAGCTTTTCGGGTCCGGGAAATCCATGCCTTATAAATTCAATGACGGCCGCTGCCGCAAGATCCCCAAGGCGAAATACCGGGTGACGAACTGGCCGGACTATGACACCGCCTTGGTCCGGCGAGGGAGCCTCGCGGTGTGGATGACGGAGGAAGCCGTGGCGGCATGGCATGCGCCAGTCACCGGCCGGCGCGGCGGTCAACCGGTTTATTCCGATCTGGCGATCGAGACAGGATTAGCGCTTCGTCTGGTGCTCCATCTGCCGCTTCGCCAGACCGAGGGGCGCTCCGATCAATCGCAGATTTGCTCGGTGTCGAGATCAGAATTCCGGACCATACGACTTTCAGCCGGCGCGGCGGAGGCCTGATGATTTTACCGGAACGGGTTGAGCACAACGAGCCGCTGCATCTGCTCGTCGACAGCACCGGCGTCAAGATTTACGGCGAAGGCGAATGGCTGGACCAGAAGCACGGCATCCGGTCATGCCGCCGCTGGCGGAAACTTCATCTTGCGGTAGACGCCGATACAAACGACATCGCCGCCGTGGAATTAACCCAAGACGATGTCGGCGATGTCTCGGCGGTAGCGGATCTGCTCGACCAGATCGAGGGTCCTGTCGGCTCGATGACGGGCGATGGCGCCTACGACGGCCAAGCGGTTTACGATGCAGTGGCAAAACGCCATCCCGAGGCCGCTGTCATCATCCCGCCTCGATCGACGGCCGTTTTGAGCGAGGGTCCGGCGACACAGCGCGACGCGCATCTCGAGGCGATCGCAAGGCTGGGGCGTCTTGGCTGGCAGCGGAGTTCCGGATATTCCCGGCGGAGCCTCGTTGAAACAGCGATGTACCGATACAAGACCATCATCGGCCGGCGTCTTCACGCCCGGACTTTCCCCAATCAAAAGACCGAGGCAAAGATCGGCTGCAACGTCCTCAACCGAATGACCAGTCTTGGTATGCCGGTCTCCGTTCGGGTCAAGTAAAATGACCGGCTAAGAAAGAAACAGAGCCGGAATTCTATTCCTGCACCAACGCCAGGTTGAGATGCACTTCCTCGCACAGCCGTCGTTCAGAGCGGATGCCGAACGAATAGCCGATGAGCAACATCCGGATCATCAATTCCGGATCAATCGAAGGACGCCCCGTCGATGAATAGTAGGATTCAAGCGCCTTTCGGATCGCGCCGAAATCAAAAACCGAATCGATCCCACGCAATAGATGATCTTGAGGAACGTGACTTTCGAGACGAAACGCGTAGAAAAGCTGCTCCGGCTCGTCTTGACGCCCCATCATCGCGAATCTCCGAACGCCGAGTACCCGAAGCGATGGAATCACGCCCTCGAACGGCGTTCAACCGGAGTTTTTCAACGGCATCTAAGATTTTCGTACCGGGCTTTGGTCACTTGAACGCAATCGCACGGCAGACATAATATAGGGGAGCGGCACTTTCGCGAAAGCAGCCTGAACATGGCGACGCCTTGTCCGCGGTCCTGGCCGAAAGGATACGGATCTGCGCCCCAATCTATTTTTCGGTGGCGAGACGCCGGAACTGCCGCGTCATCGCGTTGACCTGGGCGAGATAGGTCGCGACGTCGTGATCGCCGCAGCGTTCGCCTCGCGACAGTTGAAAGCCGCTGCGGGCGAAGGCTACCGCCGGACCGACACCGCAGAGATGGACGATGGCGGCGAGGTCCTGCGTCTGCTGCAAACTCGCTGACGCGTTTGGTCGGCGCGCGAGTATCCGCACCACACTTCGGTCCAAGGACACCGCCGTAAGCTCGACGGCATGGCTCGGCACGACGCGGGAATAGAACGCGTTGAACCAGCAGGAATGCCAATCGTTCCAGGGGCCATCCCCAACGACGGTGTGGTGACGGATGCAATAGTGCCGTGCGTCGGTAAAGGCCGCGTCAGTCAACTGGTACATGCCGACGGCGCTTGAGGCGGGTTGATAGATTTCAAATGGGCGCCAAGTCAGACGCCATCGCCAGTAGGTGCGCGCTACCGGATTGCCCGCGCCCTCGACCTGGGCTAGCGCCGCCAGCAGCTCGGGCGTGATGGCAGCAGTGGAATACTCGTTGAAGAACGGTGCATACTGTCGCCAGGTCTCAGCAGGCATTTTGTTGAACGCGCCGCTCACGGGAAAAAACACCTCTGTCGGCTTGCGCATTACATGATATACGAAATTTGTCGCCGCGAAGAAACTGAGAGCCACCGCCGCTATAGCGACGGCGCGCAAAGCTGGTGGAGTCGCGTTCAGTTTGCGCCGCGCAATACGTGCGTGCTTGCGCCATCGGCGGAGCCGACGGAGGAGAGTGTTCCAGTCGAGACCCATACGCGTCCTTAAAGTCGGAGTCTTGGCGGCGCCTGATGACGACGTGGTGGTTGCTGACGCCATGGGCGGGCGGGCACTGGGCGCGCTGCGGCGGCATTTAGCCGAATGAGCCTTCCACCTAGCAGTTATGCAACTCGCCCGAGTCGCGGCGGGCAAGCCGCATCTTCACCGACTGTCCGGTGGCCGTCCTCTGGTATCAGACCCGGCAACACGCCACTAAAGAGATCCGCAACGTCGCTTTCGCGCTCCGGGGGACACAGCATGTGAAGCGACAAAGCTCTCTTTCGCTCCTGAAATTGACGCAGTTCATCTCGAAACGAAAAGTCGGAGTCTCATTGGCCGCGCAGCCGTTGCAGTTATGGCCAATTTTTTAGCCCCGGACCATAACGCCAGCGGTCTGCGTTAGTCCACGGTGACGATGATCTTACCGATTTGCTCGTTGCTTTCCATGAACCGATGGGCGTCGATGATCTTCTCAAATGAAAAGGTCTTTGCGATGATCGGGGTCAGCTTGCCGCTCGCCAGCCCGTCTAGTACGTATTTTTTTCCTTTCGCCATCCGTTCGGGGTCGCCAACTACCTCGAATAGCGTATAGCCACGTAAAGTCAGGCCCTTTCTAAGCGCTGCGAACAGTGGAAAGGGCGTCGCCGAGCGGGCCAGCGCGCCGTACAAGATGATGATCCCGCCCTGAGCGGCTGCCTGCGCCAGTGTTTCCACGCCATCGCCGGCCACAGGGTCAAAGGTAATTCGTGCGCCATGGCCGTGGGTGATCCGCTTTACCTCCTCGGCCAGATCCTGTTCCTCGGTCGCGATGACGTGCCGCGCGCCATGGTGAAACAGCGCTTCGCGTTTCGCGCTGGTGCGTGTGGCCGCGATCGAGATCGCGCCCGCAGCGTTGGCAATCTGTATTGCCGCGAGCCCGACCGAGGATGACGCCGCCGTGATGATGACTGCGTCCCCGGGCGCGAGCCGCGCCACTTCGATCAGCGCGCCGTATGCCGTCAAGTACTGCATCCAGATCGCAGCCGCCTGTTCCCAAGAAAGTTGGCCTGGATGCTTCACGGTTGCGGTCGCAGGGACGATTGCCTGTTCGCCGTAGACGCCGTACTGGTTCATCGAGAATGCGGGTATGGTTGAGACCTTGTCGCCAATGGCAAATCCGGTCACGCCCTCGCCGATCGCTTCGACCGTTCCTGCGGCCTCGTAGCCGAGCCTGCTCGGCAGCTTCGGTTGCTCCAGATACGTACCAGAGCGAAACATCGCTTCCGCCCGGTTGAGACCGAATGCATGCACGCGCAGCCGCAGTTCGCCGGGTCCTGGTGCGCCGATGTCTACCTCGTCGATTTGCAGAACCTCGGGGCCGCCGGTCTTGTGAAATTGAATCACGCGCGCCATTCCCTTACTCCCGTTTTGCCGACGTTACCCGAATGGATAGTACACAGGCCCATTTCCGAAGCCAAAGCGGCGGGGGCCGCGCCCTCGGTTAGCCAGGGGTTGAGGCCTCAGCCCTCGACGTCTGTCTCGGGCCGATCCCCGCCCGCCGACGCTTCGTCGTGCCACCGGCCGTCCTTGTCTTCATACGAAATGTCCGTCGCATCTCCAGGGACGAGTTGTTCCTTCGCTGCACGATCCGCCCCACTGCGAGCTAGGTCATGGGACGGGAAGGTCTCGGAAAACACGCCGCCGACCTTGTAAGCCCAGCCGCCGTCATGTTCGACAACCTCATAGACAATCTTGGTCATGTATCGCTCCTTAAGCTTATCAGCAGCCGCAAAACCGGAACCTCATTGCATCCAACGGAAATGTAGGACGTCGCCTGTTCCTATTCATCTGAGCCGGCGCGCGCCCTGTCGATAATCCCATTGACGGTGGCCAAAGAACCTAGAGCGCCAGGCTCAATTGGGGCTGCTGGTTCGCCTGATCGTCGTCCAGCGACGACAATGACGCGCCGAGAAGCCGGATGCCTTTTGCGAGCGGAAAAAGGCATTCGAGGAGTTCGAGGCTTTGCCGTTCAAGTTCGGCGCGCGTCGCGAAGGGCGCTGCGCTCGTCCGGCTTCGTGTGATCTGCTGGAAATCGGCATATTTGACCTTCAGCGTCACCGTCCGCCCACGCGTTCCAGCGCTCTCGCAATGACGCCAGACCTTTTCCACGATCGGCCTGAGCGCATCGCGCGCCGCCTCGAGGGTGAAGATATCACTGGAAAAGGTGTTTTCCGCGCCGACCGACTTGCGAATCCGATCGGCGCGAACCGGCCGTTCGTCGATCCCGCGCGCGATCCAGTAATAGTATGGCCCTGCTTTCCCAAATTGCTCCTGCAAATAGGCAAGCGGATGCGTCTTCAGGTCGAGTCCCGTCGCAATTCCGAGCCTGTTCATCTTCGCGGCGGTCGCAGGTCCGACGCCATGGAATTTTCGGACGGGCAGTGTCTCGACAAAGGCCGGTCCCATCTTTGGCGTGATCACAAAGATCCCGTCGGGCTTGTGATGGTCCGAGGCGAGCTTGGCCAGAAACTTGTTGTACGACACGCCGGCGGAGGCGGTGAGCTTCGTCTCGGCGCGGATCTTCGCTCGGATCTGCTCCGCTATCTCGGTCGCGGAGGATATCCCCTTGAGATTTTCCGTCACATCCAAGTAGGCTTCGTCGAGCGACAGCGGCTCGATGATGGCCGTGTATTCGGCGAAGATGGCGCGCATCTGTTGGGAGACTGCCCTGTAGACGTCGAACCGCGGCTTCACGAAAATCAGGTCTGCGCATTTCCGCTTGGCCGTGACCGAGGGCATCGCCGAGCGGACGCCAAATTCCCGCGCCTCGTAGCTCGCTGCCGCGACAACTCCGCGTTCGCGCGACCCGCCGACCGCGACCGGCTTGCCGCGCAGCCAGGGATTGTCGCGCTGCTCAACTGAAGCGAAAAACGCATCCATATCCACATGTATGATCTTGCGTCGTCGCGCGGGCTCGATCGGCTGGCTTCGATCCTGATGATCGAACGGGGTCGTTGACTTGTATCGATCGCGCTGGTACGGAGAGCAATCGCATGACCTGGTCATCGGACAGGGGACGAGGAACACGCTGGATTCGACGCATGCGCATAGACCGTCGGCCAGTTCGACGCCCTGATCGTTGCTGTTCTCCGTGAGCTTCCAGCGGATTACGCGCGACCGAGAACGCGCCTGTCAGCACCAGATGCTCGTAGAATGTCGACACTCCAGCCAGAATACGGTTGATAGTCGCCGGCGCGAGGCGGTCGGAGACAATGGCAGGTGTCGAGGCCTGTCGACCTCCTGCGCCGCGCCGCCTGTCGGTTAGATATGTGATGAAGTCTATCAGATGCGCTGTCTTAAACTGCTCGACGTCCATACCCGCCGACGAAAGGTATCCGAACAGCAGCTTTAAATCGTGCAGATAGGCCACAACTGTGTTCGGAGAGCAGTCGCGCGCTCCCAGGAATCGGACGAAGCTCGCAATAATGGGGACGTACTCGCCTTGCTCATCGAGCAGCTCTATTTGGTTCCTGTATACCGCTCCGGTCCCGACAATCTGCATGTCCACATCCCCCAACCAGAATCATTTAACACAATCCTACATGTCCATATAATCTCGGAAAAGCTCGTGAAAGGCACGACCGCGCGATTCTCGACGCCGAGCCATCGGCGCCAATGCGGCGATTTCACATTGCGGACATTTGTGACGCCTGGATCGGACTTCTTCCCCTTTAGCGCGAAGACAGGCGACGGCATGCCCCACCGCGCCATGGCGAGTTCGCGCCCGTGAGGCTGGTTGCGCACGATCGGGGCTGCATAGTCGGGAAAGACGCCAGGAAAGGGCGGAAGGTTGCCTGTCCTGTCGCTCATGACACGCGCGAACTCACGGATCGCCTGCTGGCCACGAGTCATCGAGTACAAGTTGCACATCGGCGATCCTCCTAGCGCCACATGCCGCGCATGCGCGCGCCGACATCGACTCGGACCTGCCTCGCGTCGAGCCGTCCCTCGGCCACAGCCGGCGCCGTGGGCCAGGCGCAGATCTCGAAGAGCCGCAGAAGCGTCGAAGGAATAAAGCGCGTGCGCGAGGCGTAGACATGACGGTCGCCCTGCGCGTTCTGGCCATGGGTGAAGAAGCGCTGCGGCAAGACGAGATGCAGATCGTCTTTCGCCCGCGTCATGGCGACGTAGAGAAGGCGCCGCTCCTCCTCGATTTCGGCGGTCGTTCCCGC
>Ga0182030_10015631_pt1 | contig 14863 bp, 27 predicted proteins | sample 812S3MmetaG_FD_121299 | JGI IMG/M metagenome (GOLD analysis project Ga0182030, IMG submission 121299) | Permafrost microbial communities from Stordalen Mire, Sweden - 812S3M metaG (Illumina Assembly) | ecosystem: Environmental > Terrestrial > Soil > Wetlands > Permafrost | place: Sweden... | reverse complement strand
GGACAATTCACGGATGGCCGATTTGCAGTTCGGCTCATTCGTCGAGCGAGCTACGCCGAGTACATTCAAAATCATCCTGCCCCAAGCACCGCCGCCAGTCTTGCCGCTTTCAAAGCGCGAGGTTGCCGGTTCTTTGAGGCCGAATGGCCCGCTGAAACAGACGGACCCATGCCAGAGATGGGCGAAGTATTCACCGATGGATCGGTAATCGAGTTTTGAGCGCTTCGCCATTACAACTCCGAAAGCCTTTTCTTAAGTGCATCCCGTCTCTTCGACCGAGAGCGGATGCCACGAAGTTTTTCGGTTGCCCGGCTTGCACCTTTACCAACATCCGAAATTAGAGAGTTAACCACATAAAACGCGAGGACCAAAAGGCCCCATTCCCCAACGCCCCAGCTCGAGACATCACCGGAAAACAGGCCCGTGGTATCGTCCAGCGTCAATCCGTTCATGCCGCCGCATCCGCCGCCGCAATCTGGACAGCCCATCCCTTTTGCAAACGTGAATTCAATAGGGACATTCGGCCCGGCTTGCAAGTAGTCACCCATGCCAGTGCTACCAGGAAATGTAAATTGCGGAGGGACGTTTGGCCCGGCCGGAAGCAACGAGCCGAGGCCCTTCGCAAACGTGAATTCGGGAGGCACGTTTGGCCCGGCCGGAAGATAATCTCCCATGCCCTGAGCTTGCAGCAGTTGCGGCAACAAGTCGCCAGGATCACCGATGGAATCGTAGGGACATGCGAAAAACGGAACCAATTCGCCTAAGCCACGGCAACTCATTATCGTTTACCTCCAAAGAAGACGAACGCCGCGAGCGCCGCCCCGACAAGCCACACTGTGCAGGAAACGCCGGTTGCAGTCGTGCAGTAATCGACAGAACCAGGGGGAGCACTCTCAACCACGCTCGAAATCACCGGCCCCAGTTGGCTCAAGGATGGATCACTGGGAGCCGCCGCTCCAGGGGCAGAGCCACCCGCGGCGCAGGGTGCGAGCGGATTCCAGCAGGCCCCGGTAAAGAAGTTGCTCCACAGGCTGCAATCGACCGCCGTACCGGCCGAGTCTACAACTAAATCGCAGGTCTGAATTCCCGCCAGGCCCATCGAATTGATAACCGCGCTCATCGGTTGATGACCCCATGCGTATAGAGCACGCCCAAAAGCACGCCCAAGGAAAACTCAACCAGCGAGCCCGCGAAATCCGCGAGAGACTTGCCGGCCGCCAGGCGCGAGGCCTCATACGCCGTAAAGAACGAAGCGACCAAAATAGAAATATGCGAAGGCGACAACGCCGCCGTAATTCCCATGCCGACGTGGACCAGTTCCCCCGGCCAATCCTGAAAGACGCAGGCATACGCCTGATTATCGGAACGTCCGATCAGGTTCGGGAGCCCGTTAAAATTGAGAAGCGTACCAGAACAGTCAGGACGCACGCCGCACCCCCGGTTTCTTTCGCTTCAGAAATCCGATTCGTTCGGCCAGGTCAACCAGTGAGGGATTTTTAGCAGGCACGCCGTAATCGATCAAAGCCCGCTGTAGCAATTCCGTCATCTGCTCAGGAGGAACATAGGGAGACGCGGCCCGCACCAGGAAATCAATTCCAGCGGCCAGGGGATCACGCGCGGTAGCCTGTTCCGGCATCGGCTGCAAACGTCTTTGCACATCGTAGGCGCGCCGCTTCACCGGATCACCCAGGACCGCGAAGGATTCCCCGATCGGCTTGAACATTTCAGCCGCCCATTCTTGCGAATCGGGGTTAACGTCGGGATGAAACTTTTTCGCCAGCCGTTGATAGGCAGACTTCACCTCATCGGCTGAAGCCGTCTTGTGAACTCCGAGAATGGCGTAATAGTCTTTCATCTTCCAATGGCCATTAAAGCGATCAGCCCCACCGCGCCGATACCGAGCCACATCGCCGTACTTGAACCGACCGCCGCGCCTGTTGCCGCACTCACCGGGCAAAGCGGATCACCAGGACAAACCGTTGGTCCGATCGCAATCGTTCCCCCACCGGCAATTGTGGGGAAGCTGATTACGCCTCCCGAAGTGTCCGTCGAATCATCCTGACCCAGACCAAAACATCCAAGGCCAGCGCAGCCGAGCCCGTCAACACCTTGACCGGAGAAACCCGACATTCCGTAATCCGCTCCGAGAGCCGGCGACATCCCGGCCCAGAAAGTTGCGAGCGTCATTTGGTTTGCATCATTGACGCCAGGGAAGATATTCGTCAGATCAGGCGAGGAATGCCCAGACGGAGCGAGTGCCAGATTTAAGTAAAAGGCCCACTGGTAGGGAGTGCCGGAAAGATTCGATCCGGAGCCCGTGAAATTCGGATCAGTTGCGGCCCCAGACATCAGCGATTGATAAACCGAAGCAAGCGAGGGAAGCGCAGCGAGCGGAGCGCCGCCCGTGGTGACCGTGGTAGAAACCGGAGTAGTTCCTGTGCTTACCGTGGTGCCGCCCGACGTGGCTACTACCGGAGTCGAGACAGGCGTAGCCGCCGTGGTGATTACAGGCGTTGTGGCCGTGGTGGTTACAGGCGTTGTGGCCGTGGTTGCCGCCGCCGCGGGAGTCGTGAGCCATTCGTACAGGAAATAGCCGCCAACTGCAACCGCGCCCAGCGTCAAAATGCTGCTCATGGATGAAGATTGAGCCATATTACTTTTTACCCCCGAAAAGGAAAATCGCCAGGATTGCCGCCGCGCCGAAAATGATCATTGTGGTTTGCCCGATTGTCACAGAGCCGATGGAGTAACAAGCCGTATCACCAAACAGCGCAATGCCGCAAGGGGAGGCCGTCGAGACTGTCACACCGGAGGTTGCCGCTACACCCTGCGCGGCCTGAATCCCCGCGACTTGAGCCGACGTGAGGTACTGCGAATCAGAAAGCGAAATGCCCGCAGCCGAGAGTATTGCTTGCGGGATCACCCCGACATCGAGGTAACCGCCGTCAGATTGCAAAACCTGAAGGTCGCCCGTTGATGACAGCAGGCCATAGGTGCCAGACGGAGCCCCAAACGGAGCAACCGTTTCGCCCGGCATCAGGCCGCCGCCAGATACAGTGCTAGATATTTGAGTTGTGGATGTAACCGGGATTGCCGAAATTGGATCAGCGTTGACCTGCGCCGCGATTGGCGTTACAGCACCGCTCACGATAGCTATCGGCTGAATAGCAGTGCTCATTTTTTGCCCCCCATGAAGAACAGCAGCAGCGCGGCCGCGCCCAGCACAAGCAGCGTAGTAGACCCGATCACGCCACCGATGCAGGACCCGGAATCCCCAAATAAAGCAAAATCACAACCAGTCGCAGGGACCACGGCACCCGTCGATCCAACCACCACGTTCGAACCCGACACCGACGACGAGCCCGCGGAAGCCGGCGCAATGGATTGACCCGCCATCACCGTACCGCCAGGTCCAGAGCCCGTGCTACTCGCGGTTGTTGCGTTCGGAGTCGAAGGCGCCCAGTTTGTTTGAGGCGCGGCCCCTTCAGGCCACCCAGGGGTCACACTGGCATAGAACGCCGCGGTAACAGTCGCAATCTCGGAAGCAGTTAACCCAAGTTCTGCGAAGACGTTTGCCCAGGGTGTCGGTCCATCTTGCTTTTGCCCATACAGATATAAAAGGTAGCTCGAATCGCCCGCGGATAATGGATTTTGCGGAGGCCCACCCTCCGGCAGAGCCGTATAGTAAGGATTCGGACCTTGCGAACCATCGCCGTACGTCATGGTGGGATTCTGGTTCCAGGCACCATAACCAGCAGGGCTTGAAGCAGGACCGAGCGAAGCATCGCCCATGCCCGGAAACGCGAAGAACGGGAAACGAACCGGAGCCCGCCTCACAGAATCACCGCCAGGAGAAACAAGAGCCCGGCCCCGATCACGAGAGGCGCAAGCGAAGACGAAACCCCGACTGAGGCCAGAGCCGAATCCGCCGCCGTCGTGACATCAGAGGAAACCGAAGCCGCCGCGACATCGGGATCATTGACGATGGGATCATGGTAACCGCTCCACCAGTTCCAGCATTCACCCGGTTGAGGCTCACCAGGGATTGAAAGCAGCGGAGACGTTGTAGTCTGTTTCCAGGTGCAGGCCCCGGATTGCCGATCTGAAATGCAGCGTTGCCCCGGCGCCCCCAAGGAAGGATTTGAGCATTGCTGCTCAAGGTCATTCCACACCTGGGTGAAAAGGGATTCCGCCGCCTGCTGCTGGGCAGGGGTTCGAGGAGCCGGGATTGAGAAATAAGCCTGAATGTTCTGAGCGAGCGCGGCTTCCGCCTGATTCGCGTATTGAGTTGAGAGCACGCAGGACTGGCCGCAGCCCGAACCGACACCAAAAGCAGCAAGTAAGCCAATGATCGCCGCGGCCCCCGCGACAAACGGAGCCAGCGGACCAGTAGCCGGCGAAAGCGCGAGAATCCCCGCGGCCGTGCCGGCGAGTGATGCGCCCGCGGCTTCCAACTGGGTACTGATTGGCGCCGTGGAGGTTGCGCCCAGCCCGCGGAATTGCTCCGCCCAGGCCGGGAAAGCAAACGCGGGATAATCGAGCACCATGTACGACACGGCTTACTTTTTCCCCATCATTGAAATGACCAGGAACGCCCCGCCAGCAAGAAGCAGAAGCGTAACCATGCTGGTTGAAGTTCCCCCCAGGTTCACATTTCCAGTCAAAATGGATTGAAGCGCCGCGGCCGGCCCCGTGATGCTTGCCCCGTTCGCCCCTGTCTGGGTTACTTGCGGAGCGATGACTTGGCCCGCAATCTTCGTCCAGGCCGCGCCGAAGTTGACGAGCGCCGCATCAAGCGCGTTATTGTTCGAAGAGGAAGACGAAGACGAAGACGAAGGGACTGTAACAGAAGGAGGCGTAATCGTCGAACCCGACTGCGGCCCGGTCAGCGGAGGGCAGACGGTTTGATAGGACCCGTCAGAGCACAGCGTGAGGCCAGCCGTTGTAGGCCCCGTGGTAACACACGGTGAAGGGTCTAAGCATTCCCCTGTATCGGGGTCTATGTCTTCACAATCACAGCCAAGCGAACCTAAACCCCAATCGGAACCGCCACCGCTTGAGAAATCCATATCGTGCAGACCTCGAAAGCCGGGATCACGATCCTGAATCGGTTCGCCGGCCGAATTCCAAATCTGTTTGAGAGTGACGCGCGAGGCCGGCACTTCCCAGCCCGGATACTTGCCGTGCGAAGCGTCGAGAGGAATGCAAACGCCGTTTGGCATGACGGCCCGCGCGTAAACGTGCGAGAAAATCTCCGGTTGACGCGGGTTCACCGCTACGGTGCAAATCTCCCAAGGAACCTGAAGACATTCGAGCAGCGCGCACACCAGGCACGTGAAGACCGCGCAATCACCCTTCGGTTGCTGCATCTTCAGGAGCACGTCAGGCGCGATCAGCAATTGCAGTTCGTCGGATTTGCCGAGCCAGGCTTCGAGCAACTTCTGATGATGCACAAATTTGACCGCGTGCTTTGCCCACCACCAGGCGCACTCCGCTTTTCGTTTCGCATCGGAGCTGGCGCTCCCGGTCAGAAGCCAGAACCGCTTACACGCATCGGCCGCCGCTCTATTAATGATGGGATCTTTCAGCGACTCGCCGATCAGCCCGACCATGTACTGCACGGTTTGATGAGTCGCTTCGAAGGGGTCAGACAGCGAAGCCTGGAAGAAACCAGGATTCGCGCGCAGCATTTGCGCGGCGTCCGTGTCGGTCAGCAGCCCAGAGCCAGGATACACGCGCCAATTGTCGCATAACTAACAAAACACGGCAAATGCAAAAGGAGTAGGTTAGTATATAGTACAGCCGAACACAAAATAGCCACCGAATAGTCACAAAAGCACCACGTTTTTGTTAAAAAAAGGAGAATTAGGACCGATGCCAAAGGGTCAAAAGCCAGGAAAAGGAGGCGGGAACGTGGTCGAAATGGAAGCCGACACGAGCGCCGCCGTAGAAATCGAATCACCAGCCCCCGAAAAATCCGCCGATGCCCAAAACACTGAGCGGCCGGCCCCGCCTCCGGAAACGCGCGGGAAAAAGCGCGCCCTCAGTTTCTTTGAGCGTGTGCGCCAGGTCCCAAAAGCCGATTGGGGAACCCGCTCCTACATTTACGTATACTGCCTTGAGCCCATCTGTAATCTAAAGATGGGAGGCGAAACAAAATACCTGGTAAAGCTGAAAGAGCCCATTTTCGATGAAGACTCTATCATGGTGGACTATGGGAGCGGAAAGTATCGGCTGAATTTAGTAGGCAGGAAGGCGGGAGCCGATGCGAACGACCAAATAGACGTTTGCGAAATCGAAATCTACAATCCCCAATTTCCCCCGAAGATTCCAGAGGCCGTCTGGATGAATGACCCTCGCAATGTCAGATGGAAGGCCCTGCTACCAAAAGAAGTTCCACCGAAACCGGAAACGCCACTGGGCACCATGAATGATGCACTAAACACTCTCTCAAATATCCGAAGGTCTGTTGTGGAGGAGATGAAGCCGCAGGCAGCAGCGGCCCCTCCCACCGACCCGGTACAATCCGCCCTCGCCGTGGCGAAAGACCTCTTGAGCATGCGCGCCGATAACCCCATGGTTGACGTGATGCGAGACGAAATGAAAGCCATGCGCGACGAGATGAAAGCCGAGCGCGAGGAAAACCGGAAGCTACAGGCAGAGCTACGGCAAGGAAACAAACCCGCCACGGGCGACCCGATCAAAACCGTAGTAGACACCATCGAGCAGTTGAAACCTCTGATTAAAGAATTCATGCCGCAGGCCGTCGAAACCGTCAAAGACGTAGTACGCGGCCGGCGCCCTGGGTTCGGGGAAATGGTGGTTGAGCAGGGCTTGCCGATCCTCGGTCAGATTCTTGCACCATGGTCTAACGCACTCGCGGCCCGCTTCATGGCAGGCCCGCCCGCGCCCACGGGTTCGCAGTTCCAGCCGGCAAACCCGGCCCCAGCACCGCAGACAAGCCCAGGACTACCGCCCGCCAGCGGCCCGCTACCAGCCAACGCGGCGCAGCCCGCCGCGCCCCCGCCCAATTCGTTTATTAAGTTGATGAGCAACCCGCTTGCGTTCCAGGCTTTCTCATCGCACTTCAAAGACTTCTGCAAACCGGAAGCCGAAGGAGGAAACCCGGAATCCGGCAAGGACTTTGCTTTTTGGGTTCTAAAAGCCGAAGGCGAGCAGCCTTTCATGGATGCGCGATTAATGGGAGTGGGAAACATTTTGCAACTGTTCAAACAGTCCCCAGCGTGGACCCTGCTGCAAGCGCATGAACAGAACTTGGTGAAGTTTTTAGACCAGGCCCTTTCCTACAACCCGCAGGAAGCGCCCGCCGATGAAGAAGAAGACGACGACGACGAAAACGGAGTAGACCTCACAAAAGGATTTTAGCTATGGAAACGAACGGGACACTCAAACACACAACTACTTGCCGCTTGCCGAAATCGGAAGAAGATCAAACCCCGTGCGGGTTCACAATCACCGATCACCCGTTGAACGTGCAGATTATCGGGCAGGCTGATAGAAGGCTCGAAACCTTCGTGCAGGCCCTCATGAAACACCTTGCAAAGAAACACCCGGAGACATTCAAGAGCATTACCGGCATGGGCGAGCATTTCTTCGGTTGGCTTGCGCTGCAACAATTCCAAACACCGGACCCCGCTATCAGACAATCGCTTACCAATTTCGCAATGCAGTTGCGCGGCATGGTGCGACTAGTGCCCGTGCAGGATTCGGAGATCGAGAGCGCCGCCGCTAACATCGGGTTCACGATGGAAGACGAGAAACGCGGCCCGGTCATCCAGGCAATGAAGAACATCCGCAACTATTACGAAGGCACCTTGCAGAGGCCCGCCGAGACCCCGCCAGAACCCCAAAAGCCCCTCGTAACGTTATAGCGCCCAGAATCTAGTACTTTATCAGGCGTAGACGGCACTCTTTGAGGCGTCTACGCCTCTTGTTTTCTGGTAAGGTCGAACTATGCTTAAATCCAGGAAAGACCCCTTCAGGCCCCGCCCTTGCCGATTCTGCAAGCTCATTTTCAAGCCGAAAGGCAAGAACCCCGCAAACGCCGCCGAGCAGGAATTCTGTACCGCCGCCCACCGAAAAGAATTTTGGAGACACGGAGCGTTACCGTTTGAAAAACTTATGGGGAAGATTGAGAAGCGAGTACGGGAAATTGCGACAGAAGAAGTCGAGCAAATTACAGAAATTGCAACCGCTGAACTTCGATCGTTTGATCGAGCCGATTTGCTTTTAGTACTGAATGCGCTTGCTAACGCGGCTAAAGATAACTGGTTGAACCATCGGCGAAGATTGGAGCTGTCTACTGCTGGGAACGTAGCGAGATATCTTCAATCCGTTGCGTCGAGCCCATCCCCGGTTAAAACGGGACCTCCCCGCGCCGCTCACCCTTGATCGACGCTATTTGCTTTGCGTATTGAATCCGTTTATTGCGCGGCGTTGCATGGATGACGGCCCCGCCCTCATCGTACGCGCCGCGCTTGTGATTCGAGACGGCCCAGGCGTACTGCTGAAAGGAAGGCACCACACCGGAAGCCGGGTTATACTGCCGCGTGCGCACCTTTGAACCAATCCGCTTGAAGGCCGCGCCCAACGTGGCGTTACACTTCCGGCACCCATACGCGAGGTTCTTTGGTTCGCCGTCCGATTCGTCCCCGCTCAAGTGCATCACGTCGAGCTTGCCCGTTCCGTTGCAGATCACGCAGCGTTTCGGACCCTTCACCAGATTTTGCGCGCGGTACCGCTTTGCTCTATCGGTGATTTGATTTACGGGCTTGTGGCCCATGTTGATTACTACTACCCGCGTGATGGTTCCAAGAGAATCGGCCATGGCCGAATTATATCAGGCAGGTTTGCGAGATTGGCGAGTCGCCAACCTCAAATCAATACCCATCGTGCAATGGCAGAAGCCAGAAGCAGAGGAAGTCAAGTAGCCAGTACCGCAGCAATCAAGGCAGCGCGGCGCAGGTACCAGCGGCATTTTCTTAACGTCGAATGGATCACCCTCAATCCGCTGTGTTGAACCATCTTCGTATTCGACTACCACGGCCCGGATTTTCATTCTCCCCCCGCGCAGCAGCCGCCTTTAATCTCACCGTTTCGCACCCGGCTAGAGTTCGCCATGATATCGGCCCACGGACGCCCGCAGCATTGGCACTTACCCTCCATGCTCATATCGAACGGTTGCGGCTTGCCGTACTCGCGCTCCCATTTCTCTTGCAGATTCTCTTTGGGTTCGAACTGAGGCCGCAAAGCGTTTGCCACGTCCAGCAATTCGCGCAGCGTGGGGAATCGCTCATCAAATGATTTCAGTGTCGCCGTTACGTGCTGGACTGAAAGGCAGGACTCTTGCAGCCCGCGCGCAAAGACATTTTCCCCGGCTTCGGACGGAGGATAGCCACGAAAACCAGAGAGATAGAACCGGATCAGGCCAGCCGCCACGGATTGCTGAACCGCAAATTCACTCATGCCCGCCGCCTCTTAGCCGCCCGTTCTTCGGCTATGAGCGCGTCGATATCTTCCCGGGTGAGGTTTTTCGGATCACGCTTTGCGGCCGGCAGGCGCTTCTGTGCTTCCCAGTCCCGCGCGATATCGGCACAGATCGCAGCCGCGGCTCCCGGAGACTTGATCGGCCGCGCCGCCCGATCAATCACCCGCTTAACCAGGTAATCGTTCGGAACGTCTGCAACTGACTGGCAGGATTGCAAAAAGAACTTGTAATCACCGGACAGTAGCCGCGCCCCATATTTCGCCAGGAACGGATCAAACAGCCCGGCGACTTCGGCCGCCCGTGGGTGGCTTACTTGCTGCTCAACCCGACGTGTTTGTCGGGTTCCAGAGGTTAAGTCTTTGAAACTATTAGACCGTGCTTGCCCCCCGGCAAGGCCCTCCTGATGCCCGATCAGCGAAACCAAGAGACTTCCATCTTGTACCACAGCCTCAAAATGCAAGTCAATATTCGTTCGGCAGTAGATTTCCGACACCCCACAATCAATCTTGATTTTCCGCGAAGTGTTGCCGGCCCGCACCGCGACCGGCTTTTCAGTCAGCCGCGTGATAGCCGCCTTTTTCGGTTCTTCGGTTTCATCTTCATCCGGCTCAGGTTCGGCCACCGGCCCAGGCTTATAACTGGACAAGGAAGCCCAGGAGCGAAATAGCGGGGTCAACAGGTACGCGCCTTTGGTTGATTTCTCCATCGTGACCACGCCGCGCGCGACCAGTCCGCCTAATTCCCGCTGCACTGTTCTTTCATCACAGCCGCAAAGGTCTGCCAGGTCTGAAACGTGCGTAGGAAGCGTCGATTCATGAAACGGTGTATTCTTTTCTACCGGCCGCCCCAGGCTCAAACCCAGGATGACGTACACCAGTTGAGTGCAGGCCGCTCCGCTCGAAAGCCGCGGTATGTCCGCAATCGCGGCAAACGGTATCGGAGCGTATCCCGTAAACCGTTTGGGAGCGTAATTGGTTCGGGCTTTCATTTTTTCGCGTGCGGTTCTTGGTAGTTTCGAAGGCTTCGGCGTAACCGGGAGAGATGCCACGTTAAATTATTCTTGATAAGCCATTGCAAAGCGTGGCATTTTGGTGTAACTTGGAGATGCCCGCTAAACTTTTGGCGTTACCGGGGCTCGGTTCACTTCGCTGCGAACGAGCCCCAATCCTTTCAAAACAATCAGATTTTAGTTTGTAATTGGGATTATTGCTGAAGTGTGCCGCGTTCACAATGTCCGCAAGACCCATCTGAAGCGTTTCGAGATGTTTTAGTGTCTGCGGCACTCCAAAACTATAACCCCGCTCTGAAACCCCGTCAAGCCCAATCTACAAAAGACGGCCCAACCCGACGCCCGTGTCGGGATAACCCGCCAAATTTGGCGACTTTCGAAGCGCCCTCCTTATATCTTGAAATACTACGTAAATAAACCTTAAGGCGAGGCGGGATTTTCGGCGCAACCATTACACCTGAGAGGGAGGCCGGAACGCGACACACGCGCCGCGTTCCCCGCCCCGCCCGTGTTTTGATTTAGAATCAGAAAAACAAGGCCATGCAATCCCGGCAGCAATCGCTATTCCGAACCACAAAAGAGCAGGGAGCCAAACTGCGGGAGATTGACCGGAAGAACGAGCAGGCCGCCCGGATTATCTTGGAAGATCACCCAGGCGGATTAATGGAAGAATGGGCGAGAGCGGTACTTAGAATCCCGAAGGCTTGAACCCGCGCGCCACGTACCGCGCCAGGGCGAGAGGGATCTTGGCGATCATGGCACTGGCTGCTTTACGGGAGTTGGACTTGCTGTTGAATCTAGCGCTAGGGTCTTGTCTCCAGTCGTGACCTTTTCCAAGCCCCATTACAAAACCTTTGGTCGCCGTTGCTTCTTTCCGCCGTTCGTCCAGAGCCAGATCGAACCACGCCGCGCCGCTACCGTGTTGCTTCGTGCCGTCTGACTTCAGCGCATTACGCACGCTGGTTTCGTGCTCCGCTCCATGGAACGTGCCGCTCGATATCAAAACCGATCACGTCCCAGCCTTCAGCGAGAAACCCTTCAGCCCAACCGCCCAGGCCGCAGAAGCCATCAATACAGATCGGTTTTACTTCGCACATCGAGCCCGCGCGGCCTTTCGCGCGCTGGGACTCCGACGAAGACTCTTTATCGGTGCGCTGGGCAAGGCTGGTTTTAAGTGTTCCCGAATCACAGCCACCAAGAGCCTAAAATCCTCCTGGAACCGATCCCCCAAAGAACCCCAACCTTCCGCGTCCATCCAGTCAAATAGCCGGCGCGCGCGATGCTCAATTTCAATCAAACGAGCTTCATCGGGTATCGCGCTCATTTCGCCCATCGATCCCGCGCCGCCTTTCGCGCAATCTCGGAACGCCGCGCGGGACTCAGTTTCTTTAGGCGCGCCCTAACCATCGCCATCGCGTGCGGATTCTTCCGTTTCTTCATGCCACTAAAGTTATCATAATATTTATGCTCACGCAAGCATTTTTCCTATTGACAGCCCTGAAAACTCGCGGTATTCTACTCACGTGAGCATCAAGGTTTATAAAACATTCGACCGGCACCAGCAAGACGGCTGCGCGCAGTGCTGGCCTCTTCGTAAGGAAGCCCAGCCCGCGACCGAGCAGCCCCACCAGGCAAGGCGGGCAGCATGAGGCCCCAGGAGCATTGGAAAGCGCCGAGCCCAGAAGCCCTGCAAAAGCGTTGCGACGAATGGAACGCGGCGCACCCGATAGGCTCAGAAGTCTGGTACCACCCGGTTATCAGTGATGAGCATTGCTTGCCCTATCCAACCAGGATCGCGGCATCAGTACTCAGCGGCCACACCTGCGTTGTGTTTTTAGATGGCAAAGCCGGTTGCGTTGCGCTTGACGCAATCACCGACAGTCCCAACCAACGGAGGCCGACCCGTGCCAAATAGTATTCACCTATCCCCCAACATCCCCCTACGCTTGGCCCTCCTGGACCCGTCAGGCGTGCCGGAAGACTTCCGGGTACACTTCCCGACCTCAGACGGCCGCGTGCTCACCTTGGACCGCAAAGCAGCCGTAGCGTTGAATCTGTTGGACCTCGAACCCGGCGAACCGTTCATGATTTGCAAGGATTGGGATGGCGAACAGGGCCACCCCTCAAGAATCCGGGTATGGCTACCAGCCGAAACCGAGCAGGAACGCGCCGCAGTTGAAGCCCCGGAACTGGAATGCCAACTCGCCCGCCCCCTTGACCCCGAGAACCAGCTAGCCGGTTTAATGGTGCTGGGATACCTCGAAGAACTCTTAAGCGCATCCCCGCGCGAGAGCTACACTAAGCCGGAAATGCTGGTCATTCTCAACCTTCTGAAAAACGATCAATCCGTGTTCGCGCCCGAAGTGCTTGAGCAGTACGAAGCAATCTGCGCGGACATCGAATGCGACCAGGCCGAGGGGTCAGACCTATGAATCTGAAATATCGAGCCATCCTGAAAGACCCCGGCAATACCACGCTGGAAAGGCCAGTCCAGATATTTTCGGCAACCCGGCCCCCAATCGACGAATGGGCCGAAAAGGTATTGAATATTGCCATTTTCGCCGCCGCGTACGTGGAAGTCTTTGAAGTCGTGGAGACGAAAATAGACATCATCCGCAAAAACGGAACCAAAATCGAGGCCCGATAAATGATGAACGGTCAATTACCACTCCTCTGCTACCGCGCCGAATTCTCGGGCCCCATGGGAGCCCTCAACCCTTCAGGTTGGAAAGTTCCCGGCAAAATTGGCGTAGAGATTCGCCAGGTTGCCGGTTTCTGGTCTGCATTCCGGCCCGATACCAAATACCAGTTCGCGGAGATCACGCCGCAACTCGATGCAAAGACAGTCCAGAACCAGATGAAACTGTACTTTGAAAAGCAGGTAAGCCCCTGGGTGCTCTGCGAATTGACGGAACCAGGAAGCAAGGCCGTACCACTGGACCCAAGCAAGATCACCTGGGATGCAAAAGGCAGGGTCTACAAAAAGGAAGGGAATTATATACTTGACTACCTTTGCTAATCACGGGCGCTCCGCTGGCCGACTGGGGCAGGTTGTGAAATGCTCGCGCATCTCGCTTGCCGTCAGGCTCTTGCCACAACCCCAACCGCAGGGCATAGCGACCCCTGGGGGCCGTCCTCCGGCGTGTTTCAGGTCGCGAATCGCCTGGTTATGTCGGTTAATTTGCTCTTGGACGGATGGCAATCCTTTCGCGTCCGCTTCGGTCTGCGTGAGGTACATTTTGCTTTCCATGTTTAGATTATGACAGGAACTACAGTTTATGTCAAGAACTATTTTAGGTAGTCATGTATATAATTCCCAAAAGGAAACGAAAAAGGCATGACAATTACAGTTCACAGTACCACCAAGACCGCTAAGTTAAACGGCATCGAATGCCGCATTTGGGAAGGAGTAACAGAGCGCGGCATCCCGCTTTTCTGTTTCATTGCGCGAGTCGCAACCAAAGCCCAAGGGGAAGACGCGGCGCAGTTCGAGGCCGATTTGCAAGAGCAGGCCCCGCCATCCGTCGAAGTCGAATTCATCCCGCTACGGATGATTCTATGAGCCGTTACGCATGGGCAAACCCCACAACCGGAGTACGCGAGCAAGACGACAGCCTTGGAAGCGCCGTCGAGCGCATCCGCCAGGAATTGAAGGGCCAAGGTGATCACTTCGCGGTAAACGTGATTCTCTACCGGCAAACGCCGAAATTCAGCGTAGACGAAAACGGCTATATCGAGCCCGTAAGCCCGGCCCGGCGATCCAGGATCATCGACCGCGTTTGGTTATGGTTTCACAAGCCGGAATCGCCGGAAGAATTCGAGGACGAATGAAAATCGCACCGGCAGAGGTTCATTCGTTCTGGAAACAGACAGAACGAGCAGGATCAGCCGCAGAATCTCAAGCTGCTGGACGGTCTTACCAAGCCCGAACGATTCGAATAGTGCGCGGCGACCTCCGCGCACTGCCCATTGAACCCCTGCTATCTGGTGAGGTTTGAGAAACGGGTGGATCTTGGGTTTCATCCTGGGCGCTGTTTCTCTCGAAACCATCAGACGTGGCGCGCGATCTGGGGGAGTCGATATGACAACTGAAGAGATATACGCAATAGTGCCAGATAGAGACGGATGGCGTGTGTTGCCAAACGGAAACCGCGTAAAGCTGGGGGACGGCTGCAAGTTGGGGGACGGCTGCAAGTTGGGGGACGGCTGCAAGTTGGGGGACAACTGCGAGCTGGGGAACGGCTGCGAGCTGGGGGACTACTGCAAGTTGGGGGACGGCTGCAAGTTGGGGGACGGCTGCAAGTTGGGGGACGGCTGCAAGTTGGGGGACGGCTGCAGGCTGGGGG
>Ga0182030_10015630_pt1 | contig 14864 bp, 19 predicted proteins | sample 812S3MmetaG_FD_121299 | JGI IMG/M metagenome (GOLD analysis project Ga0182030, IMG submission 121299) | Permafrost microbial communities from Stordalen Mire, Sweden - 812S3M metaG (Illumina Assembly) | ecosystem: Environmental > Terrestrial > Soil > Wetlands > Permafrost | place: Sweden... | reverse complement strand
TCCAAGGCTTTGTTCTTCACCTCTTCGTAGTCAAACTCAAAAGACTTACTCGTTTTTTTCATATACTGTGTTTTTAAAGTTCCACTTATTTGTGGACTTTGACACAGTTTAATTTACAGCCTCCCTTCATTATCTTATGACTCATCCAGAGAAAAGAAGACCGGACATACCGGAACGGACCAGTGATCTATTTTGATATTGGCAGTATTACTGAGCTATATCGCGTTGCTGAATATCCTCTTTCCTGTGTTTATTTTATTCTTTTGAAGATAAAGATCCAATGCACTGCAAATATTCCTGGTAAAACTTTTCCCTGTTGCAGTTACTTGTATTTCAAATCCGTTTAGGATAATAAGTCCGTCTTTTTCCAGTTCCAATAATTCCGATAAACAAAGTTCCTCTACTATATCCCAGTCAACTTTCTCGATCGTCGTTTTTCCCCGGCAGCTAATGTCCAAAATATACTTGCCAAAACGAATATCCTCGTCATTCAGAAAGTATCCTTTTTCAACCGGTAAAACATCGTTTTTTATGTGATCATAGTAGTTATGAATTGTTTTAGCATTTTGTGAAAAACTATTCCCCGTGCTACTTATGCTTGACACTCCTAATCCAATCAAAATATTTGTATGCTGAGTGGTATAACCCATGAAATTCCTATGAAGATGCCCAGTTATGGACGCCTCATATAGATCGTCTGTAGGCAACGCGAAGTGATCCATCCCAATATCACAATACCCGTGTTCTATGAATATTTCTTTTCCTTTTTGATACAGCTTTAGCTTTTCATCCGCAGATGGCAGGTCATGCTCGTCAAATAACCTTTGCCCTTTGCTTGTCCATGGGACATGCGCATAGCTATAAAAGGCTATTCTGTCTGGCTTTGACAAAATAGTCTGCTGGATTGTTTGGGTAATACTTTCGACCGATTGTAAGGGCAGACCATATATTAAGTCGTAGTTTACTGATGTGTATCCAATATTCCTGGCTGCATCAGTGACTCTTCGAACGTTTTCCACCGGTTGTATCCTGTTAATTATGCGTTGAACTTCCGGATCGTTGTCCTGAACCCCAAGACTCAACCGTCTAAACCCAAGTCCGTATAAAGTTTCTAAGTGTGCCTCAGTCGTATTATTCGGGTGACCTTCAAAGCTAAATTCATGTTGTTTGTGAATGACTGACGTTTTAAAGATGGCTGACAATAACCGGTCGAGATTATTAGCAGAGAAGAAGGTAGGAGTACCTCCTCCCAAATGAAGTTCCCTGATCACAGGGGTGTCATCCATTAACGATCGATATAAGTTCCATTCTTTTATTATTGCGGATATATAATCATCCTCAACACTATGGTTGGTGGTTATTTTCTTGTTGCATCCGCAATAAGTGCACAGAGACTCACAAAATGGGAGATGAATGTATAGGCTGATGCCATTTAACTTATTTTCCATGGTGAATTGGCGCGTAAACGTGCTTGAAAATTCGCTTACGGCTACTCGTTCATTCCATATAGGCACTGTTGGATAGCTCGTATACCTTGGAACAGGCACATTGTATTTTTGTAGCAAATGTGAAATAAGCATACTTTCGAATTTTGGTGCAAGGTACCTTCGACCACTTGAAATAATTATGATGTTAGTCAGTACGAACAGTGACAAAAAGCATTAATAGTATTTTTCCTCAATTAGTACAAGGGTGCTTATTAAGCTTATCTCAGAAATTTGTCGAAACCAGCGAACTTGGGTGGGTTACCACGGAATATAACATCAGATATTTTCTTTTCATTCATTTCAAAAAAACCTGTAATCTATTGATTTACAGGCTTTTAGTTAATTGTTATGTAGCATGTACGGGAATACAACCCACCTTTTTTATGGGTATCTGATAGCCTGAAAGCATTGTTAATACTGGTTTTCTTTCTTTTGGTTATTTTTTGTTTTCTGTTACTTTCCAACATTTTGTTACTCTATTGTTACTTTTAGACAAAGGATTTCATACCTTTGGGTAACATTATCCAATTAAAGGAAAACAAAAGCATAAAACCCTTTACTGGCGCAGCTTTCACGGAGTAACAAAGTAACAAACCAAGTAACAAAAATTTCAAAGTAACAAAATAATAAAAAAATCATGAGTGTAAAACTTAGAAAGCGCAAAAATGCTGACAGTACCACTACTTTGTATCTGGACATTTACAACAATGGAAAGAGATATTATGAATTTTTGAAGCATTTGAAACTTATAAAAATAGCTACTCCGAAAGATAGGGTAGATAATAAAGATAACTATAAGCTGGCAGAGGATATATGTGTAAAGAGGGCGCAGGAGCTGGAAAGCAGCGATTACAACGTAATGGCTAAATTTAAAAGCAAAGTTGATTTCTTACAGTACTATCAAAATTTCATTGATCGATATACTAATAAAGATAAAAGGGTAATTGTTAGCTCACTTTCTAAATTTAAGGAATTTATGAAAGATGAGGGTTATAAAACCTTAGCATTAAATCAGGTTACTGAAAGCGTTGCTTATGACTTTAAAGGATACTTGGAACATTCATTGCATGGTGAAAGCCCTGCAAATTATTTCAGCAAATTCAAGAAGGTAATAAAACAGGCTTGCCGGGATAAATTGATTATGATTAACCCAACTACGGATATTACTATTAAACGCAATGAAGGGCTAAAAAAAGAAGTGCTTACTATAGAAGATATACACCTGCTGGCAGCTACGCCAATTACTAATGAGTACGTGAAAAAGGCGTTTCTTTTTTCCTGTTTAACTGGGCTGAGATTTTGTGACATTGTGGCAATGAAATGGAAACATATAGACCTGAATAATCAACGCTTATCACTAGTGCAATCTAAAACAGGCCATAAAGTAACTGTTAACCTGCATGTATCTGCAATTCAAATACTCGGAGAACCCGGCAATTCTGATTTGAATGTATTTACCCTGCCTTCGCATACCGCATGTACAAAGGACGTGAAGCATTGGGTAAAGAAGGCAGGAATAAGCAAACATATAACATGGCATTGCGCCCGACATAGCTTTGCAACAAACCTTATTTTCTTAGGCGCGGATATTACTACTGCAAGTAACCTCTTAGGCCATACAACCCTGAAATATACCCAACGTTATACCCGGGTGGTAAACGATATGAAACGTACAGCAATTGATAGTATGCCAGCTATAAATTTTTGATTATGGAATTGCCTGAGAAAATAAAATTAGAACTTAAAATAATTAACGCATACTCCGGGAATATCCAACTTGTCGAAAAGACAATTCAATTTTTAAGTGATGCTCTTAACGAATTGTATGATAAAACTGCAGACCAATATAAACATAATTTTAAAGATGTATTTTGTTGGGATTGCTTAGTTGAATATGTATTTAAACCTTGTTATGATATATGCTACTTTAGTGATCGTCCTTTAAAAATAATGAGATTTATAAAATGGCACTTAGCAAAATATGAACTCGGTTTTAAGATTTTCATTAAAGATGTGATGATTGAAGTTTTAGAAGATGAATACAGAATGAATCCAATTTTTAAAAGCGGGCCAGACACTGAAAAAAATATAAAGCATATTGTTCGCGAAATAAAAAAACTTGATCTAAATGAGCCTTATAAATTTGAAATGGTTGAAGGCTTAACTACTACGGAATATCTTAATGATGGTAAAAATTTTTATGAAGATGCGAAAAAATTGATCCTCATTTTTATGAGTATTGAAGGGTGTATTTTATCTGAAGAAGAAGTGCATGAAAAATACATTAATGAAAATTTCAGCCCAGCATTAATTGAGACTATAAAAAAATCAAAAATTGCTCCATACTTGTTATCGTCATTAGTCAAAGAAGACGATAAAATAAATAACAATGAAGAAATTGAAACTCTAAAGGAAATTTTTTATTCAAAAGCAATTGAAAAATTTATTGATATTGAAAAACGTTTTTTTGAGGATGGATTTATTGATAATAATTGTGAGTGGCTTAGACAAAAGAAAGAGCTTGTTGCATTAATTCACATTCTTAATAGCAAGAAATATTTTAAACCTATTTCAGGAAAAAGTAAAAATAATTTCTTCAAATATTACAGATGTTTTTTTGAGAACAGATATAAAATTGATATTGCAGATATGGCACGGCCTTCAAAATTTCCTCTTAAAAATATAAAGAATTATGAACCTACTTTCCATTTTATTGAGGCTATTAATTGAAAGATTACCATTCCCGCTTTTGGGGTCGTTATTCCCGTTTGCCATTCCTGCTTTTATTTACTAATTCCCCTGAAATTATTGCCTGTGTTGCTTTTTATCGGTTTTTGTATATTCCCATTTTTGTCCTTTCTTTCCGTTATGCTCTAATTTTACACCGTTAATTCGCTAATGAATTAATATCAGTGGCCACTGTTCTTTTTCTAACTTTTAATCCATAGAAAAATGAACAAGATTACTATTCCCTTGCAGGAACTGCAAGCTATTCACAGGAAGCTGGACGATATAGGTATTGCCATGCTTTCAAATAAAACTGTACTGACTTTTGATGAGGTTGCAAGCTATACCGGGCTATCTAAAAGTTACCTGTATAAGTTGACTAGTGCCGGCCTTATACCACATTCCAAACCTAATGGTAAAAACATCTATTTCGATAAAGCTGGAATAGATACCTGGCTTTTAAGAAATGAGGTGAAAACTAATGACTCACTGGAGGCAGAAGCGGTGAATTATGTTACTCTGAAAAAATCATAAAATGAAACAAGTGCTATATAGTAAGGTGTTTATTGTTACAAAATCTGTAACGCTTAGTCATGTATTGTACTACTAAATTATGGCTTGATTCCGGGATGATACAAGGGGTAAACCTGCTAAAAGAAACTCCCAAATACATAGATGTAAACGATAAAGGTGTAAATGACAAAGGGGAATATGTAAGAGGGAAATATAGGGGGCTAATTGTCAGTGTAAATGATTTTGGTGTTGGAATACTTGGTAGCCTATGTAAATGCTACCATCGAAACAATTTAGCCCCCTTTTATCTTCATCAGGTGAAAGATACCATTAGTATGCTGTCAGATGGCCTTCATCTGCCAATTGATAAGGCCAAAGTAACCCGTGTAGATGCCGCCGGTAACTTATCTTTAAATCATAAGCCGCCGATTTATTACCCACTGATGGGTATTTGCAGATATTATAAAAGGTGGACCCGGGAAAATAGCTTGTATTATGAATGTCCCCGAAAAGTCCTAACGTTTTATGACAAGATCGCTGAAATAAAAAGCGCCTCTGGCGGTATTTCTCAAAGTTTATTAGGGCAAAATGTATTAAGATATGAAATGAGGTTAAGGCAGAGACTATGTCAGCAATTGAAAATAAATGAAATTAATGCAGGCTTGCTTTATAATGATGATTTTTTTAGAATGATAGTCAATCAATGGGCAAAAGAATACAGCGGTATCTCAAAACTAAATTGTATTTCACAAAATTTCTTTAATGCAATGGAAATAGTGACAAGAAAAGATTTAATGGAGGTATTTGCTTTAATGACGATAGGTGCAAGCGGCAACCCCTCAATAATTCATGATGCTATCGATAATCTTTATGAAAGCGGTAAAATAAAAAACAGGACTGAAAAAAGCCGAATGAAAAAGGACGTAAATAACCTACTGCTAAAAGCGAATCTTCATGAGAAAAACGAATTGATTGAGGAGCTTGATAAAAAGATTGAATTGTTTAGAGAGCAGTGTATCTAATGAAATCAAACAAAGGAAACAAAAAGCAAAAAGCTGATCTTCTTAATAAAATTGTCGCCGGGGCAATTGACCCTAAAGAATTGATTTACCGACCTTATACTAAGTACATAGGATATGGCTATGATGAAGCAAGCTGTTATAGGTATAATGATACTGGTGAGGTAGTGCCACAGCATATTGTAGAAAGAGACCTAAGCGAATGGCGTGATAAAAAAGGCGTAGGATTTATAAAAAGCATAAGTATTGGCCCTGAAGAAGATTAAACATATTATCATAATTTTGCAATGCTGTTCTTTTGAAAATAACAAAGATTTACAAACATAAAATCATATCGAAATGGCGACACCCGGAAAAACTAATAATCCCAACGGACGACCTAAAGGCAAACCGAACAAAGTAACCGGGGAGCTGCGGGTACTGATTAATGATTTCCTGCATGATAAGTACAGGGACTTTATAAAATCTTACGGATTATTACCACCGGAGGAAAAAGTAAAGGCATATACTTCACTGCTTAAATACTCAATCCCTGCCCTGCAAAGCACACGCGAGGAAGTGAATTTTAACGACCTGTCAGAGCCTCAATTGGATTATTTGATAGATTGTATCAGCAATGGCAAAAAACCCTTGGCATCGGAAGTAAAAGAGCTAAAAAACAATGCTGCATGAATAACCCATTAACAGCAAAGAAGAAGAAAGTAGCCCTTTTGCAATCTATTGTTTGCGGTCAAACCCCTGTAAGTTCCCTAATGCAAGATGTATGGATTATGTTTATGTGGAAATCAGATACCGAGGTAACAACAGACTATAACGGGGAAAAAATTTCCATACCGATAGGAGATGTACAAGACTTTATCAAAAACAAAATCCAGCCTCTACATCCATTTTGCAACATAAATGTAATTAATATCAGATTGAATAATTCGCCACAGAACGTGGAATAAAACATGAAAGATAACAAAGCTGGCAAAGCCGATTTTCTCAATAAGCTAATTAGGGGCAAGGCAAGCATTTCAGAGCTGACACCTTGCAGTTTCAAGTTTATAGAACTATCAACATATAAAAACAGTGGCATCACCATTGATGCTATAACTGGGGAACAATTCCCCGCAGGTCAAACAGACGCATACATACTCCGGCAAAAGGCAAAGTACCCGAATACTTTTTTTATTGTGCAAAAAAATTATGAATAATGAATCGTAATACCGACACCCGAAAATACAAGGCTGATTTCCTGAATAAAGTTACGTCAGGCAGTATAGACTATAGAACATTAAAACATCGCCCCTATACCTTTATTATAGGCAAAGGGATGCGGTATGACGATACCGGGGAAGTAGTACCGGTTGAAATATTTCACCGGGATATTTACTTGGCGAAGCCTGTAAAATTTGCTGTATCGGTTGATTGATTTTTAATACCCCTATCACTGAAAACTAGCCTTATTTCTCTAATATTATCCCCATATTCCCTGCACTTATCTTCACAACTTTATTGTATAATCCGAATATTTTAAAAAAGGCTGTAAATAGCTTTTTAGAGGGTAGAGGGGACATTCTGAGCCAATAACTAAGCGGGTAGCCATTCATCACATCAAATACGGATACTATTTTAAATCCAGCTTTTTCGCATAGCTCAGGTAGGTTTTCTTTGTTGAATAAGTAGATATGCTCCACATCAATTATTGGCGACTTTTCACCAAATACTTTTGCCTGAAATGCCTTTGTATTGTGCATTATCATGTAAATATGTCCTCCCGGCTTTGTATTGGCGTACATATTCATAAGCATACCAAACGGGTCGCTAAGATGATCTAATGTTTGAAAACAGGTTATGAGATCAAAATGATTTTTGGGGTAGAGCCCCTCCGCGTAAAACCCGGTATGAATATTGTCCTTGATATCAGCCCTTGCAATCTTTTTAGGTTCTTCCCCTGGCTCAACTCCAAACACTTCTTCATAACCGTTATCTTTTAATTTCTCCAAGAAAAAACCATTACTGCAGCCTATGTCGAGCGAACGGCCTTTATGCCAGTTATATCTACTTATCGGCTCCCAATAGTCTTTTTTGATATATTCTATTTGCTCATTAAAAGTAACTGTGCAATCTTTATAGAGTTCATTCAGTGAATTATCATCGAGTATATGCCGAGAAAAAATAAGCCCCGTTTTAAGGCACTTTACCATATCATAATGAAAATGCTCTGAAGTGCGGCGTGCCGAAAATATTTCAGGGGTCAGTTCTTCATCCCTGAAATTCTTTTTGTATAGTAGTGGATGGTATTGCTCTATTGTTGCAGCACAAAAAAGACATTCCTTAGTTACATAATTATACTTCATCAGTAATGTCCTGTGTTAAGGTTATCTCGGAATCTGCATATTGCAGCCCATATTTTTTTTATCATTTTCATATCGTTTGTTTTTGTGGTAAGGACTCTAAAAATGTCTTATGGGTTTTAAAGTGTGAAGGTAATAAAATCCTAAATAAAAGTGCATATCTGCGCTTTCATGCGTCAAGGTGTTTGTTTCATTTTGATGTGTGGCTAAAAGCAACACGAGAGATGAATATGGCATAAAGGAATTTGGAAAAAAACTCCGGCAATTTCGCATGGCTAAAAACATGACAATTGAAGAACTTGCCAATACCTTAGATATACATACATCACAAGTTGGGCGAATTGAAAGAGGAGAGATTAATACAAGCATTAGCTTTGTATTCCTATTTGCTCGTCTATTGAAAGTTAAGCCATCAGACTTTTTTGACTTTGATTTTGATATTGACTAATGCATTCAATTATTAACGATATGGTTTACAGGGTAATTTTCACGTAATTTACCCGTTACAATAACCGAGGAAAGAAAATAAATAAATGATTCCTAATTGCTATTTATTCATTTCTGTGTAAACATCGTTTTTGAGTAATGACGATACTTGACAACTTGAATATTGTTACTACTGCCGATAGCGTTATTATTCAAAAATGATGCGGCAAGATCAGGTGAAGCTGATAGTAATCCTGCGGCTGCTGTTCGCGCCAGCATATTCGATAGCTTCTCAGTTTGAATGCTAAGTACGAGCTAAAGTGATTCAATCTCTAATTTTTTCTCCGGTGCCTATATAATCTGGACATAAAAAGCCTGCTGTCATAGCTTCGACAAATGTTCTCTCTTTACTATTTTCTATCTCTAAATAACGAAAGTAATAGCCCTTCCTCACATCTACTTTATTAGGTTTTAAATAATTTTTAGTGAATGATGAATTTTTACCTAAATGGTCGTTCATTCTTTGATTGAGCCCACCCTTAGCACTATTAGTTTTGCCAACATGAACTACTTTATGTTTACTGTTGTATATTATATAAACCCCTTGCTTAAGGGTAATATCTAACTTTATCCTCTCTGCCGGAAATGTATGAGTTGGCTCTCTTAATAGGTTACAATGAAGTTTATAAATTGGATGATCTTTCACATGGTCAATATTATATCAAATCTAATAAAAACGGCTGCAATTGCACTCTATTTTTCTTTTCCCGCCCGCAATTATAGCCTGTGCGTTGATAAAAAACGATTCCATTGGTGGCAGCGTTGGCAAAGGGCAAGGGTAGTGATTGAGCTTTATTTTATCACTCATAGCCTTGTCTATAGCCGTGATAAAATGAAGTGAAAGAACTATGCTTGCTATGCGTGGGCGTGTGGTTTGCTGCGTGTATTTGCCCTGTGTGTCGGGCAGCTAACGACTGCCCTGCCTGAAATAAGATTCATCGTTTTTTGTGCGTTGGCTGTGCGCTGGCCGCCATGACGTAGCTAATAGCAGTATGGGAACATGCCTAAAATAGTAATGGCGCTAAATGATGAACGGAAATACAAACCTTGCATAACTGCTTAATAGTAGCAAATGTGAAATACTGCTTTATTAGCTACGTGGCAGGGGGCGGACAAAGATAAAAAGGAGGTGGCGTAAATATGGCTGTGCGTTGGCATGTAAATGAGCGTGGCAAAAGCCATAGATACAGTGCCACCGGAAATGTGGCGTATGCAACCGACAAATATGACACTTTCAATGTTGCATAGACCACATACCTATGAACCAGTGTTGAGGGGTTATTCAGAAGCTAAATTGAAATACTGTGGCCGGGATAATCAAAAAGATTTTCCGCTTCCTGATAGTGTATTGATAATGCAAAAAGAATATTGATAAAGCGAAATCAAGGAACTGTAGCCGGGATTACCTTAAAAGTATCAATACTGAACATTTTGTTACTCTATTGTTACTTTGAAAATCAAAAAAGCCTATAAACGATTGATTTATAGGCTTTTAAGTCAGTTTGTTATGTAGCATGTACGGGAATCGAACCCGTCATTCCTCCGTGAAAGGGAGGCGTCTTAACCGATTGACCAACACGCCATAGTCAATTTGGGAGTGCAAAGATAGGGCAGGATTTATTCACCTCAAAATTTCCACAGACCTTTTTAATGAAAAAGAACAGAAGAAGCTGAGCAGGGTATCTTTTGTTCCTTCTAAGCAACAGCCATTGCTTCTATTATTCCAAGAAATTCATTGGCTTTCAGTGATGCGCCACCAATTAGTCCGCCATCCACATCAGGGCAGGCGAAAAGCTCAGCTGCGTTACTGGGTTTACAGCTGCCACCGTATAATATAGAAATATTTTTTGCTGCGTCAGCGCTGTATTGTGCTGATATAACCTGCCGTATATGCTTATGCATGTCCTGCGCCTGGGCAGAAGTTGCCGTTCGTCCTGTACCTATGGCCCATATAGGTTCATAAGCGATAACAATGTTTTTAAGCAACTCGCCGCTTAAATGAAATAACCCGGCTTTTATTTGTTTTTCGACGTAGGTATTTTGAGTATTAGCATCACGGATATCAAGAGGCTCCCCGCAGCAGAAGATCACCTTTAATTCATTAGCCAACGCCTGGTTCACTTTTTTAGCCAGCAGGGCGTCATCTTCCTTAAAATATTCCCTGCGCTCAGAATGGCCGATAATTACATAGGCTACTTCGACGCTTTTAAGCATAGCTGCAGATATTTCGCCGGTATAGGCGCCGGAGGCTTCACTATGGCAGTTTTGCGCACCAAGATGCACATCTATCATACCCGCCAGTTGCGATGCCGTTTGGGACAAGTGCAGGTAAGGAGGGGCTATGACCACTTCTTTATCTTCATTCAACACAGGCATCCCTTTAAAAATCTCATTGACCAATTCGGCACCTTCGTTCAAGGTGAGATTCATTTTCCAGTTGGCTGCCACTATTTTTTTACGCATTTTGTTGATTTAATATTATTGTGAGTACAGTTTTTTATTTATTGTTGTCATAGACGTATTTATACATCTCTAACTCTGCTTCGGTTAGGTGCCTGCCTCTCCTGTTCATCATCCTGTTGGCGGTTTCCATGGCCCGCCTGAAGTCATAATTAGTGACGCCTTCGCTGCCGCCCCATGAGAAGGAGCGAACAAATTTTTCAGGAAAGCCGCCGCCAAAAATATTGCAGGATACACCTACCACTGTACCGGTATTGAACATGGTATTGATGCTGCATTTGGAATGATCTCCCATTAGCAGGCCGCAGAACGTGAGGCCCGTGTGCACTGACTTATTTGCCGCCTCATCCCATATTTTTATGACATCGTAGTTATTCTTTAGGTTGGAGCAGTTAGTATCGGCGCCCAGGTTGCACCATTCGCCTATTACTGCATTGCCCAGGTATCCATCATGCGCTTTATTACTGTTGGAAAAAAAGACCGCATTATTGATCTCTCCGCCTACTTTACAGCCCGGGCCTATTGTCGTGGCGCCATATATCTTAGCCCCCATTTTAATAACAGCATGTTCGCAAACAGCCAGCGGGCCGCGAATCATAGTGCCTTCCAGTATCTCAGCACCCTTTCCGATATATACAGGCCCTGTTGAGGCATTGATGATGCAGCCGGGGTAAATGTATGCACTATCTTCAATAAACAAATGGTCTTTGCCTGTTATTGTAATGCCATCCGGCAGAGCGGCACTTTTTCTTCCTTTAGTAACCAGTTCGAAATCTTCGCGGATAGCGCGGTCATTGAGCGAAAAGATGTCCCAGATGTTTTTTAAAGCATAAACATCGCCTTCAAAGTGCTCAGCAGGCAAAGAGACGACTATTGTATGAAACTCTTTTATGCTATTGATGTTTTCAGTAAGTCTTGCCGCAATTAGCAAATAACCATTAACCAATACCTGCCCTGGTTGCAAATGGCCTATCGCCTCCGCAATAGTTGGGTTTCCAAATACAGCACCATTCACATATAGATTATCATCACCTGCATGGAGAGGAAACACACCTTGCAAATAGCTTTCTGTGAGCGAACAGGTGGTGGCATTCAGGCAGAACTGCCAGCGCTCCCGCATGGTGAGGATGCCGCACCTGATATCAGCTACCGGACGGGTATGCGTGAATGGGAGTAGTCTGTCCCGAGCAGCATCATCAAAAAGTATATAATTCATGTGCCTGTCTTCGTAATAACTTAAGTAGGATAAGAACGTTAAACTAAAATCCCGACAAAAGTCGGGATTTTAAATGCTATATGCAATAAAAGATCACAATTATGCTTTCTTTTCGTAGCGTTTCTTAAATTTCTCGATACGGCCTGCAGTATCTACAAACATAGATTTACCTGTATAGAAAGGATGAGAAGTATTGGAAATTTCCACTTTTATAACCGGGTATTCCTTACCATCTTCCCACAATATTGTTTCTTTAGAAGCGGCTGCAGAGCGGGTCATGAACATGCTCTCGTTAGATGTGTCTTTGAATACGACCATGCGGTATTCGCCGGGATGAATGCTTTTTTTCATTGGTTCTTTTTTTATGCATGGATTTTGCCATGCGTGAATTGAGGGTGCAAAAGTAAGGTATTTTTTCTATTTTACCTTATTCTTTTACCAGTTTCTTAATATCGCTCTCAGCTTCCTCTGCTGCCTGGTATTTGCCGATGATCTTGCCAGACGGATCTATCAAAAAAGCCTGAGGAATGAATTGTACACCATACGCCGCTGCAGCCTGAGAGTTCCAGTAGCCAAGGTCGCTCATATGATTGGGCCAGTTGAGGCCATCCTGCGCTATTGCCTGCATCCACGCTTCTTTGGTTTTATCAAGCGATACGCTTACGACAGTAAAACCATCTTTGGCATTTTTGAACTTCTTTTTTGAGTATTCCCCATACATGCGCACCAGACCAGGATTGGCATGGCGGCAAGGACCACACCATGACGCCCAGAAATCAAGCAGCACATACTTACCCTTATTTATATCTGAAAGTTTTAATGTTTTGCCCTGTGGGGTAGGATAAGCGAGGTCTGGCGCTTTTTGTCCTACCTTGATGAAGGTATTTGAATATTGCGCATTAGCCGAAGCAATGATACCCATTAGGGCCAGTGTAGTCAGTAGTTTTCTCATGTTTTAATGAATATACGGTAAATGTAGGGAAAATAATTTTTAAATGGACGACGCTACGGGTAGGAAAATTTTTGTTTTAATTTGAAAATTTGATGAATAAATTTTGAAAATTGGAGTTTGAAGGTGCATCATTGCCGCAATGGGGAGGTATAGCTAACAAGGAAGCGATGCCGCCTGATGGCAGGACCCAGGGAAACGCTGAGTCCATGTGGAGAAATGCCAGCATCTGTATGCTTGTAACCTGGTTTCCTTCACCCCGACATTTCCCTACATTTTAGCAAAGTGAAACTTTTGCCCGAAATGAATACCTTGCCAAAACATGTCTTTACGATATCAGGAATTTGCTTCACAAAGAAACGTTCGGAATATTTGGGGGCTTTGACGCTAATTGGCGGCAGCCAGGCAAGGTTTTTGACGTATAAACGGCGCAAAACGAGTGGAAATGGGCTATACATTACATAAATGTGCGCTATAAATATGAGGATATAAGTCATAATATCAATGATTGTGGTGGTCTACTGGTGGTCTCAGCGGTTGTCTAAATTGCCTAAAAACATGCCTAAATGATCGTTGAACATGTCTAAATGGCCTGGGTGAACACTATGTCTCATCCTGATTTTGTCTTGCGCCTGTCTCGTCATTGTACCCTGACGTTTCCGTGTATTTAAACAAAGTGAAATTTTTTTCCAGACCTTGCCGACAAAAATTAAATTTCATTTTTTTCAAATTTTATATTCATTTTTTTCATTTTCATCCCATCTATTGCAAGACAAGGTTTTTGTAATTACAAATGTCTGCCTTTTGAATTTAATTTGTGTGTTGCTACGGGTAGGAAAATTTTTGTACCAGTTTATTAATCTTTTGGCATTCTATAGGTGCAAGTATCAAGGCCGTTCCGGGCACCCAATGGTGTCCACATTCCTCGGTGAGAACCTGTCGTGATTCAGCCAGGGTAAGCAATTGAGGCTTTCTATATTTTCCTCATCTTATTTAAGCAACTGTTTTATCTTCACCTGAATTATAATTAAAAATTGATCAACAAGTGAATTGACGTCCGATGCGTAATAGGAAAGCATACCATTGCCTGGAACTCAGCATACGTTTTTTTGTGCTTGTTACCTGCGTTGTGGTTTCAAATACGAATATGTATGCCCAGGGCTACTGGCTGCCGGTGGCAGCACCGGCGCCCAATTACAACCATGGTGTGATGTTGTTACTTTCTGACGGCTCTGTAATGGCATTATCGTCGGAAGCGAGTACAGATACGCTCGGCAATCTTTGGAGTAGATTAACACCAAATTCAAATGGCGACTATGTAAATGGCACCTGGGATACCCTGACAAGGATGAAGTACTCCAGGCTGTATTGCTCGTCGCAGGTGCTTACAGATGGCCGGGTATATATAGCTGGCGGCGAGTATGGTACCGGTGGTGAAAATGGAGAAGTTTATAACCCCATTACTGACAAATGGACCACGGCCGGACCTTTACCTTCGGGCGAAATTATTGCTGACGGGAACTCTGAAATGATTCCCGGCGGTAATGTGCTGCAGGCGATTGTCTCCGGAGGAGCGATCAGCAACTGTATTTTTAACCCAACGACAAACAGATATACCGTGGGGCCAAACTCTTTAGAGAGCCATGATGAATCTGCGTGGGTAAAGCT
>Ga0182030_10015629_pt1 | contig 14864 bp, 8 predicted proteins | sample 812S3MmetaG_FD_121299 | JGI IMG/M metagenome (GOLD analysis project Ga0182030, IMG submission 121299) | Permafrost microbial communities from Stordalen Mire, Sweden - 812S3M metaG (Illumina Assembly) | ecosystem: Environmental > Terrestrial > Soil > Wetlands > Permafrost | place: Sweden... | reverse complement strand
GACGGCATCGGGTGCCAGCCAGTGCAGATCTCGGCGACAACGGAGGAAGTGCTTGAATGGATCGGAGATGGCCTGCGTCGTGAGGCTCTCAGCTTTCCAAAGAAGAATGGCCCCATCATCTGGCCAAGCCGCTCATGGCGACAGATCTTGAGCGCCGAGTTGATTGCCGCTTGACAGTACGCCGTTCTATAGCAAATCCAACATGAAAGCCCGTCAAACAAGATTCCGCGAGGTCTCTCGATGGATACTACCTTTTCGTATCTGTCATTAGTCGGACGGCGATCTGTCCTTGCCGGTGTGGCTGGTGGTAGATAGACGCGGCGATCGTGCCTTTTTCGAAATAGGGAGACATTTCCTCGAAAAGGTCGCTTGCAATTACTTTCACTTTTCCTTCCGGGTCCTCCGTCCCAAGCGCGCGGCAGACAGGCAGACAGTTCACGGTATTGACATAGATCCCCGCAAGTTCAGGAATGCAGCGCATTAAATCGAGAGTCTTCTGGAAGCTTTCTTCTTCGTCTTCATGACCTTCAATAACGGCTGCGGTTTCCCCGCCCATACAGTGTTTTGGGAAGGTCTCCAAGAACCCCTCTGCCTTCTTCCGATGGTCTTCCGCCATCAACATACCCGCGACGACAGCTACTTTCGAACCTGGCGGGACAATCTTTCCTAGCAACTCGCCCGCCACACACCCGCTCAGATAAGGCTCTACTTAAACAGCACTGGATCGGCGACTCTCAGAAGCATCCGTATCTACGCAAACGACGTGTATCCCCTTGCATTCGGCCTCGTCAATCAATGGCTTCAAATTCTTTGGATTGCCGGCAGTGAGAATAATCCCGTCTACACCGCTGGACATGAGTTCCTGGAAAACCTCGACATCTCCCTCACCAAGATTTTGGATAGGACGATTTATGAATTCAATGCCAGACCGCGATGCACGCTCTTCTTCTTCGTGTACTCCGCTCCACAATTGGTCATAGAAGAAATGAATCTCGCGAGGAATGCATACGCCGATCTTGGCGGTCGCCTTGTGTACAGATAGGGCTCGGGCTGCCAGATTCGGCCTATATCCGATTTGCCGGGCTATTTCCAAAACGCGCTGACGTGTTGCTTCGTTGATGCCCCCTCGCCCGTGTAATGCCCGGTCGACTGTGCCCCGCGAGACTTGGGCAATGTCCGCGATGAGATGAACACCAAGCCGTTCTTTAGCCATGCTCGTAATGTACGTTATAACAGAGCCTGACCGCAGTGGCTGTTATGCGAATCCAGCGCAACGACAAAGCCGCCGACTTACTCTACGAAGTGATCAATCCGCCAATGCACTCGTCAAGCCGATAGTCTCTAAATGTCGGCAAGTGTTCGCCGTTCTGAATCAATATGGGCACCGATCGGCCGGTTTGGTCGAAGCAGTGCAAACTGTTTATTGATCCGCTGGAATTGCTCCCTCGGACCGTTCCGTGCCATCTCCGACTGCTCAACATTTTGCGCCAGCAGTGTTCCACGGCCCAATGCACCCGCAGCAATTCCCGGACCTGGATTGCTTTCCGTCAGTGGCTCATCCGGGCCGGGGGACATTGTTGTCGGTTCTGGAAGCTTTCACTGTATTGCACGGAAATGGGTTCAGCCTCGCGGGAATTACTCCGTTTACCAACTGTAGGTAGCAACGACGTCCGGAGCGCTTGGAAGCTGGTTGATGACGCTTGTATGCAGGACAACCTGCAGATTTTTCCGCTCCCAACCTTTAGGGAGAGTCTTCACCAGTGTCGAGATGGACTGCGTGTTGGTTAGGAACTCGGCGGCAGCGCGCGTACCTGCGTGTCCGATTCCCGCGGCTGTGATGACGGTGGTGCCGGTCTTGGAGTTCAAGACACGGGATACGATCGCGTAGTCCTCTACAAATTCGTGAGCAGCGGTAGACCAGTGCTTTTGAGAGTCTGAGCGGTCCACGATCGCATCGTGCCCATCGAAGACATAACGCAGATTTTCAGTCATGGTAAGGGTCCAGGAGTTGTTATGCGCACCAATCAGAATCGTGGGGTGTTCGCGTAGATCGCCAAACGCTACGTCGTTTCCGAATCGAACGTCGAATTGCTTATTTCGATTCACCAGCAGGGACACAATCTTTGTTGTTGCCGCGACATCGCCAATAGTGACGAAGGTATCCTTTGCGGGATATAGATCCTGAGCGTCAATCTTGGCGCCGAGGGGTAATGGGATATATGTCTCCAATCCCATTTCCTCATTTCGGCTTCGGGGGTGTTGCTGGTAGTAAGCATCGACGTAGGAGGAAGATAACTGATAGACAGCATTGCTGCCAATGTAGATCAAGACGGTATGGGAGCTATCCAAAACTGGCGACCAGAATTGATTGAAGGAACGCTCATCGGGGGATGCGGCGTAGTGCTGTATTGCCCAAGTCAGGATCACCACCGAGGCGGCAATCACCGCCCACTTTTTGCGGCCTCGGAATCTTACAGAGGACGGCTCAAGGTTGGGTATTGCAACCTCGTAGGGAGGTGGCTGGATTATAGATTCGACAGGTGGCTGGTTCTGTAGCGGCCCCTGAGGCGGAGCCAACAGCGACTGAACCGTATTGGTGTCGGCCCATTCGAAAATGGCTCTAAACGAACCGGAAGGTACGGTGATCCTCACAGGTTCTTCGCGCGCTGTTTGATAGTAAAGTGCGAGGCGCTTCCTGACCTCGGCGGCGCGTGCGCGAACGATCGGATCCTCATTTGTGTCATAGTCTGGGCTTCTGTTAAAAACATTCGCACCGACGATTCGTTCCTTTAGCATCTCAAGGTGCCCGGCGAGAGTCTGCTCGACGATGTACCGCAGCAACTCCTGAGCCTGCTTGCTGGAGTGAAATGGCGTACTTTGCAGGATCGCAGATAACGTTTTCCGCACTTCGGTTGCGGGTACCTTATCGGAGCCCTCTTGCCGCTCTGAAATTTCGGCCATTTCAACCGAATGCGCCATCGATAGCCTCGAATTTTCCGTTTCAGATGGACTGTACCCCCTTTTGAGTGCTCTTGGCAAGTAAGAACCATGGCTTGTTGTTGCGTTCCTAAGAGCCCTGCGAAGTCAGTAATTTGCGACTTTTCGCATCGGCGATTTGAATTGAATGCGGGCTTCCTCCGGCCCGTTGGATTGTAAGCCATTTTTGAATCAATAACTTGCTGGAAGTTGAAGAGCGGTTTCAGTCACTGGAACGCTCTCGAACAGTACCGTACAGTACGTTGCCATCCTGTGCATCGGCCACGTTCTCTTGTACGTGTTGTAACAGGGTTGTTTCCGTCTTGCCTGCCGAGCACAGTTCGGAAGCGCCAGTCGGTCTATCAGCGCGATGCGGAGTCTCCGGCTTCTAACCAAGAGGATGCCGGGACAAAGGTTCAGCGAGATCAGTAGGAAGAACCTTCAGGAGGCAGCATGACCAGGTTACGTTTCGTACTTCTTGCAGTCTTGATGGCAGCCATAAGCCCAGGACCGACGTTCGTTTCAACGCTCCATGCGCAGACGTTGAGTTCTACAGCGGCGTTGTCCGGCACGGTTACCGATCCGTCCGGGGCCAGGGTGCCGAAGGCAACAGTAAAGCTCACCGATTCCGAAAAAGGAATCTCTCGAACCAGTACCTCCGGCTCGACAGGAGAATTCTCGTTCTCCCTACTGCCTACCGGCAACTTCACACTGGAGGCAACTGCTTCGGGTTTCAAGACCTCAAGGCAAACCGGGCTTGTCCTCAACGCGGGCGATTCTTTGACCGAGAACATTCAATTAACCATCGGCACTTCTGAGCAGGTGACGGTCTCCGAATCGGCGGCCCAGTTGCAAACTGAGGACGCCAACGTCGGCACCGAGATTGCCACCAAACAGGTTGAGGAACTTCCTCTCAATTTGAGAAATGTGGTCGGCCTGGTGATGTTGAATTCTTCGGTTAACAACCAGACGCAGCAGCAGCTATTGGCGGCGGGAGGCACGGAGGATACAGCCGACCAGGACCTCTCCTTCCTCAGTTTCGGCGGCGGTTTCTTCGGAACAACTGCGTTTCTTCTGGATGGTGGCTGGAACGTGGCCGGCGGCTGGGGCGGAGTCGTTTACGTGCCTGCGGTGGACGACACGCAGGAATTCAAGGTAACGACGAATTCGTTCTCAGCCGAATACGGATGGAGCACCGGCAATGTGGTGAACATGATCACCAGGTCCGGCACCAGCGATTTCCATTTCACTTTGAGCGAATACCTTCGCAACAACGATCTGGACGCCAACACCTACTTCCGTAATCTGTCCCACCTTCCCATTACTCCGGACCACCGCAATCAGTTCGCGGCTGCCGGCGGAGGCCCGCTGTATATCCCGGGCATCTACAAGCAACGCGACAAAACGTTCCTTTTTGCCAACTATGAGGGCCTGCGGCTCAACAACGCCGGCACGTTTAGCGACAATGTGCCGACCTCTGCCCAGGAGTCGGGCGACTTTTCGACGCAACTCGGTGCCCAAACTGGAACGGATGCGTTGGGGAGGGCTATCTTTGCCGGCGCCATCTACAATCCCTACACCACCCGGCAGGTGATGGCCACCAGCGGCCCCGATGCGGGCAAGATGGTTACCATCCGCGATCCTTATCCCGGAAACAAGATTCCAACGAACGGCGTTGGGGCGATTGACGCTCTTGCGGCGAAGTTTGTAGCCGGGAATTACTGGCCAGCGCCAAAGAACCCAAACGGCAGCTACAACTTCAATGTCTCCGGTTCGCAAGCAACGTCGTCCAACGAGTACGGAATTCGCATCGACCACCACTTCAGCCCCAACACGTCGATGTATGGCCGCTATTCGCGGAAGCTCGAAACGAAGGCCGGTTCTCCGGCCTATTACGGAGCAAGCGATGTCGGTGGACCGGAGGTATACAACCCCGACAACCGCTACAGTATCGCCACAGGCGCCTCGCACATCTTTTCGCCCACTTTTGTGATGAATGGCGCAGTTGAATACAATCGGTGGACCGAAGGAAACGACACTCAGAGCTTCGGGTTCAAGTCTTCGACGCTTGGTCTGCCTGGCATCATCGACACGTATTCTCCGCAGTTTCCGCAGATTGGCTTCCCCCAGCCCGGCTACGCTCCGCTGGGAGCAACCACCGGCTTCGGCCAGGCCAGTTTTGCGAATAATGTCGGCACCGCTTCTATCGACCTCAACAAGACGCACAAAGAGCACTCCCTTTCGTTCGGGTATATGGGCTCTGTGATCGATATATATGGCGGCAGGATCGCTCCCACGCAGTTCAACTTCGGGAACGCCATGACGTCAGGTCCTGACCCGAACAACGCGACAACGGCCGGAGATGCGTTTGCTTCCTTTATTGCCGGCGCCGGAACCACCGGCTCCACCGGGTCTAACGCCTTTCCGGCATCGTCCTATTACCTGCATGGAGGGTACCTTGAAGATGATTGGAAGGTGGCTCGGAAACTGACCCTGAACCTTGGCTTTCGCTATGAATTGCAGACCCCCATCACTGCGCGGCGCAATGACCAGGCGTACTTCGACTTCCATGCCCTCAATCCAATCAGCAGCGCGTCGGGAATACCTGCTTACGGGGAAGTCGTCTACGCCACCCCTGGGCACCGCAATCTGTATAACTTCAACTGGGACGACGTGGCCCCGCGCATTGGATTCGCATACAACGTCGTGCCTAAGTTGGTGATGCGCGGCGGCTTTGGTCTGTTTTACTCGAGAAACTTCTTTGGCAATGGACCGAATCCCGGATACTCTCAAGCAACGACTTGGACTCCATCGGTCGACGGGATCACGGTCGTCCAGCCGCTCGCACAGGCATTCTCAACCGGCGTTCTTCCGGTTACCGGGAACGCGCTGCACGGCCTCACAAATGTTGGTCAGGGTGGTGGCGGCGTGAATCCGTATCATCCCGATCCCCGCATCAAGCAGTTCATGTTTGGATTCCAGTACGCCTTCACCCCGAACGACCTGCTGGACGTCAACTATGTTGGGAACCGCGGAACGCGAATCATCATGGAAAGCATGAACTACGGGCAACTGAACCCGCAGTACCTCTCCATGGGCACGGCGCTGAACACCCAGGTGGCCAATCCGTTTGCCGCCGCGATGAACTCCCAGAAGCTTCCGACCAGTTCCTGTGGACTGAGCTCGCCGACCGTCTCGCAGGCGCAATTGCTTGAGCCGTATCCGGAGTTCTGCGGAGGCGCCTCTGCCTCTCAGGAGACGGTCGGCTTCTCCAACTACAACTCGCTGCAGGCCACCTTCACGCACCGCGTCAGCTTGGGTCTGATCTTTATGGCCTCCTACACCTACGCCAAGTTCCTCGACGATACCGACGGAGCGGAACAATGGGCAAATATCAGCAGCGGAGGCGCCAGTATTCGCAATTACTACGACTTGAAGGCGGATAAATCGGTCGACGGGACGGATATCCCTCAGTCTCTTGCTTTGAACTACGTGTATGAATTGCCGGTTGGCCGCGGCAAGAAATTCGGAAGCACCATGAATGGCGTCGAGAATGCAGTTTTAGGCGGCTGGCAGATCTCCGGAATTACCCACGTGCAGGCTGGTTTTCCGCTGTCGATCAATGCCAACAATAACGGCGCCAGTCTCTGGGGCGGGAATCAACACGCGAACCTGACCGGAGCCGCGATGAAGGGCACCGGCACCTGCGGGGCGGGCACCAGCAACGCCATCCCTGTGGGAACAAAGTATTGTTTCTTCAACCCAGCCGCCTTTTCGCAGGCGCCCGCATACACGTTTGGCAGTGCTCCTCGTTACTTCTCAAACCTCCGGGCTCCCGGTTATGTCGACGAGGATCTGGGGATCCAGAAGTGGTTCACCCTTACAGAGAAGTTCCGCCTGCAATTCACCGCACAGATGTTCAATGCGTTCAACCACGCCAACTTCGACTCGCCCGACATTAACCTCGGGGATGCGGCGACCACAATGGGGCAGGCTTCGAACACGCAGGGACCGAGACAGGTACAGTTGTCACTGAAGCTTGTTCGATAGAGTCCACATGCAAAGCATTGTCCTTGCTCTCTGCCTGATGATCGCGCTCACAATTTCGGACGTGAGCGCGGTCGCTCAAGCGGAAGATCCGGCGCAGTCAATTAAATCCCTCCAGGCTGAGGCGCGTCATGCTCAGTCCAGGAGGGACTTCAACGCCGCCGCGGAATCATACCGCAAGGCCGTCGAGCTCGACCCCTCGGTTCCGGAGCTATGGGCCAATCTTGGGCTGATGTACCACGAGTCTGGAAACCCAAATGAGGCAATGCGCAGCTTCAGAGAGGCGATCAGGCTAAATCCGTCTCTGTTTGTGCCTCAGTTGTTCATGGGCATTGAACTCCTCGGAGCTAAGAACCCCGAGGCTGCCATTTATTTCCTTGAGCGAGCTGAAAAGCTCAATCCCAATGACCTACAGGCCGCGCTTAGCCTGGGAAAGGCATACTCCTTGTCCAACCATGCCGATCATGCCGCTGATGCCTACTCCATTGCTGCCCGGCTGGCGCCGAATGACGGGAAAATCTGGTTGACTCTTGGTACTACATACCTGCAGCAGGTCGAAAGCGATGCCCGTGTGATGACCTCTGCGTACAGCCATTCACCTTATGTCACTCTGCGCACAGCGGAGACCTTTGCCGAAGAGGGAAAGCTGGTGCAAGCCGAGGATGCATACAAGGCCGCCGTTGTCTCTGGCTCACCTGCACCATGCACCCGCACCGAATTCGGTATCACGCTCCTTCGCAGGATGAACGTGGCCGAAGCGCGTGAGCAATTCGAAAGGGAAGCCAGTGCGGGAACTGATTGCGGATTGACAGGCCTCGGTATGGCAGTTGCCGAACTTGCTGAAGGGCATCTGGATGCCGCGTTGGCGAAGTTGACTTCCATCGCAATGGCCGATCCTGGTTTCGTCGAGGCGAGCCTACCGCTGTTTTGCGATGCTGTTTCCAAAGACCAGGCAAAGTCACTCAGCGCTCTTGTGCGTGAGAACGGCTCAGCCCCTTCAATGGATCTTGGCTCTCTGATTGAGCGAGTCTTTATCTCTCCTGACACGACAGTCGCGATGGGTTTTGGTGAGGAGAGCCGGTCGCCAAGAAAACAAGCCGCGCCACCGGCAAACGCCGAAAAGCTCTATGCATTGGGCAATTATGCTCAGTGCGACGATTTGCTTAAGCCGGCACTCGACGCGATCACCGGCAATCAATTGCAACTCGCAGCTTCGTGCTCCTTTTACACCGGCGATTTCCGCACCACCTCTGCAGCTGCTCAACACCTGAAGATCTATCCCACAACGCGAGTGCAGGGACTGTATTGGGAGAGCAAGGCGGATCAGAAACTGGCGATTGCGGCGCTGATACGTGCCGGTGAAATCGACGCGGACTCTCCGCGCATGCACGTCTTGCTCGGAGACGTCTTTCGACAGAAACGACGGTGGGACGATGCCGAGACGGAATACAGAAAAGCCGTAGCTCTCGACCCGAAGAGCCACTCGGCGCGGTTGAGTCTGGCAATCGCTTTGTTTTCCAAAATGAAGACTGACGAAGCACTCGATATCGGCAGAGCTCTCTTAGCGGATGATCCAAACGACGCAGAGGCAAATCTCCTGGCTGGCGAGATCCTTGTCCAACGGAACCGCTTTGCGGAAGCTGAGCTGTATCTGTCCACATGCCAGAATCTCAAGCCGGAGTTCGTGCCTCATTTGCACGCCCTTCTTGGGCAGGTCTATGCAGAGACGGATCGAATTCCGGCCGCGATCTCTGAATACAAGACAGGACTGCCTGCCGATCAAGATGGAAGCATTCACTTCCAACTCGCCCGCCTCTATCAGAAGATGGGCGAGAAGAACTCGGCTGAAGTTGCCTTCCGTGAGTCGAAGCGCCTGAGGAGCCAGTGGGACAATCGAGCGCGGGTCGCTCTAGAACAGATGCCCACGGATACCAACCATCAATAGCAATTCAATCAGTGGCCGATGACCCAGTCAGCCACCTATCGAGAAGTACCCTTACCGCTGGCGCGACAGAGTACCAAATTTCAGCGCCACTTGAGAAATGCGAACGAACTCTGCACTCTAACGACTTCAAATCAGGAGCCCTGATGGATATTCTCCAGTCTTTTTCGAACCCTTCCTTCTTTGGCCACTATTCCTCTCATCGTGGGTTGAATGCAACGGTTCTGTTTATTCCATTGGCGTGTTATATCGTCATTGCCGGTTATAGCTTTTTAAGGTTGGCAAGTAGCCATATTGCGAAGCAACTCCGATTCTCTGCTCCAGGAGGTCCATTCTGACTAACAACCCTCATCGAGAAACCGAACCATGGGAGGCCGTTTTAGCACGATCGCTTCCCCAGTTGGGCGATTGTGTCTGGATAGTTGTCGCTGATTCTGCCTATCCAGTACTTGATGGCGTCGGAATCGAAACGATCATGACTGGAACGGGGCATTTCGAAGTCCTGGAGAAGACGCTCAGAGCAATCGCCGAATGCAAACACAATCGAGCCAGAGTATTCCTGAATTCGGAGCTAAAGCTTCTTTCTGAGACGGGCTCAGCGGGTGTAACCGCATACCGTCAGAAAGTCAACCAGCTACTCGGCGATCTCAGCATCTGCGAGGTCGACCATGAAGAGATCATTTCAAAACTTTCCAAGCGCGGAAGAATGGTCCGCGTTCTTATCTTCAAGTCAACGATCAGCATTCCTTACACCTCGGTCCATTTGGCCCTGAATTGTCCGGATTGGGATCCGGATTCCGAGGCACGATTGAGATATCCGAAACAGGCCTCGAGGATCTCTGACCTGTCTTCGTTAACCGGCCGAGGAACGGGAGCCCCTCGGTTCTCCGGCCCCTTTTCAGCGCGTCGCAATTCGTAATCGCGCTCAAACTGGTCTTGAACATTCTGTATCGGACGGGTTCTCGAATCAAGGTGTAAGGAATCGACTATGGTCCGTGAGCTGCCTGGCATAAAGAGGATCTTGCAACTTGGATTTCTTCCAAAGACGAATGCTGCGAAGGAACATGAATATGCATTTCCTGGCTGATAAGTTTTCGCGCCGCTGGTTCTCATTTGGACTCGTCGCCGCTCCGCTTGCCGCGGCCTGCGGCGTTGGGGCCTTCGCCGAGCTGGCGGAGGCTGACGAAACACCCCAATTCGCAAGGTGGGTCGTTGATAAGAATGATCCTCCCTTTGGCATGACTGATACTTTTCATCGCAACGCGCTTGCCGTACCGATAGCTCCGTTTGGCTTGGGAGAAGTGGAACTGCACGACGGCCCGTTGAAACAATCGGCGGAGTGGAATCGCAACTACATGATGCGCCTCTCTGTGGACCGGCTCCTTCACAACTTTCGAGTGAATGCCGGGCTGCCGTCCTCAGCGCAACCACTTGGCGGATGGGAGGCGCCTGGCGTAGAACTCCGGGGGCATTTTGTCGGACACTATCTGTCGGCATGCGGCCTGATGCATGCGTCGACCGGCGATCAGCAAATCAAAGGGAAGGGTGATCAGATCGTCAGTGGTCTGGCGGTTTGCCAAAAGAGCCTTGGATCATCCGGCTACCTCAGTGCATTTCCAGAGGAGTTGTTCGAGCGACTGGATGCTCTGAAAGGAGTTTGGGCTCCTTTCTACACCCTTCACAAGATCATGGCCGGGTTGCTCGATATGCATACGCAAGCGTGCAACGCAGAGGCGCTCGATGTTTTGCTGGGAGTGGCAAAATGGGTCGACGCCTGGACGGCGTCGAAATCACCGGAGCACATGCAGGAGATTCTCGACAACGAGTTCGGCGCCATGAACGAGGTCCTGTATAACCTTGCCAGCGTCACCGGGGACGATCGATGGGCAGTGGCGGGCGACCGCTTTACAAAAACAAAGTTCTTCAATCCTCTTGCGCTTCGGAAGGATGAGCTGCGAGGGCTGCACGCGAATACGCACATTCCGGAGGTGATCGGAGCTGCAAGGCGCTACGAGATATCCCAGGACTCCCGCTATTGCAACGTAGCCGAGTTCTTCTGGGAGACAGTGGTCGAATCGCGCACCTATGCAACGGGAGGTTCCAGCAATAACGAGCACTGGGAAACTCGCCCTTGCCACCTCGGAGTGGAATTGGAGGAGTCGAGTCACCACCAGGAATGCTGCTGTGCTTACAACATGATGAAGCTTTCCCGCCATCTCTACGCGTGGACCGCGCAAACGAAATATATCGACTACTACGAGCGTAATCTGTTTAACCATCGCCTTGGAACAATCCAACCCGAAACTGGATTGACCTCGTACTTCCTCTCAATGACACCGGGCGCCTGGAAGACGGTTGCAACGGAGGATGACACCTTCTGGTGCTGCAACGGGACAGCTCTCGAAGAGTTTTCGAAGCTGAACGACACGATCTATTTTCACGACGACCACGGCGTCTACGTGAATCTCTATGTTGCCTCAGTCCTTCACTGGAAGGAGCGCGGCATTCGACTGAAGCAGTCCACGGTATTTCCCATTGAGCCGCGGACGAGCATCGTCGTTGACGAGTCGACTGCAGAACCGTGGGTTTTGAACTTGAGGATTCCTTCCTGGACAACACTCGATGCCGCTATCTCGATCAATGGCAAGCTGGTGGAAGGGATCGCTGCGCCGGGCAGTTACCTGAGCGTTAAGCGCGTTTGGAAAAAAGGCGACCGCGTGGAGGTGCAGCTGCCAATGCAAGTGAGGATTGAGACGATACCGGACAATCCCACCTGGAAAGCCTTTGGTTATGGCCCTCTAATTCTTGCCGGACAGTTTCCGGCTACCGGTCTCAACGACGAGCTTCTTCACACGAACCAGGGGCCAGATGTCGCCAAGAGCCCGCTGAATGTGCCCCTCATCGAGGGTGGCAATTCAGCTCTGTTGACAAAGATCAAGGCGGCTGGTGCGCCGCTCTTTTTCTCGCTCGAAACAACCCGGCAAACCATAACTCTGAAGCCGCTGTATCAGAGCTGGGAGAGATTCGCTGTTTACTGGAAGACCGCGTGAAACGCGGTCTGGTTTGCAGAATGCGCAAACTATTGGGACGACTTACCTGATTCATAGAAAGGACAATATGCTTCTTCTCGTTCGACGCAAACCGCTGCTGTGGTTATGTCCGGTGATTCTAGCAAGTGGTTTTGCACTGGCGGCCTTTGCCGAAATGCCCCGACAAGACGGATCGAAGAGCCTCACCAGGCAGACACCCGCGGGTGTGCAGATAAGGACAGACGCTTGCGTCCTTTCCATTCGGCCTTTAACCGTGAGCGCGATGCGTGTACGTTGCGCGAAGGAAATGACAGCCGAAAGCCCAAGTGTCGTCCTGCTCCAGCAAGCTTCTACGCCGCTATTCAAGGTATCGCAGAATGCTGCGACGATTGTCGTTACGACTTCGAACATGAAAGCGGTCTTCGATCGTCAAACTGGAGCTCTTCACTTCGCGGATAACTCTGGCAATATCTTCCTGTCCGAGGTTCCTGGCACGCGCCGGCTGGATCAGACAACTGTTCAACGCACATCGGCTTTTGCAGCCGAGCAAGCCTTTTTCTCCCCCCTTGGCGAGCATCTGTTCGGGAGTGGAGAGTTTCAGGATGGTTTTCTTGACATTCGAGGTCTTCCCCGTCGCCTGACTCAGGTCAATAGCCAGATCGCAATTCCATTCCTGCTTTCGAGCAAGGGGTATGGAATTCTCTGGCACAACTATGGATTGACCGATTTGAATCCTGCGGATGAGCGTGTGGTAATGACGCGGTCGTCGACCGGCAGGGAAACAACGGCGGACGTAACCACAGCCGAAGGTACACGACAAGTAGTCAGGCGTGAGGCCGATTTTGAGGGGAGTCTCGAAATCCCTCGCGGTGGGCGATATGCCTTCATGCTGGATGTAGGACAGAAGATGGCCCGCCGGTACCACGTTGAGATCGACGGTACGACGGTCATCGACTTCTCCAACTTCTGGCTCCCGCCCACGACTAGCTGGTTTGGCGATCTCTCCTCGGGTCACCACACCATTCGCATTACCGGACAGCAGGATGACCAGCCAGTTCTTTTCTGGAGGCCAAGCGAAGACCGCACCGTATTGCGATCTCCTGTGGCGGATGCGATCGATTACGTTGTCTTCGCGGGGCCGGCCCTCGATGACGTGATTGCGACTTACAGGCACTTGACAGGACCAGCGCCACTTCTGCCGCTTTGGGCTTATGGCTATATTCACTGCCGCGAGCGGTTCCATTCCAACGAAGAGATTCTGACGACAGCGGCAGAGTTCAGAAAGCGTCAGTTGCCACTCGATCTCATCGTGCAGGATTGGCAGTACTGGGGCAAGTACGGCTGGAATGCAATGAAATTTGACGAACAGTATTACCCGGATCCGGCGGGTATGATCAATCGCCTTCATGGTATGAACGCAAAGCTGATGGTTTCCGTGTGGTCCAGGATCGATGAGGAGACTGAGGTCGGAAAGCAATTCACAGAGAAAGGGTATTACATACCGGGAACACAGTGGGTCGACTTCTTCAATCCAGCGGCTGCATCGCTCTATTGGAAAAACTTCAGTGAGCGCATGTTATCGCTCGGGATCGATGCGTGGTGGCAGGACGCAGACGAACCGGAAAACGATGACTTGGCCGGAAGGAGCACTTTTGCCGGTCCTGGTGAAAGAGTTCGTCTACTGTATCCGCTGTTTGTGAACAAGACTGTTTACGAGGGTCAGAGAAGAGACGCGCCCAACAAGCGGGTCGTCATATTGAGCCGCAGCGCCTTCTTGGGCCAGCAGCGCTATGCCTCTGTGACTTGGTCCGGCGATGTGGGCAGCAGTTGGGAGAGCCTCAAGAGGCAGATCACCGCCGGACTCGATTACACCGCGAGTGGGCTACCGTACTGGACTACGGACACTGGGGGATTCTTTCGCCCTGGTCCCGGTCAATACACCGATCCCGCTTATCAGGAGCGGTTTCTGAGATGGTTTCAGTTTTCAACCTTTTCTCCATTACAGCGTGTTCATGGATACCAAACCGACACAGAGCCCTGGCGATATGGTGAGGTGGTAGAAGGCGAGGTGCGTCGTTACCTGGACCTTCGTTATCAGTTATTGCCCTACATCTATTCTCAGGCCGCGGCCATTTCCTTTCATGGATCGACACTGATGCGTCCTCTGGTGATGGATTTTGCCCAGGACGAACAAGCGCTCAACCAGAAATATGAGTACATGTTTGGTCCGGCCTTGCTGGTTGCTCCAGTGCTTGGAGAGGGAGCAACAAGGTGGCCAGTCTACGCCCCCGTCTCGGCAGGTGGATGGTACAACTTCTGGACAGGAACCCCGGTGGCTGCAGGGAACACCACCGACATTGACTCCCCTCTTGAGCAAATACCAGTGCTTGTCAGAGCAGGAAGCATTGTTCCGATCGGTCCCACGGAACAATATGCGGGTGAGAAGCCACCCAGCGACCTTGAGATTCGCGTCTACCCCGGGACAGATGGAGACTTCACGCTGTATGAGGATGAAGGCACGAATTACAACTATGAGAAGGGGATGAGCTCCACGATCCACTTCCACTGGAACGACAAGAAGAGAGATCTGTCGATAGAGCAGCGCAACGGACAGTTCCCCGGGATGCTGCAGTCAAGGCAATTCAAAATTGTAACTGTGGATTCAAGATCGGAGCGTCAGGTTCTATACGACGGGAAGCAGATTGTGTTTGGGATGCCGCAATAGGCTGGCCGACCCCGAAATTGACGAATAGGGGTATTTACTTGACGCCACCAGCCCCAAGATGTAGTGTTTGGGGCCATGGACGAGGATTATCCGAGGACATTGCTGGAGTTGGAGCGGCGCTTTTGCACCGAGGAAGCCTGTGTTG
>Ga0182030_10015628_pt1 | contig 14864 bp, 11 predicted proteins | sample 812S3MmetaG_FD_121299 | JGI IMG/M metagenome (GOLD analysis project Ga0182030, IMG submission 121299) | Permafrost microbial communities from Stordalen Mire, Sweden - 812S3M metaG (Illumina Assembly) | ecosystem: Environmental > Terrestrial > Soil > Wetlands > Permafrost | place: Sweden... | reverse complement strand
GCTAGCTCCTTCAACCGGATTTCGTTCCAGAACGTCTACTCTGTACGCGCCGTCTTCCCCAAAGTCGCCGGCCCAATAGGAGTCCCCAGAGGAGTGATTGATGCTACCTGCAGCCCACCTGCTTCCCCAGACGCTGGGGGAACTGCGCACCAGCTCTCATTTTGCCGAAGCATGTTTGAAAACCCGCAGCGTCAAAGACGAGTTGCGCCGGAACCTCATCGCCCGCCTGCGCACCCGCGAACCGCTCTTCCCCGGCATCGTCGGCTACGATGATTCAGTCGTTCCCCAAATCGTCAACGCGGTTCTTTCCAAGCAGAACTTCATTCTTCTGGGACTCCGCGGACAGGCGAAAAGCCGCATTCTGCGCGCGCTGACCACGTTGCTCGATGAGCGCCTTCCCTACATCGCCGGCTGCGAAATCCGCGACAACCCTTACTTGCCGATCTGCAAGCGCTGCCGCGACCTCGTCGCCGAACACGGAGATGCCACGCCGATTGCGTATCTCACGCGCGACGACCGCTACGTAGAAAAACTTGCCACGCCCGATGTCACCGTAGCCGACCTGATCGGCGATCTCGATCCCATCAAGGCTGCACGCGGCGCTCAGAACCTTTCGAGCGAACTGACCATGCACTACGGTCTGCTGCCACGCGCCAATCGCGGCATCTTCGCCATCAACGAGCTGCCCGACCTCGCCGGGAAAATTCAGGTCGCGCTTTTCAACATCATGCAGGAAGGCGATGTGCAGATTAAGGGCTACCCCGTGCGCCTCGCCCTCGATGTCGCGCTCGTCTTCAGCGCCAACCCCGAGGACTATACCGCGCGCGGCAAAATCGTGACTCCCCTCAAGGACCGGATCGGTTCGGAGATTCGCACCCACTATCCAGAAACCATTGAAGAGGGAATTGCGATTACCGCGCAGGAGGCATGGTCCGAGCGCGGTGCAACGGCCATCGAAATTCCTCAGTACATCCGCGAAGTGGTGGAGCAGGTGGCGTTCTCGGCGCGCGCCGACAAGAAAGTCGACAAGCGCAGCGGCGTCAGCCAGCGCCTGCCCATCTCCACGTTGGAGCTGATGGTTTCAAGCGCCGAGCGCCGCGCGCTCGTTCACACCGAGCCGCTCGTGCTGCCGCGCATCAGCGACCTTTATGCGGCTCTGCCCGGAATCACCGGTAAGCTCGAGCTCGAATACGAGGGCGAGATGCGAGGCGCAGATGTGGTGGTCCACGAGCTCATTCACACTGCCGTTGGAAAAATCTTCGATCGCTATTTCTCCGGCGTTGACACGCAGCAGATCGAGCAGTGGTTCAAGCTGGGCGGCACCGTGAAACTCGATGACAATCAGGCAACACCGGCCGCGCTCGCTGACCTGAAACAGATTCATGGCCTGCTCGACAAGCTTTCGCCGCTTGGCATCGATGCATCCGACGCTCCGCAGAAAGTCGTTGCCGCTGCCGAGTTCCTGCTGGAAGGCATGGTCGCTCATCGCAAGCTCAGTCGCAGTGAGGAGCGCGTCTTTGCTGCACAGGAAAAAACGGGCCGCGCGCCGGACCACCCCGACGTTGAACGCGAATTCGAAGAATGGGAACGCGGCCGCCGCGGCCGCCCTGGAAGAGGCGGCTATAACTGACAGTGCAAAGCACTGTCATCCTGAGCGAAGTGAAGGATCTGCTTTTGCAATGCATCGGTCGGTACGAACATGGGTGCCCCAGGTCTCGCTTTTGAGACCTGGGAAAGCACGGGCCTAAACTGAGGAACCTCCCATGAAGGGCGTTCGCTATACCAAATACAACGGTGACCTGGCCTCCGAAATGGATCTGGAGAGCCTGCTCCAGGCGCTCTCCGACTTCTTTCTCGACTCCGGATTCAACGACCCGTACTCGAATTTCGGGGAGATGGACAATTCGCTCGATGCTCTCCGCGAAGCCCTCCGCCAGATCCTCGAGTCCGGCGAATTTTTCGACGAAGACACGCAGCGGCAGATCAACGAAATGTCCGCTGCCGGCAAACTCGACGAGCTGATCGACAAGCTCATCGAACGCATGCAGCAGGAGAGCTACATCTCTACTTCGCAGCGCCCAGACCCGACACAGGCATCGCAGGCCGGTGGCGAAATCGGCGACGTTGAAGGCGAAGTGCGCTTCGAGGTCACTGACAAGAGCCTCGATTTTCTCGGATTCAAGACACTCCGCGATCTGCTCGGCTCACTCGGCAAATCGAGCCTTGGCCGCCACGACACCCGCCACTGGGCCACGGGCATCGAAGCCACGGGTGCGCCGCGCCGCTACGAATTTGGAGACACGCTCAATCTCGACACCATTGCTACGCTGAGTTCCGCCATCGCGCGCGAGGGCATCGGCCTGCCGCTCAATCTCGAGTACGACGACCTGCACGTCCATCAATGCGAGTACCAAAGCTCCTGCGCCACCGTGGTCATGCTCGATTGCTCGCATTCGATGATTCTGTATGGCGAAGACCGCTTTACGCCTGCGAAAAAAGTCGCCATGGCGCTCTCGCATCTGATCCGCACGCAGTATCCGGGCGACTCGCTCAATCTCGTCCTCTTCCACGACTCCGCCGAAGAGCTGCCGGTCTCGCAACTGGCGCGCGTCAAGGTCGGACCTTTTTACACGAACTCACGGGAGGGCCTCCGCGTCTCTCAGCGCATCCTCGCCCGCCAGCGCAAGGACATGAAGCAGATCGTCATGATCACGGACGGCAAGCCTTCCGCGCTGACGATGCCCGATGGCCGCATTTATAAAAATGCCTACGGTCTCGATCCGCTGGTTGTTAGCGAGACGCTTGAAGAAGTGGCGCGGTGCAAGCGGGCCAATATTATGATTAACACCTTCATGCTGACAAACGACTACAGCCTGGTGCAATTCGTGCACAAGGTCTCGGAGATGTGCCGGGGTAAAGCCTACTTCACCACGCCGCACACCCTCGGCGAGTATTTGCTGATGGACTACATGCAGCGCAAGTCGAAGACCATCCACTGACACGCTTGCGTGTCATCCTGAGCGGAGCGAAGGATCTGCTTTTCGCCAGAGGGTATACCCCTCCCCTCGTTTCTTGCTAAAGGCAATAAAACGGTTGACACACATGTCAACCGTTTTGACCTTATTGGTAATTTTGGTCTATGTCATTGCCAACGGAGCACTTTGCCCAATTATTTGTTTCGCGCAGTCCTCCGGGGGTAGATGGCAAAATCAGCAAGTAAGAGCAGAACGTGGTCCAATGATGGACCTTGAAAATGTCGTCATATTCAATAAACCCGTAAGTTATGGCAGTTTGTTTACCCTTCCTCAATTCCTCGTGCAGGGGAGCGGTGAGAAGTCCATCCACGGCGATTGGGGGCACATTGCCAGCACCAACCGCATTCGCAAGTCGCTTAGTATCGCCGTCCGCGAGTATGACTTCAGTGCCGGGACTCGTCGCCTCGGGAGAACAGTGGATGTTAGTGAACTGGCCACCTTTGACAAACTTGGCTATCTGGCAAGTTCGCACATTGAGCGCGGGAGATTTCCCTGTATTCACGAAATCGACCGCGAGACGGATCGGTTGCTCGTCGGCAACGCCGCCCGGATTACTCAATGTGGCATTCATCCAAGCCCTAGAGGAGAGTCTGAAGGATTCATCAGCGGTCTTCGCCGCATCCTTCGCCGCAATAGCAGCTATCTCCGCAGCGTCGGCAGCTTTCTTGTTGGCGCAATAGATCATGATCGTGAAGCCGGTATATACCCCCAGCAACACAAGACCCCCGAGTTCCGCCCATCGTTTGCGCTGTTCCCACCAATCCTCTTCCTTCTCACAAGCAATTCTGTAATGTGTGTGGGATGGTGGAAGCTTAGGTGGGGGAAGACTAGACACGACACTTGGTTTGGCGTGATCGGTCTTTATGTTGGCTTCGCTGCCAGCGTCTGGGGCTGGGTCGTTTTCGGGGATCTGATTTTCTGCGTTCATGGGAATTCCTCCCTGGTGCGTCAAGTAAGTTATTGTCCTACTCTGGCGCTCACAATAAGACCTCTCAATCGCTATGCGTTATCGTGCCAGAGTTCCTTGTCCCGTGACAGCAGCCAACGTCAGCTTATCGACATTCTCGCCCGGCCTGAATGTGATGGTGCCGTATGCGGGTCTGATGAAGTAAATCACGCCGGTGTAATAGCGGTAGGGACTGAAAGTCGAACTGTAAGCAACGCAGCCGATCAGATAGGCAGGGAAACGGTGCTCGCTCGCATGCAATTGAGCCATGATTTTCTCTTGGGTAGCCCGTACAGTTTCCCGCGAAAGGTAAGCGGGGGCATCATTCTCATAGGGAAGCTCCTGTGGAAAGAGGGTAGGCCCATCGCTGCGCAGGGCAACCATATCGCAGAATCTTTTCTCTTCCACATTGGGGTTGACCTTCAGAAAAGTATAGATTTCTTTGTCAATGGCTATGTGCGTGGCGATACCGGGGCCCATATTCTTCGCGCTCAAGAGGAAGTGGAACATTCCATTGTCTCCGGTCCATGTGAGCGGGCCGTTGGCTGTAGCGTCGAGCCTTACCCAAGGCCTCTGAGTGGCTTCGAACTGAGCAGCGGCGGTGTTGGCAGCACTTTCAGTAGCTCGGGCCTGTTGCTGAGTAATTTGCAACTGGCGTGCGGTCACGATGCTCTGTTCGACCGCCTCCATGCTGGCCTGCAATTGGCTCTCAGCCGAAATATACGTTTGTACTTGCATCGCATCGAGCTGTCTTTTGGCGATGGTGGCGTAAACGATGGCTCCCGCCGCAGCGATTGCGGTGGCGAGAAACGCCAAAAATGTAACAAACGCGAGAATCTTTTGTACGCGATAGTTTTTCTCCCGATAGGCGTGGTCATCGCCTTTGTCGTCATCTGTGGAACCGATGGCCCGACTGATCATCTCGGCGGCTCTTTTGCTTTGCTCGCCTTCGCTTTCGGTCTGATCGCGGGTGGCACGTACTTGATTCTCGATTACTTCCTGAAGCGTGCCAAAATCGGCGCGCAGTGCCTCGTTCGAATCGCGCAGAAATTCCATCAACCGCTTGAACTGATGTGGAAGCATCGTCCCAAACCTACTTTCGGGAGGATAATGAGGAAGGATGAAACACGAATATCACGAAGGCCCCAAGGCTGGCGAGAACTTCAAGAAACTTGCAGCGGCTCTCCTTCAAAAGCCAAGGATAGCTGCGGTTCCGAAGAAACAGCCGAAACAGAAACCTGCTGGCAAGAACAAGGGCTAGAACGGTTCCTCTTGCCCCGTCCCTGCCTCCGGGTGGCACACGGAATCGGTATCTTTGCCAGTCAGTGTGGCATAGGTCAACCGCTTCCCGGCGACCTGAGTCATCAGCAATGCGAAACGGTCCGCATCGGTAAGTTTGTTGTCCTTCGTCGCGCGGTTGTTGTAGCGAAAGACCTGCTCATCAAGGTAGTGGTCAAGGTGAAAAGGCTCAACCGCTACATACGTTCCGCGCAGTGTCCGCTTCAAAAGACTCCAGAAGTTCTCGATTCCCTGCGTGTGGACTTGCCCGCGCACATATTCGTCTACATGGGTCACCGTTTCGTGAATGAACTTTTTCGCTGCCAAGTGATCGTAGGCATGAAAGCCGTCTGTGTAGACCTTGGAACCTCCAGCGACTTGATTGAGTATCTCGTTCTGGAGAGTTTCGCGGGTGACATTGGGAACCACCTTGGTGCGGACCTTGCGAGCGTCCCGGTCCAGCATTCCCATAACGATGGATTTAGAACCAGCGTTCAACCCCCTTTGCAGTTTCAGCCGTTTGCTGCGATGCATCTTGCGGGTGTTGGGACCGAGGAAGCATTCATCGACCTCGACCGGTCCACCCTCTTCGCCACCGCCAAGTTTGAAAGCGGGGTTATCTTTCATGGCTTCCCTAATCCGGTGCAGCATAAACCATGCCGAGTTCTGGCGGATACCGAGGTTCTTCCCAAGCTCGTAGCTGCTGATTCCATTCTTGCAGTTCGCCAGCATCCAGATTGCAGACATCCACTTATCGAGGCCGAGCGGAGAGTCTTCCATCACCGTTCCAACCTTCACCGTGAACTGTTTTTTGCATTCGTAGCAGAACCAGATGCGGCGAGTCTTGACGAAGCTATGCTTCGACCCTTCGCAGCGCGGACATGTCACGTTTCCACCCGGCCAGCGAAACTCAACCGCCGCTTCAAACGCGCGTTGCGGATCAAAGAAGAAGGCAATTGCCGATTGAAGTGTCTCAGGAACGTCCATGAGTAAAATAGTACACTTGAAACACATGTGTGTCAACCGTTTTATTGCCTTGCTAAATATCTCTGCTCATTGGACTTAGCGGGATCAATAACTTACGATAACCTTAATCGAATCAATCGCTTATGGCGAAAGATGTCTGGGTAAAGGACTTATCGAATTTCCACCGTTCGCCTTCACCTTTGGTGCTTTGGCCTGATCTCCATTGTGCGCTGGGAGGTGGTAATTGTTCGCACGAAGGCCGTAGATCTTGATCGTTTCTCGTCCCCGGCGCCTTTCGGCATTCGGGATTTAACTCCGAACCCGTGAACGTTGTTACGAATTCAGCCGTCGCATCTTGTCTATCTCAATCGTGCCGTGGCCATTGGCCTGCGTGATGGTCCGGCAAATCCCTACCTAGCACATTCAACTTGCGCGGATATGTACCGCAGGCTCGGCTGGACAGCTGAGGCTCGGGCTTCTTATGAAAAGGCACTGGCGCTGACGCAACAGGAGCCGAAGCGGCAATTCCCTCAGGAGCGGATTCAGCAGTTGAAATAAAGAATGTTCGGCTCCGCTTCCATCCCCGGTCCCCAAAGGCGAGGGACCGGGGGCACCCTCAGCAGGGTCTGGATATCACACTGGATCGGGGCCACCCGCCAAAGAATTGGGAGTTGTTTCGGGGAAGGAAAATTGCGGCGGTGTGCTTCTCCTTCAACTCCTTCAGAAACCCCTCTTTTTGCGTCGCCGTCAACCCCACGCTGCAGTTCAACGAGTTCAACAGCATGTCCATATGTTGAGGTTTGCTCAACGGCGGAACAACACCGGACAATCCCGAAAGTTGAGTTTGTACAAAGCCGCCCTCTACCAGATACGCAGTTAACGTGACCCCTGCCCCGCGCCGGTGTCTTTCCCGCGCAACCGTCAGAACATCCGTAAGCTGCGCAGTATCTTCTGGGCTTGCATTCCAGAAACCATCACAGATGATGTGATAGAAGCGCATTTCACCTTTTTTCAACTGATCGACAACGCTATCAATTTGCTCCGTCTGGTATTCGTGAAGGACGAGTTTTTGATAATCGCGGCACTCTGGGTTCGGGCAGCGATTCACAAAGTACACCCGTTTCAGTTCGAGAAAATTCCGCGCCAGATTGAGGGCGTCTTCCTTGATGGCGGCGTATTGTTCGGTTTCGAGTATCTGACTCCAATGCTGTTCTGGAATTATGAACCAAGTCGCCAACCCCCGCGATTGAGGGTTGCCGAGGGGAGTTTCATCGGTCCCGTTCCAGCGCATCGCAAGAACAGGGTTGTTTTCCCAACGTCCAATGGCGAGCGAGCTACCCCCCGGCCCGCCATCAAAGATGACATGGATTAGGGACCAGAAACGCTTTGGAGCGTGGACATCAGAGGGCTTAACGTAGCTCATAGCAAGATTTTACACATAGTGTTCTACGAATGCAACTACGTGGTGTCTCACTAAGAATACTCTTCCCTACCTAAGGTTCCAAGGCGGGTGGCCCTGGTCCCATACCGCGCTTATCAAGTTGAGGGTGCCCCCGGTCCCTCGCCTTTGGGGACCGGGGAAGGAGAACCGAGCTGCCTGTTGCGCATCCACTCAGGCAGCTGCCAGCCTCTCTCACAGGCCGTACCTTCCGATTCGATTTCTACGAAGTCTTCGCCGCGCCGCCTACGGGGCGCGAAAACCTGCTTGGGATGCTATCCCAGGACGGCGCTTCGCTCTGTCCTGGGCTATTTTCCTGTCTTCCCTCCGGGAAGACCTCCGCCTCAGCCGAGGCGGTAGGGAAAGGGCGCACCATAGCGCATGAATCTGCACGACCGCAGCGACAGACAGCGGAATCAAGGGCGGGTGGCCCTGGTCTCATACCGCGCATGATCAAGTTGAGGGTGCCCCCGGTCCCCCGCCTTTTGGGGACCGGGGAGGGGGAATCGCGCTGTCTGTTGCGCATGCACGCAGGCAGTTGCCAGCCTCTCTCGCAGGCCGTCCCTTCCGATTCGATTTCTATGGTCCCGTGCACGCCCGTTTGATCGTGGCGACCTCGTGGCCCACTCATCGCGATAAAGCCGCGATGAATGGGGCACAGACTTGCCCTTTTTGCGAAGCTCAGGAGGGTGAGTGGATCGGTGAGCGGGGCACCTGCCGAAAAGCAGATCCTTCCCTTCGCTTACCCCAGAATCGACTTCGTTGCTTCCGGGGCCCCAAACGCGCTCCGTTCAGGATGACACCGCATCGCAGAGGTTTGCGAAGAGCAGATCCCTGGGGCAAAGCCTACTCCACCACGCCGCACACCCTCGGCGAGTATTTACTGATGGACTACATGCAGCGCAAGTCGACCATCCACTGAGGACTTTGAGACTTCGCTTCTAGCGGTTTCGGGCCTGCGGGCCCGCCCGAGGTTTATACCCTCTCCCCTCGCTTCCTGCTAAATATCTCTTCCCATTGGACTTAGCTTTATCAATAACTTGCGATAACCTTAATCGAATCAAACGCTTATGGCGAAAGATGTCTCGGCAAGAGACTTGGCAGCTTTTTGCCGTTAACCCTCAGCTTTTGCGCTTTGGCCTAGCCTCTCTTGCGCGCTGGGAGTTGGTTATCCTCTGCAATGACCTGATTGGCTGTTGTGGTTCTGCATCTGTGAATGCTCAGTGAAATCTCGATCAAACGCTCGTGAATCGACCGGGTTCTTAAGGTTCGCTTAAGACTTCGCACCTAGCCTGTGCATAGGTTTTCACGCCATGTGGTCTTTGCAGGCCGGAGACGAGGAGAGCTGTGCAGAGCTGGATTCAACTCCATCTTTTTGATATGTGCTCGACGATCGCATTCGTCCATTGTCAATCCTGGTGACCAACTAAGAGCTTGACGCTATCGCGTCAGTTCTTGATTCCAACCTTGCCGAGGCGCTGGCCGCATGTCAGAAAGGTCTCGCCCGCGCAACTCGAATCCTTCATTCGAACCGAAGGAAGCGACTGATACAGATGCAATTCAGGAGATGCCAATGACCTCCGCAGCATACCTTCCCTTCCGCCGTGCTCTGGTTCTCGCCCTCGCGTTATTGCTCTGTGGATTTGTGCATCGGGCGAGCGCACAGGAGCACGGGGCCATAGCCGGTACAGTCACCAATCCGAACGGCGCGGTTCTTCAAGGCGCGGAGATCTCCATTCAAAAGCCGAGTTTGACGGCATCCACAAATGAGCAGGGCCGTTATTACATCAACGATCTCGCGCCCGGAACGTACGATCTGACCATTACCTATTTAGGCTTGGACCCGTTCAACAAAACTGTAACCGTCACCCCTGGGCAGACTGCCAACCTCGATGTCCGTCTGCAGATCCCCAGCGAGAAACAATCCGTCGTGGTCAATGCGGGCCGGGCTTCGGCGGAAGCCGAAGCTGTCAACGAGGAGCGCGCGGCCGACAATCTTCTGCAGGTAATGCCGAACGAAGTTATCACCAGCCTTCCCAACGCCAATTTGGCCGATGCACTTGGGCGCCTGCCCAGCGTGACGCTCGAGCGCGACGAGGGCGAAGGCAAGTATGTGCAGGTGCGCAGCACGGAGCCGCGCCTCACCAATACCACTGTGGATGGAGTTAACCTGCCCTCCGAAGAGCCCGGCGTGCGTCAGATCAAATTCGACGCCATTCCGTCGAGCCTGGTTGAGTCGGTCCAGATCAGCAAAACTCTGCAGGCAAACATGGAAGGCGACGGCATTGGCGGGTCAGTGAACCTCGTCACCAAAACTGCGACGGACTCACCGACGATTGAAATCACGGGTCTTGGAGGCGTCACGCCTATTCAGGGTGGCCGCGGCAACACCACCGAGACCGCCACGTACGGCCGCCGGTTCGGAGCCAGCAAGAAGCTCGGCTTCGTCATCGGCGGATCGTATGACTGGGAAGGCCGTGGCATCGACGACCTCGAGCCTGTCCCGGACGAGAACAACGGACAAACATGGTTCGATGGCGCGAGCGTCCGCGAGTACCAGTACTTCCGCCCACGGTACGGCTTTGCCGGCAGCCTCGACTATCGTATCCGCGAAGGCTCGGGAGTGTACGCCCGCTACCTCTACTCAGACTTCAAGAACTACGGCGACCGCTGGGCCTACCAGATTCAGGACAACACGCCGGGTGCTTCGTTGCTCGCCCCCCAGAATCAGGGTGGCACTCCTTCCTATGATGGAGAGCTCCGCAACCCCGACATCCAGGTGGGCAGCCTGATCCTTGGCGGCAACCACGTCCTCAACACGACTTGGTACACATGGGAGGCTAACGTCGGCCGTTCGTCCTACGGCCATTCGCCGTATTCGGACGCAAGCTTTGGCTCGACGCTTTCTTCGAGCAACTGCGAATTCGCCCCCGGCGCGACAAAGGACAAATATCTTCCGCAATGGAACCAGGCCTGTTTTACCGAGATTCAGAACCCGGCGAACTTTGCCATGACCCCTACAAGCGGCGGCATCACCCGTGACCTGGGCACAGCCGTTCAGCTCAACCTTGGCGTCGGTGGATCGGGCGCCAAGCAGTATCACATCGGCAACCGGTCGGCTGTGTTCGAGTACGGCGGCAGGTTCCGCAATGAGCACAAGTATGCCGATACCTACGTCCTCAGCCTCTCGCCGAATGGCACGCTGAACATGTCACAGTTCCCCAACCGTTTGGTCAACCACAACTACTACAACGGCGGCGCCTACCAGCTCGGCTACAACGTGTCGTTGGAGGACGTCCTCGCCTATGCCAATGCCAACGCTGGCTCCTTCACCTCCAGCAGCACCCAGGGTCAGGATCCCGCCGACTTTTCCTACATTGAACAAGTCAGCGCCGGCTACGTGATGAACACGATTGACTTCTCCCATGGCATGCGCTTCATCGTGGGGCTGCGCGCGGAAAATACGAACCTGGACGTGCACAACCTTGCCTTCGGCGATAACAACTCCGTCGCGCCGAATTCGTTTTCGGGATCCTATTACACGCTGCTGCCCAGTGCCTCGCTGCGTTTCGATGCCGGGCACGACAACTATATGCGCCTGATTTATGCACGCGGCCTCTCGCGCCCGGACCCGCAGGACATCGCCCAGGCACTCAGCTGGTCGATTAACGGCAACGGCGCCAACAAATACAACGTCACCTTCGGCAATGCCAACCTGAAGGCCGAAACCGGCGACGACGTGGATGTCCTGTTCGACCATTACCTGAAATCGTTCGGCATCGTCTCCGTCGGCTACTTCTACAAGTCGCTCCAGAACCCGATTGTCACAAGCACCTATCAACTCACCAACTATCTGCCGCCAAGTGCGCCGTCTGTGGATCGCGGGAACTACCTCGCCACCCAGCCGGTCAACGCCGGCAGCGCCTGGTTGAGCGGTCTTGAGGCGTCGTATCTCCAGCACTACACCGCACTGCCGGGCTTTCTGGGCGGGCTCGGGATGTCGGCAAACTACAGCTATATCGGTTCCAGCACAAACGGCATTCCGGGCCGTTCCGACCATCCGCGGCTGCTGCGCGATGCACCCAACGTGTTCAACATCAGCCCGACCTATGACGAAGGCCGTTACTCCCTGCGTATGGGGATCTCCTATAACCAGGCGAGCATTTATGGCTACCAGTATCAGGACGGCATGCCGGGCGGAGTGAACGGACCGCTCAGCGACATCTACTTCTACTCCCACATCCAGGTGGATGCGCAGGGCATTATCGGCATTGGCCACAACATGAGCGTGGTTGCGGCGGGCCTCAATCTCAACAACGAGGTGTTTGGGTTCTATCAGGGCAGTTCGCAGTACATGATCCAGCGTGAGTACTACCAGCCGACGTTCTCCTTCGGTATGCGCTGGACGCCAACCCGGGGAGAGAAGTAACTCCTCTGCGCCAAGTTCCAGGGTTCTTTTCGGGTTGTGTTGTTGAGGGTAATCTCGCGGTGAAGTTCAGCAGATTGTATCGATGACGCAATCCGAAGCGTGGCGCGGGTGGTGAAGAATGAAATGATACTGCCGCCAGATACTCGACGACACGTCGCTGCTCACGATGCCGCTTACTACCGGGAAGTCGGCTGGCGATGACCGATGGTTTATTATCTCTTCCGGTTCTGACGCGCCGCTCACATATGCTGCACAGCGTGCGCCTGAGGGCTCAGGCTCGACTTTGCATCCACCTACAACATCGAACTGCATCGTTCGGTGGGACCGTATATCTAAATGAGTCAAAGGATGAACATGCTGGATCATGTTTTTCTTACGGTGAGCGACGTGGAGCGTTCGATCGCGTTCTACACGGCGGCCTTGGCTCCCCTCGGCATCCACCGGCTCTTCGACTACGACGGCAGCAAGGGACCGCCAGGCCATCCCGATTTGAAGGGATTCGGAGCCGACGGCCGCATCTTCTTCTGGCTTCGAGGAGGTGTAGCTGACAACCGCGCCGTTCACATAGGATTTGTCGCCAGTAGTCGCGAGCAGGTGAACGCGGCCTATGCTGCCGCCATGGCGGCGGGCGCTACCGACAAGGGTGCACCGGCCGTTCGAGCCTACTACGATCCTCGCTACTATGCCGCCAACGTCCTCGATCCAGATGGGTATAGCCTGGAGTTCGTTTACAAGAGCTGGCAGCATGCGCAGGGGTAGCAAAAGCCGGATTGTCGCGCACAGGATGTATATGTGTGGTATATACATTAGATGAGCGTGAAGGACCCGCTTGCCGACTGTATTGGCTTCGATTGGGACGACGCGAATGCGATCAAGAATTGGGAGCGTCATCGGGTCACTCCGGAAGAAGCGGAAGATATCTTCTTTCATGATCCTTTTGTCGTGCGATCGGACGCCTCACACTCGAGGAGTGAGAAGCGTTATCTCGCGCTCGGCCAGACAGCGCAGGGCAGACGATTGTTTGTTGCATTCACGATTCGCAGAAAACTGATCCGGGTGATTTCGCTGCGTGACATGAGCAAGCGAGAAATCGAGGAGTACGAGAGGCATGAAGAAAGCGATTCCTAAGTTCAAAAACGAGAATGAAGAGTTCGAGTTCTGGTCGGCGCAAGGCGCGGGCGCGGATTCAACCGCATTCGTTGACTGGTCCAAGGCCAAGCGCACCAAACTGCCGAGCCTCAAGCCGACGCTGCGCACAATTTCGGTGCGCCTACCCGTCGCCATGATCGAGGACCTTAAAATTCTGGCCAACCAACGCGACGTGCCCTATCAGTCGTTGCTCAAGGTCTTTCTCGCGGAGCGGCTGGAGCGGGAGCGGCGCCTTCGCCGGGCCGGATAGTGCATTAGTCCGGGCCTGAAGGCCCTGCGATTTTGAGCACGTTTTCAGGGGGTTGAAACCCCCTGCTCCCTCCGCAACCGCTATCAACATGGGCACCCAGTTTCCTAAGCCAGTTGTCAGCGCTACCGGTAAAGGCAAACTTTGCGAACGGAAGACATTGTCGGCGTCAGCTTTTTCTCGTTGTTGATCACGGCCATCGTGGTGGCGTTCTGCGGGAACAGGACCAGCCTTTCGCCGAGGCAGCGGGCGCTCTGGCGGGGTTGGGGAATCGGTCTGATTGGTTGTGTCGTGTTTGCGTTTGGGTTGGTGAACTATGAGCTTATCCACAACTCGCCACGGCTCGTGGTCGAGGGGAATTTGTGGGACATTCGGGATAGGTTTGGCAGCGGGACGGAGTTGAACCAGTTCATGATTACGGACGCCGCCGGTCACGCGGTTCTGATCCGGTGTCGGGCCGCCGGGCCGGGGTTTGTCGAGGGGGAGCGAGCGCGGGTGCGCTACGTTGCCTACAACAGGAAGCTGTTGGAGATGGATATGCTGACCGGGTCTTACCAGAGGTGGCATCTGCGGGAATCGTCGGGCGAGCAGGGTTGGTGGTGGTGGGTGGGCATCGGGTCGGTTTGCGGGTTCTTCGCCTTTCGCCAGTTGGCAAAGAGCAGGCGGGGATAGAAGCCCGCGCTCTAGAGCAGCAAATAGAGAATCTGACGCATCGCTCACCGGGTCTCCACGAACGGTCTTCGCCCGTGGGGAAGGGAACAGGTCTTCGTGCGTAATGTGTGTACAGTGGCCGTGCGTTAACGCCTGTTGCGAGCGTTCCTCACCATCCATACACAGGGGTTGGATTGTAGACGATGGAAGCAAAGGTGCCGGCCAATTCGTTGGTGCCAATCCCCTGGCCCACGGTGACGAACAGCTCGTTCGCTGCTCCATTGGCCGTGGTTCCGCCGCCGAAGGCAACTCCCCAGAGGTTATTGAGGACAATCTTCCGCCCGCGCTCGTCTCTGATCGTACCGACGAAATTACCGGTTGTGGGATTGAATCCGTTGATGGTGCCGTCGACGGAGTTGTTTGAAATCAGCAGCGTATTGCTCAGCGGCCCAAAATTGCTGGGAGCGAGGGCAATGCCCCAGGCCTGATTTAACGGCAGACCCTGGATCAGTGTCTTCACAACGGCGCCGTCCTCTTTGAAGATGTCGACGTAGCCACCTGCGCCGACGCCCGGTACGGCATAGGTGACGTAGACCATGCCATTGATGTCCTGGACGCCAAATACAGAGAGGGTCGATGGGACCGACGGGTCTCCAAACGACTGCACCAGGTTGAAGTTGCCGTCGAACATATCGATTTTATTGTTGGCGTTGTCCGCCGCGTAG
>Ga0182030_10015626_pt1 | contig 14864 bp, 14 predicted proteins | sample 812S3MmetaG_FD_121299 | JGI IMG/M metagenome (GOLD analysis project Ga0182030, IMG submission 121299) | Permafrost microbial communities from Stordalen Mire, Sweden - 812S3M metaG (Illumina Assembly) | ecosystem: Environmental > Terrestrial > Soil > Wetlands > Permafrost | place: Sweden... | reverse complement strand
CGTCTCGGTGTGTGGGGCGGGGAAGTGCTCCTCAAATTCTTTTTTAACGGCTGGAAATGTTTGGAGGTTTCTTTTCAATTCGGCGTTCCAGGTCTTAAAGGAGCCCTGTTCGGTCCCGTCCATAATTGCTTCGACAAGGCCCTTGATTATGTTTTTCTTCTTTCCAGTGATTGGATCAGTTCTGGTTAATGATTCAAAATCAGATTTGTCTATGAAGTGTCAGCAGAGTTGAAACAATTTACAGTCTATGGAGAATGGGCAACATACTACATGAAGGGCCGAGCACAATACACGACACTAGTGTGGGACCCAGTATCAGAAGCCCATGAGCTTTGAGAATGGTGATTTTCATTGTTGTTCCTCGAGAAAAGAGCTGGGGTATGACGTGCTAAGTATGAGTGGTAGCTGAACCGAATATAGAAGAATAGTCTGATTGACCAAGGAGAAGATACACAGAGAACTTATATGCTGCAGAGCACAACACTATCTGATCCCACTTGAAGGGATATGCTCTTAGAAGAGAATAGTACATGATAGGATCTTGGGAGGATCGTGGCGGACATTCCCCTATCAATCTACTTTCGCCGCATTGCTCTAGACAAGGGGCTGAGTACGACTCCTGATTGTTCTATAATAAAACACACAACTGTGGATTGGTGCAATTTAGAGTACTTTTTGGACGAGTCCAGGGGAGAGGACAGTGAACGGACCTTGAAGAGGATTGTGGCGGACATCTATACCTGGATTCAGAGTATTACCTTAGTGAGGAGGCTGGGTGCCATTCCTAATTGTTCTATATTAATGAACCATTGTGGATCGGACTATGTTCTGGCTAAGTCCAAACGACAGAAAAGCAACGAAAGGACGAAGGATCCTGAAGAGGATTTGATTGTGGCGGGTGCCGGGCACGTAAACATACAACAGGCCATAGCATTGGCTATCACCTGGCTCGGTCGGCTGTGCAGTCAGATTGTCGGACCCCTACTGGCGTTGTACTCTAAGTTACCTCCTTGGACCCCGGAAAGTAAGCACTACTTGATTCGTCCAATTAACGCGATATTGCAGAGACAGATCTCTGAAAGATTGAATATGTTTTGGTAGGGTCTGAGCATACGTTCAGCCCTGTGGCAAAAGGCGGTAGGATCTGGGGCGGAGGGAGCAAGCCATACCCTGAACGTAGTAAGGTACTTACTATATCTTGCTGTTTACTTGGATCTCAAAACACTTGGCATGAGGTATTGCATGGTACTCAAGTCTGAGCCCTGTTCTGTTCCTGTCGTCCATCCCATCAGCCTCGCCAGGAACACTGTGAGGACCGTGCAATCAATTGGATATGGGGGAGGAGATAGAATCTACAAAATACCCGATTAGCCGCGTAGGTAATCATGACTAAGCTCCAACAGCAAAACCAACAAAACAAAGCCACCAACAATCTAAAACGAGTCACCAACAAAGCCACCAACAAAACGAGCCACCTTTTCAATTCGGCATTCATCCCACTCCTCATCCTTCCGCAGCGAACTTCCCTCCTAACAGATGATTTTCTTGAATTAGAACTCGATGATTCAATCCTGCGTACATAATTGAATATTGAATATCATTCCTATACACTGCAATATATAAGCTGCAGCCAGCCGTCCAGGACTCCGTTTCCTTTGCAGTTCATCCCACCAGTCCCGTCTAAATCAAGCACTCTATCAATCAATTTCTCTCGTCACTTCGGAGTGAGTTATCTATCATCCTATTATCTCAATTCTTCAAACCTTTCCATTACATCCATTATGCGTTTCTCTTTCACTGCCATCGTTCTCCTAACTGCCGCCTCTTCAGCTTCAGCAACTCTTGTCGCCGCAGCTCCCATGCAACCAGATTCCGGAATGGTACTTGTGAATAGAGCACCGGTCAAACAGGATGGCTCCGTTTCGTCGAACGCTGGTTCCAAAACATCAGAAAGCGATCCGAACAGCGATACGAAGTCAACTTCCACCGGCTCCGACTCAGGATTCGAATCTGACAACACTGGGTTCCATAAAGCGTATTCTGAAGCAAAAACCACGGCGGCGAAGAATGCAGTGGTGGAAAAGTATAAAAGAATATGGATACAGACGTCATCTACTATAGTAAGTTGATTCCATGGCTTGAAATTTTCAATGTATACTTACAGATTCTGCAGGTCAACAGAAAGCCAATAAGAGGAGATGATTATGTAGTCTCACTAAAGCCTGAGGATGCAGAATAAATATGTCCGAAACTTCTAGTAAGTATCCTTCCGACCGTTGATATTTCCTGTACTAATTACAATATCCAGATGGCAAAAGTCAAGACAAGGCAACGGAGTTGTGGAAGGGGCCAGCTAAGAGGATTCGGAGATTTAGCTTAGGATTTCTTTGGAGTTTGGCGTTGAGACAGTATATGATTGGGTGCTTGTATGGAGTTTGGAGTTCGTGGAAAAGGTCGCCTTTGATATAGCGGGCACTTGTTGGGCTTGGGAACTTTGTATAAAAATTGTTGGTAAAAGCATGTACACGATGTTTGGTGTTAGGTCATTCAAAGCGGAAAAGCACAGCTCTTCATCTAGTCTCCGCGATCGTGTCTAACAACAGAATTTCCCAAGTGCCATCAAGATGTTGAGACAACGAAACCTTTTTCTTGCAATTATATGACAAGTTGAGCTAGTAAGTAGTCTGTACGTTATTCTCTAATTATCCTGGTAGGAGGTCGGGTTGAGAATCATGTGTGGCTGTTAGGTAATATAATCTACCTTACCTATCTCAGATCCTCATATGGGAATCATAATTGTATCTTGGGAGGCTCGTAAATTGTTAACATATTATAGGGAGTTTTAGATTTTGAGAAATAATCTACTAAGTTTGGTTAGTATGAAACATGGTTCTAATTATTTATTGGCTAAGTCCTAATGGAGAAGTACAGGGAGATATATTGCCTAGTACTTATTAGGTGCTTGGAGACATATTATGCAGCCACCATTCCCACAGTAGCTCTAAACCTTGAGAAATATTCTAGGGAGAGCTTCTTCTGCAGTAGTGAGCACAGAAAGGGATGAGGTCTTGAGACTATAATGGGAACTAGATGTTGTATCAATCTCCTAAACAGACTTTACAACCGGCTTTGGAGAGAAATATACAAACAAAGTCACCTAAAGTTGAGAGAAAGAGGATGTCGCAATTCAGAACAATATGTGATGCATGGAGGTATCGATGTTCTGATGAACTTACAGAGCTATTCCCCAAATAAGGAGGGACTGGGAGCAATCACCAATGTTTTAGGGACAACCGGGGGTTTCAACTTCTAGTTCCCAGTTGGCCTTTATTTTTGTTCTGAACTTAGTTTCACTGGCAATAAATCACCACGATGCTCAAAGTAGCATTAAATCAGCCCTAGTTAGGCCAAATCAAAATTATCGCCTTAAAATTCCTAATCACATAACCTCTTAATTCTCTGTCTTTTTGTCTGTACCTCTATTCTTCTCTTTAGTAATTTTTTTTTTTTTTTCTTTTTAAAATTCTCCAGTATATAGTTTATAGTAATGAAAACTGTAATATGACAGTAATATTAGCAACATTCATCTTTAATTCTATAAATACTCCTGTTCTTTGAAATCAATATGAAAGTACTTTAAATAATTAATAATTTATTCGGAAATAAAAATATTATAACACTGAAAAATAGATAGTATATACTCTTTCACTGTCTTGATCTACTATCTTTCTAGCACGTAAATAACGGAAGACAGGGTGGTACAACCCGGTTGTCCCTAAAAGATTAGGAGCAATCATTTGAGAAAAGCCTATTCACATGCTGCTCTGAGGCTTTTTTGAGGGCGCTCTATTCCTCTTTCATTCATCTATTTGTATTACACTTATAGCTCCGCATCATTCACATTTGAGCATTGATTAAAATAAGGTGCTGATGGACTTGGTATGACTGATGTTAGCGGCCAGTCTGTCGAAGTTACACAGTCACCCGGCTAACGTTAAACTTAAATCCTGCAACACCATTAAAAGTACTTAACTCCGAAGATGTACCTTCTCATCATTCATGTGACCTGAATCATAAGGCCCTCCAGCAGCGCTTAGATCAACAATGTGCCACAGAGGGTTTTCAGCACCAGGCGCCTCGCCTGCAGAAGATGAGTTCTACGAGCACGGATGACAAGTGACGGCTCGTCAAACCTTCAGAATACCTCCCCCATGGGCCCAAGCCATCATGAATCTACCTCACCATTATCTGAAGATATTGCACTATCTAGAAATCAAGAGAAGAAAGATAGATAATTGATTTAGAAAGTTTTGCAACTTTACCAGCTAACACTCGCCCGTTTGTCCGGGTGTTTGGCACCAGCTTGGCGAAGAACCAATACAAGTAGAGAAGTTTTACCAGTCAACTCGGCCTCTTAGACCGGTTTGTCCTTTTCTGCGACCTCTAAAAATGTTCCTTATCACTTGCACCTCTGATGTTTCTTTCTGTATTGCTCAATAATTCAAGTTCGTCGTCAGAGTGGACTCGTGGACAAGCGATTCATCGCTATAATCTACGGACAAACCTTCAACCTCTTTCAAAAAAGTCCCACTCACTTCTGAAAATTCTATCTCATCTTCTCAGCATTCACATTTCCCTGACTCTCAAGTAAAACGGTTAATCGCAATACACGGCAGATTCAACGCTGCTGTAGCATCACTTGCGGCAGTCACGCTGCTCGCTGTTTCCGATTACGGTTCCTACCGACCTATTTACAGCCTGCAGGTGTTGTGAATCATCCCTCCTTCATCCTTTCCCATTCTCGCGGTCTACTGAATGTGTCTCGCGGTACCCCGCATGTCACTTACATGCATTGAGTTTGCATTCACAGTATCACAAGAAATCGATATTGTGTGACCTGAGCGATATAGAGCAGAAATTGAGGACATTGAATACGTTGGTGGTGGTGTGACTCGCGACCAGTCTTGAGATTCTGGTACGTGCAGTTATCTTTAGTTTCGATGACACTAATAAAACAAAATAGATCTGTTACTTCTCTGCAGCCATCCTTTCCCAAACGGCTACCTGCGTCATCTCAACCGACTACGCTCTTGTCTTCGCCGCGATTCTTGTATCAGAGATCAAGATCTTTCTTATTCTCTTCAGAACAACACGCATTGCGTCCAGCTCTTTGCATCCAAGATGCCTCAATATGACATGGCACCCTGGCCTGTCAAAGACGTAAGTTTCCCCTCAGTTCAACGTGTCAATCTCTTGGATTGGCGTATCAAAGAACTCTGCTGAGACAGTCTTTGACTCTAGATCGTGTTCACTGCTATCATAGGTACAGTGATGATAGCTGCATTCCTCGAATGGTTTCTATGGCTAGGTGCCTTCTTATTCTGTCTTGTAAAAGTCTACCAGAAAGCCGAGCATCGCTCAGTTCAGATTATGGCTGTCGTAATTGCAACAATCTTCACTCTCTTGAGGTATGTCTTTACATACAGTCTGACAGAATCTGCGCTAACAGCGCCCAGGTGTATCTTCCTTCCTATCATGCTGGTCACTCTACCGCTCCCAAGCCAGATTACTCAATACTTCCCTTTTGAGATGGTATTCTTCTTGCAATGGTTCGGTTTCTGGGCATTCGCTGCTGTATTGACAATACCATGGCTCTTCTGCATTTATCAATTGGTCACTCACTCCCTAGGAAGAACGAAGCGTATCAAGGAGATACTGGACGAACATTCAGCACCAAAAGTTGTCATTGTAATGCCCTGCTACAGAGAGGAGCTTGAAGTTCTCATCACCGCTGTGGACTCGGTGGTTGACTGTGATTACCCGCCTTCTTGCATTCACGTGTTCCTATCCTTCGATGGAATCGAGGAGAATGAATTATACCTCAATACTATTCAGAGATTAGGCGTTCCACTATGTCTCAATACCTATCCCAAAAGCATCGATGTTACCTACCGAACAGCCCGCATCACCATTTCTCGATTTCCACATGGCGGTAAACGACATTGTCAAAAGGCTACATACAAACTCATCGATAAGGTTTATACTGATTACCTGAAGCGTAACGACAATCTCTTCATTCTTTTCATCGATTCGGATTGTATCTTGGACCGCGTTTGTCTCCAAAACTTTGTGTACGACATGGAACTCAGCCCTGGAAATACAAAAGAGATGTTGGCCATGACCGGTGTCATTACCTCAACTACTAAGAAGCATAGTTTAATTACTCTTCTTCAAGATATGGAGTACATCCACGGCCAACTCTTCGAGCGAACCGTAGAATCGGGCTGTGGCGCTGTCACCTGCTTACCAGGAGCTCTTACGATGCTTCGATTCTCGGCTTTCAGAAGAATGGCAAAATACTATTTTGCAGATAAGGCTGAGCAGTGCGAGGATCTCTTCGACTACGGAAAATGCCATCTCGGTGAAGACAGGTGGCTCACTCATCTTTTCATGGTCGGCGCAAAGAAGCGATACCAAATCCAGATGTGTACCTCTGCATTCTGTAAGACTGAAGCCGTCCAGACTTTAAGCTCCTTGGTCAAACAACGCCGCCGGTGGTTTCTGGGATTCATCACTAATGAGGTTTGCATGTTGACGGATATGCGAATCTGGAAGAAATATCCAATCCTTTTGATGGTCAGATTCATGCAAAACACTATTCGCACCACCGCGCTGCTTTTCTTCATCATGTTAATTTCGATCATCAGCACTTCTAAGAGAATCCAGGATCTCCCGGTTGGCTTCATTGGGATTTCCCTTGGTCTAAATTGGCTCATGATGATGTACTTCGGCGCTAAGTTGAAGCGTTTCAAGATCTGGCTATATCCTATGATGTTTATCCTCAATCCATTCTTCAATTGGTATGTTGTCTATTCAAGTGTGGATTTTGGCGAGTATGTATACTAAGTCATGCAGGTATTATATGGTCTACGGTATCTTCACCGCGGGTCAAAGAACATGGGGCGGACCGAGAGTAGATGCAGGCGCAGCAGATGCCCATACCACGCCTCAACAAGTCATTGAAAACGCTGAAGCGATGGGAGATGAGCTCAATGTTGTCCCTGAATCTTTCAAGCCAGCAGCTGAAGCTCAAACCAATCAACTCACTCGTGTCAAGTTGCCCTTACAGCCACCGGAACGCGTTGAGGGCAGATTTGCCGCGGCAGCGAGACTTCCAGGAGGATGGTATCAACAACCTAGCGACTCCATGGCCAGTCTCGGTGCCTCACAAATGTTATCAGGCGATCCAAAACATAATCCTCTGAACTCACGAGAATCATATGATAGTGGAGGCTCGGGAATGACTAGCGCTAATTCGATCATCATGCCACGACGCGTCGAGAGCATCATGGGCGAAGAAGACCGCAAGAAGTACGCAATGGCCCAAGCTAGTCAACGTGAAGCTGGGGGAGCTTACATGACGAGTCCTCCTCATGGTCACGTTTATGAGATGTCTGAGATCGAGATGAAGAAAGAAGGATTTAAAGAATCTGTCGAATCTCTCGTCTCCGTTCATCGACGTATTGGCTCTGACAATAGCATTGTTTCTGCAGGAGATACCGCGACCCATTTGGAGCCTACTGCTGGCGTTGATTCTTTGACCGTTCCGCATGCATTTGCCAATGGAGGTCGCAATGGTCGAAGTCCTTTGGCTCGAGCTAGTTTGATCAGAACCGTGTCTTCGAGCAATGGAAATGATTTAGCTCTAGGGGATGAAGATCAAAATCAGCAGATCCAAGAAGCTCCTCGCGGAAGCAATTACTAAGGTTGATGATATCGAGGATGGTTCTTTGGGCATGGAACATCGTGATTCATCAAGAGCTTCGAATTTTTCTACGTCAAGCACGGAAGGAGTTCTATGGTATGCTTCATTCAATTTTCATGGCTTCTTGATCTTTGTTGTTATACCCCATATAGCAAGGCGTTATAGAGATTTCGAAGGGAGCTTGCTTGCAAAAACTTGTAGATATACAAAATTGCTCATGGCTTGAGCTGCGCACACAATGATACAACAATACATAATTGACGAAAAACACCCATTACCTTGCAAAATGGTTGATTTGAGTGATGCCGCAGAAGTGATGTACTGTAGTTTTTATGCCTCGACTCTACAGATCACATCTTCGATAAGTATTCATGATTCTACTAGGTTCCATCACCACATTGTATCACAACAAGGTAGGAATTTAGCAACAATTCTCCTCTATTGCCATATAATCACTACCTTGATCACGAAGCAAGTAAGCACTACTTTTAAACCCCCTAAATCCCAATTCCCACAAATCCACCCCTCTACCCGTCTATCCTCAAACACCTCAATTTACCTTCCAAAACTGAACCATCCCTTCCTCTTCTGCTCCGCCGTCCTTTCCTGTCCCTGATCCCCAGCCATCTCCCCACCTACCCCACTCTCAACCCTAGCACCGACTTCTCGCCCCGGATACTCGATATAATTGTACGCCACATCGAAAAATAACGGTTTCACGGGTATAGGCTCTAGTTTTGGAGGGTATGTGACTAAATTCTTCAGATCGATATTCGGGATGTAGGTTCCGAGGTTTTCAATCAACGGGGTTGATTGGGATGCGGGTGTTTGTGTTTGGGGGTTGGAGGTGAGGGTGGCGAGTTCGACGAGGGCGCGGTGCCGTTGGAGTAAGGAGGTTAGGAGAGTGTGCAGGGTGTTGGCTTGGGAGGAGGAGATGGATATGTTTGGTGGTGTGGATGGGGAAGAGTTGGGGTCCGTAGGTGATGTGAGGTGGGGTTGTGCGGAGGTGGATTTTTCGAGGGCGCGAGAGAGGAGGGCGAGTGCGTTGCGGGGAGATTGGGGGGATGGGATTAGGGTGTGGGAGCGGGAGAGGGTGAGGCATCTGGTCAGTTGGGTTAGCTTAGAAACGGGATAGAGAGGGAGGGGGCTTACTTAAGAGCAGAAAAATAGTTGTATTTTGCGTCGATTTCCGATAGGAAGGAGGAATCGGCTGCTACGCCAGGGAGTTCTTTGATTGAATCTAGGGATTGGAGAATAGCGTCGTACAGCACGGCTTTTTCTCTTAGATGTGCTAGTTTTCGACCAATGCTTTCTTCTTTGGGGGGTTTGGCATCCTTTTTCTTGGGGGCTTTGAGAGGGGCGCTGGTTGGGAGTGCACCGTCTTGATCTCCTACCAAGACGCGGTTTCGCCCTATGCGCCAGCTTACCATGGAGTAGCTGACTGCTGTGCGGGTGATTTGTAGACTTTGCATGCGCCTGTCGCCTTGGCCTATTCCTTCCGATACTAATTCGTCGATCGCGTGTTTTGTGGCATCAACGGCGTCTTGGCTTGCAATGAGTATATCGTCATATGCTGAAGCTCGATCTTTGGGTTGTGCAGCAGTAGACAATGCTAAGGTCTCTGATAACTTGCTGGCTGCGCTATTCACTGATGCTAATGCCGTGGCTATTGCTGCATCTTCCAAATTTACTGTTCGAGACCTCCAGGTTATAGTTTTCGGTACATCCCCCGAATCTGCGGCTTCTGTCCTCGCTTTCGAAGGCTGGTCGTTCAGCACATCTGGATCTAATTTTTCCACCTGTGACACCAATTCTGCGTCTTCTCGAGTGAAGTAGTTTCGGGCAATTGTAGGTATAGCCACTGTTCGTGGCATTCGCATCTGGTACGCTCCATATCGTATACTTGGATCCACCGGGTCTGACAACAAGTCTTTGAAGATGTCACTCTTTGTAGAGGTCAAAAGAGCACTGTATATGATCCTAGACTGAGAATAACTCCTCACACATGCTTCCCAGTTTTCCTTTTCGAACTCTTTGGCCCCAGTAAGGGAAGCTGAGTAGGCACGTGCTTCGAGAACATCCTCAAGACAGGCACCACTTATTGATTGATCTGTCAAAACTTTAACGAGATTGTTCGCAGATATCGTAGCTTTTTGTAACCGTGATATAATATGCGATCGAGTGGAGCCTGCAATGCCTTTTTGGTCTGCGGAGTGTATTTCTCGCATTGACATAGCGTGAGCCCATGCTCGCTCGGAGGTGAGGAGGAGAAGGTAGACGAATCTTGAGACTTCTTAGCAGATATAGATTGAATGGATTATATTCACATACTCTTTATTGCGACCAACATCTTCGGCGGATATTGGAGCCCTTGAGGTGTACTTTGCGCGGGGCTTTGTTGCAACTCCAAGCTTCTTTCGTAGGTTGTGTATTCGATTCGATAACTGGGTCCGATATGTCGCATAATCCCAATATAATTTTGCCTTGTCTCTTCCAGACACGACAAACTTTGTGACTTCCATTATCTTCAATGTCCTGTGGTTGTTCTAGGTCCAGTACTGCGAATCCAGGTTTGGTGGGGTATTTTCTTGTGGTAACAGACTAACCAAGACTTAACTAGCTTGAGGACCATCCTTGCTGAAGAAATGGAAGTGATCCCCTAAGAAATTGGATCGTACGCCATCAACCTCTTTTTGTAAATACTGAATTTTGCCTCTCATTGCCCGACCCGACCTGTCATATTCATCTCCCGTTGCTGAGATGCTGTGCTGGTGATCCCTATTTCTCCAATCTTTCTCAAATCCGTGTACTGTCTCCAAGCATGCTATACGGCTTTTTTTAAATTCAGAGAAGGAAGAATCCAGAGTTGACAGGTTATGCAGTGATACTTGTTCGTTGCAAATCGCTAGGTGACCCTCAACCAGAATAATCTACCCGGCAGAAGCTACTCTCAAGCCTGTTGACGCGTCAGGGCATGCTTGAGCGTACGGCGGGATGTCTAGAATCAGGCAGTCTGCGACGCCTCGTACCAGCTTCTAAGAAGTCGTTCAAGAGCCGCCGCTCACTTCACTCTACCTTTTGGAATCATGGCGCCGCCGAAATTGAACTTTCTCCGCTCTGGAGTGCCCTCCTTCAAGGTCCCGACCCTGCCAATCATTCATGCGAGAGTCAACAACAGAAAATTCCAGGGGGAGGAGTGCTGCTGGACTTCCTTTACCCTGCTGGAACTCTAAATTTTCTTCGACAGTACTCAGGCTGGGGTGTTGATAGGTCGGATGGGAGGCGGACAAGAGGTGGATTGGGTAGACTTGGGCAGCGACTTTACACCTCCTCAGCCAAAGATCCATCCTCGAAAGATAGAGCTGCTGCGACAGATGTGGTACAAGGAGAAGAGTCTGGAATAGATACGGAAGATAGAACCTATACTGCATCATTACGAGAACTGATGGGCCTCACTAAAATCAACGATTACGAGGAAGCTTGGCGGCAGTACCTTCTTCTCGATGATCGGAATAAAGAACGGCTGGGAGGCGAATTGATTGATTACTTCTCGACGTCGACCCGTCCAGTAGATGCAGAAAGAATCGTTGACACCTTTAATAATATGGACCCAGGATCTCGAGACGCAGCAGCTTATGCGTTTACTATCAGGGCACACCTTCGTTTGGGACATTTTTCAGATGCTTCGAGTCTTCAAAAGGAGGCTCTTCATGCCCTCAACAATCCTGCTGGTTCTGATGAACTCTTGGCTTACATGGTCGACAATTCTCTATGGTCCCATGCCTTCAAGCTTTGGAAAACTATCGATCAGGCTGGAGGGTCGAATCTAATTCTCAATTTCAACATCTGGAAACCCACAGAAAGTCTTCCCACGCTCACCATGCGAGCTTTTGATATGGCGGAATATGTCGACAAGCAACTGGAAACTTCAGGGCTACCAAAGGGCCCCCATACGGAACTGATAGCATTTGCATCGCAAATACTCCAGAGGGCATTGTTCAAGGGAATATTCAACGGGACTCAATTCATGAATCTTTTCGATATTCTCCGCAAATGGAATATGGATACTCAAATGTTGTACCAACAATCCGTTCAGCTGTTGATGGACAAAGTGCAAACAAAACTGGCTGTCAAGCTATACAGATGGAGTCGTCAGTCAGAAACCACGAAGCTTTCACGACCCACACTACATAGTATGTTGACAATTTTTTGTGAACATCATAGCATTCTAGGAATGCAGCAAGTTTTGGACGATTTTTTCCGCTTCTATAAGGGGCCAACTCGAAGAGCCTATAAGATGTGCATGGCCGAATTCGCCTCCATGGGCGATGCCGATACAGTTCACGCTTTGTTCGAACAGTATACCAAAAAATTTCATTTGAAAGGCGGTCGGGCCGTAGTAGATGCAACTGACATGGCATCCATACTCCACGTCCACGCGCGACGAGGAGAACTGGAAGAAGTACTTAAGTACTTTGACCTGCTCCGGGATGAATATCATATAAAACCTAATCTGGTGTGCTGGAATATCCTTATAAATGCTTATGGAAGAGCCCACGACTTTGATGGCGCATTTGCTTGCTTTGAACATCTTCTTGAGTCAGAAGTTCTCCAGCCTGACGACTATACTTTTGGCACCATCATGGCAAATTGTGTCAAGAGTGGAGACCTAGAGCGTACGATAGAGATGTACCGACTTGCAGACAGTATGAAAGTTGAGAAAACTACAGTAATGGTTGAGTGTCTCGTTTCCGCTCATGTGCAAGATGAACGTATCCAACAGGCTGAAAAGATATGCGAAGAAGCCCTGAATATGGAACTGACGGGTTCGCGAGTACGGATGTGGAATACTCTACTCACCGCATATGCTATGCGTCGAGATCTTGCGAATGTCAATCGCTTGCTTCGACGTATGGCAGACGAACATATAGATTATGACCAGTTCACTTATTCCTGTCTGATGCAGGCTCTGGCAATGGTCAAGCAACCTGATCGCGCATATTCGATCCTTACAAAGGTAATGAAAGAGGCAGGCATTAGGGTTACTAGCTATCATTATGCGATTGTCATGGGAGGCTATCTTGCAAATGGAGAATATCATAAGGTCTTTCACCTAAAGAATCGCCTTCAGAGACGAGAAATCCGACATTCAGCCAGCACTAAACTTCTTATGATGAAGGCCGCATATCAAGAAGACCAGAGACTTCTTGAAAGCCGAACGCCGGAAGAACAAGCCGAACGAGCGTTCGAAATATTCCAGCAAACCCTGAGCACGGCCGATCAACAAGACATTGTCGAAACAGAGCAAAGAGGCAAACGCGGCCTAAGTATCGATGTCGCCTACCCAACCATGTTTTATAGATTCGTCCTCTTCATCCTCGCAACCCGCGATGAAAACGAAACCGTCGAGCACCTCTACCAGGAATACGTCAAAGCCCTTCCCGAGCGAGTCCGCGACTCACCACCCACAAGAGTGCTCTCGGCAATCATGCTTTCTAAAGCCAACATCGGAAACTACTCTGAAGTCGAACACTGCTGGAACCTCGCCCTCTCTAACGCCCTGAAGGCTGGCGCGCCCCTCCAACCTCCCAAATCCATCATCAAACGCACCACCAACCCGCGCCGTCCCCCTCCCACCCCAGTCAAAATCGTACCCTCGCACCAGCTCGACCTCGCCGAAATCCTCACCTTCTACATGAATGCCCTCGTAAAAGCCCAACGCGTCGATGACATAATCAACACCGTCAACAAGCTCCTGGATGACGGCTTCCTCCTTTCAAACAAGAACTGGAATCACTATATCCAAATCCTCGCCAAACACTACCGTTTCCGCCTCGCGTTCACGCTCTGCGAAACACACCTTATGCCCGGCTGGACGGGGTGGGCGCGCATTCGTTGGCAGTTACCAGAACGTAATCGGTTGCCGATGGAAGTGAGGAATCTGAAGAAAGATCCAAAATACTTGAGGCCGTCACTGAGGACGTTGCTTTGGCTGGCGAGGGCGTGGTTGGAGGTCAAGACCATGGTGGGCCAGGGGAGTGAGGGCGGGAGGATGCTGGTTGGGGATTTGGAGACGGAGTGTCCGCTGACGGTGGGCGCGGTGGTGACGATGCAACGCACGGATAGTGAGGTTGAGAGGGAGGTTTTGAGGGGTGAGTGATTGCCTTTGTTCCTCAATTAAATCAACTGCAGTTGAGAAAATAGAATATTCTTCTTGTCTTTGTGTATGTACAGTAGTTATGAATGAGAGGAAGCAGGATGGACGGGTGTATTATATTGTATTTTTTATGTCAAGTATGTTAGCACATTAGTATCTATAAATAAATATCTTCACGTCATCCTTCCACCTAATCTTACCTCCTATTTTATATGAGCATGATGAGGAGAAGAGGTTTGATAGAGATTGAGCAAACTTTTATTCGAAATTCCATTGATCTATCCTTGGTTTGCTGCATCTGCATCGCGATCGCTATTGGATTGCTTTGCCGCCATCTATGAATGTGTAACGCAACGGAACGCAACGAACAATCAACCAGTCTGAAGCAAGCAAAACTCCCCTCCCCCCAATCATCAACGTCAAACGTCAAATCATTATTCCTTTCTTCTACAGCCCCCAAAGCCCAAACAAACACTCTACTTCTTCTCCTCCGGCTCAACAACCTCATCCGGCTTAACAGCTTCACCCGCATCCGTCATCTCCTCATCCTTCGCACCCCCACCATTATTCGCAGCAGCCTCCTGCGCCATCGCCGCCTTCTTAGCCGCCTCAGCCATCTCGCGCTTCTTAGCTGCTTCCGCATCAGCGATCGCTTGTGCGGCTGCGCGCTCCTCTTCTACTTTGTCGAAGTAGCGTTGGACGATGGGACCGGCGACTGCGCGAATCTCGTCCATTTTGGCGATATAGACGGCTTTTGTGGCGTCTTCACCTTCGTCGTAGAGCCAGTCCTGTTTTTTTATGTTAGTTTCAGGTTTTGAATTAATTTGGATTTTTGGATGTAAGGAGAGGGAAGGGGGGAGGGTAAGTACCTCGCTAGCCTCAAGCTTCTCCTTCAATTTCGTCTTTTCGCTCTCGCTAGCAAAATCGGCGTATTGATCATCG
>Ga0182030_10015625_pt1 | contig 14864 bp, 12 predicted proteins | sample 812S3MmetaG_FD_121299 | JGI IMG/M metagenome (GOLD analysis project Ga0182030, IMG submission 121299) | Permafrost microbial communities from Stordalen Mire, Sweden - 812S3M metaG (Illumina Assembly) | ecosystem: Environmental > Terrestrial > Soil > Wetlands > Permafrost | place: Sweden... | reverse complement strand
TGCCTCTCGAGCTCGGCCTCCAAATCAGGCCCTCGCAGGTCGCTATGGGCAACAATTCCGTTCGGACAGCCCGTCCGGTCCGCCATGGTTTCGAGCCACTCGGTTTCGAGAACGGGGTCAGCCGCACCAAGTGCCGCCTGAACGTGGACGGTCTTCGAAACGTTTGCGCAGCGGGTTTCACCCAAGAATTGCTCCGCACCGTAGACGAGTGTCTTGATCCCGTTGATATCACCAATCAGTGGATGGACGAAATCGGGTTGGAGCCACGAATAAACAAGTTCCCTCTTCCTAAGATCAGAAAAGTGCACATGAGTGTCCACAAATGGAATTTTTGCCATACTGCTTCCTACCTTTCTTATTTGTTTCGAACTACCGATCATTCAGAACGCGTCTGCACTCCTCGCGGTACGCATTAGGCATGGACGTGCACTCAGTTGAGTGAAAAGGATTCAACACACTGAGAACCATTCGCACCCAACCGCCGACGCCATCGCTCCAATATCGGCCGCAACGTGGCCAGTGGTCAGGCAGCTGTGATGGCCGGGGCCCGCCTCCGCCCAGGCCTCCCAAGAGCTGACGGGATCCTCGGCATCGAGGCGCAAGCCACCGTTGGTGGTTCCCGTCCAAGGAAAGCCACGACCCGTGAGATTACCCTGCGCAGTTATGAATCGATAACGATGGTCTGGCTGCTCCGCGAAGGCGACGAGAGTGGCGGGCCCGCCAGCGAGCTCACCGGTCACGCAGACGCTGCACAAATTCTGGGACGCTGGGAACCAGGCGTTGAGCTCAATCGAGGGGCGTTCGGAAGGCCAGAAGCGCGAATCGTGTTCGCCAGAGTTGGCGATGAGCAGCTCACCGCTCTCGTAATCGATGGCCTCGATCTCGTGATAAAGCGTGGGGCGCCCGAGCGTCGCGACTCCCACCATGGCAATCGCGGTAAGTACATCGCCGACACACGTCCACGGCACGCCGCGCGATGTCATGTGCCCAAGAGCGAAGCACGGGGCGAAGCCGATCTCCTCACCAAGGCGAATCTCTTCAACGTGGCAGTTCATGGCCCCGCCGCTCAAGTCCAGCGATTCGCAGAGGTCTTGCAGCGCCACTGTCGCACGAGCCGCGCCAAGGAGCGATTGACTGTCGCGTATTTCTGGCGAAGGGCAATACTGCTCCGTTATCTCACCGACAAACTCTCCGACCCGCGTCGAGGTGACGGCCCGAAATGCGTCCGCGTAATGCGACGGCTCGATGTCGACCACAGTCATACCGGTCGCCTTTTGAAGCTGATCCGAATCGGTGACCACGTGGGAGTAGCCGACCAATGGGGTGCCGATTGCGCCAATACGAGCGCGGCGAAGCCGAGCAGATGCGCCACCGAGTACCGTCGCCGAGCGGATGCGACCGAGTACGGCATCGTCACCGAGGCGGCCAAGGATGACTGGTGAGCGAGTTCCCGAGCGCAAGAGAGCGCTGGCGATCATCGGCGCGCCGACGGTTGAACCGTGTTGAGTGATGGCCCCATGGTTGAAGTCGTCGCGAACCGCAAAGTCAGCATCGTTCACAGCCCAAATCACGATGGCTGGCTTTGACTCAAGTGAGTCCAGGAAGGACGTCAATGTCTGAGGCGGGACCGCCATCGAAGAGAGGACGAGCACCACCTCGAGATCAAGGCCGGTGACCTTGGCCGCCGCAGCCTGCGATTCCTCAACATTCGATACGGAATCGCTGAGCATGACCTGGAATTCATCACCAAGTAGCCCTGCAACCATTCTCGCGTCCGCGGCACGCTCCATTCGGACGTGTGGACCAATTGTGTGCTCCCAGAAACTCCAATATGGCGCGATCACTGCGACAGAAACTGGACCGCGCCTCATGAGTCCACCCCCTCTGATTGCTTTCGCCAAGACTTGGCGTAAAGCCAAGAATTAGAGTAGTTTTCGTTATTGGAAACGTTACCAGAAACTGAGAGGGTAGGAAAATGCTGCATGTTGATGGACTGGAGGGCCGGGTCGCCGTCGTGACGGGAGCGGCGAGGGGAATTGGCCATCGGATCGCCGAGGTCTTGCACGAAAACGGCGCCCTCGTGGCGGGTTTGGACATCAAACCGCCCACTGACGAATGGATTCTCGGCCTGTCGTGTGACGTGAGCAGCGAAGCTGACGTTGAAGCCAGCTTCGCTGCAGTTGAAGAGCAACTCGGCACGGTGTCGGTACTGGTCATTAACGCCGGCATCTACCCGGTGGAATCGTTTGAATCGACCACTCTCGATCTCTGGAAACGAACGATCGACATCAACCTCACCGGAGCTTTCCTCTGCGCGCGTCGAGTACTCGGCCCGATGCGCGAAATGGGATACGGACGAATCGTGACAATGGGTTCGAGCGCCGGCAAAGCGGGTGGGGCTCGAAATGTTGCGGCGTACGCCGCATCGAAAGCCGGCGTCATGACTCTCGCCAAGTCGATTGCCAACGAGTACGCGGCGTACGGCATCACATCGAATTCGCTCGCACCGGCGCTCATTGACACTGAGATGATTGCCGAGCAACACGACCTCATCAGCCGTATTCCCGTCGGTCGCTTTGGGACCGTGGACGAGGTCGCTGCGCTGGTCGCCTTCCTCTGTTCGTCGCACGCGGGATACATCACCGGAGAGGTCACCGACATCAATGGCGGCTTCCTCATTGACTAGACGTCGGCGTCTAGTCGTGACGGCTCTTGCGGTCTGGCAACGTAGGTGGTCGCTCCCCTCAACTTGAAAATGACTACGATCGCTCACGGGTTTCGCGTCGGTCGTGGTGTCTGGGCAGTGAGACGCAGCGGCCGTTCGCTGTCGAGTGCGCGATCGAACCGTTGCACCAACTTCAACGAACGTGTCTGCACTCGCACTCTCGTTCGTGAACGAATCAGAGTGGAACCACCGGCAAAAATGGGATGCCTGTCTTGGCCCACGACCGAGGGGTCAAGACTTCGTGACATCAACTTCTTAGAGCAGCTCGCCATGGCCTGTGACATTTCGTGACGTGGCTCCCCTAAGGCAGCAACACCGTGCGGAGCACGCGACCCAGAGCGAGATCCTCGAGCGCCTCGTTCGCTTCGTGAAGCGGGCGACGATTCTGCGTGAGGTGATCCGTGGCGATTTTGCCCGCGACGTAGAGATCGAGAACCTCGCGGATATCCTCTTGAAGGAACCCTCGCGACCCCATTAGGGTGAGTTCACGCCACACAAAGCTTGACGCTTGCGATTGGAAGCTCTCCGTTGACGTGCCGACCAGAACAATTCGGCCGAGCCATCCGGCAATCCTGATCGCGAGTTCATCGAGAACTCCTGAGCCGGCGCACTGAATGACAACGTCGGGTCCCTCGCCATCGGTGGCTGATCGGATCGCGTCCTCGATGTCGGGTCCGTTTGCAATCACGACATCCGCTCCAAGTTGGGAGGCCAACTCCAACTTGCGAGCAGACCGGCCGACCGCAATGACGCGTGCGCCAAGGAGACGGCCGATCTGCACTGCATTGGACCCGACTCCTCCAACCCCGAGCACCACGAGGGTCTCTCCGGCCTGCAACTTCGCAATTCGTACGAGCGCGTGGTATGGAGTCGCCACCGCGTCAGTGAGTACCGCCAGCACCACGGGATCCACCGCCTCGGGTGGCACGATCACCGTACGAGCAGGCCGCACGATGTACTCGGCGAAGGCGCCATCGACGTCGACGCCCATTCGCCGGACGTCGGGACCAATATTGGCCCTGCCAAGCCTGGCGAAGCGCGAGTCAACCGGGGCTTCGATGTAGTACAGCGCCGCCTGGTCCCCCACCTTGAGATCGGTGACACCGGAGCCAAGTTCATCAATCGTCCCCGCCGCTTCATGTCCGGGGATGATGGGCAACGGCGCACCCACGAAACCACCCCTTTGGAGAAAGAGGTCTGATCCGCACACTCCACAGGCCTCGACTCGAATACGAACTTCGCCCGGCCCCGGATGCGGGTCAGGTCGTTCGACTATCGAAAGCGGCTGATTCTTCGCCTTCAGCTCGGCGACGAGCACGTCAACCGGCACCCGGCAAACCACTGACCACTTCGGGTAGCGGCGGAGCGCCGACTTCGATCGATCCGAACTTGCCAATCTTCTTGTGTCCAGACAGTTCGTAGGCCGATTCTGGAATTGCCGTTGGATCCTTGTACATCGTCCACTGGCAACGCTGACGCACGTTCGGGTCACGATCGTTGTCAGGGTACCTAGGTGGATTCACCACTCGCAGCGGGTAACCGAAGCGTCGAATTGGCAACTCCTCCATCAGGTAGATGCAGTGGGTGCAGTAGTGGCAAACCCCAGTCTGGAAGTGATTCCACGAGTGCGGCTCCTCACTCGCCTTCCAGTTATACGGCTCTTCCATACGCGAGGGGGTTCCCTCCACCCAGTCACCACGCGTAACTCGACCGCCGGATCCACAGGGGTCGAAGCGCACGACAAATCGGTCATCGTGTTCCTCAAATTCCATCTCCCCGGTCCGCTCCGGACCACAAAGGTGTCCGCGCATCGCTTCAATGGCGGTCAGCATCAGAGCTTCCAGAGCATCTGGCCATTCGTTCTTCGCGATGTCGAACTTGTCGTAGCGCCACGCGAACAGTGGGAGCAACACGCGCTCCCACATGGGCCCAATCTCTGCCTCTCCAAATCGGACCACGATTTCGTCCATCAGTCCGTACGAGTGGTCGACGTCACGGTCATGGGTACGGCGCCAAGTCTCCTTCGCGTCTTGCAACCGCTCCACCGCCAGTTCTCCGTTGTGATAGTGAAGCGCCTCGACGAGACCTTCCACTTTCACTTTCAACAGACTCCACATCTGGTAACGATTGAATGCGGTCCCATCAGGCAGATTGAGCTTGGCCATGATGGCGGCGTCCATTATTTCAAGGTCCTCGGCGCTCACACCCTTGGAGCGCAGATGAGCGCGAAGGTCGGGAATCCACTGACGGTAGATTGCGAAGCAAACCTCTGCCTCTTCGACGAAGTAGTTGGCGAGCGTCGCCGCTCGATCCCATTCCTCGGCCTCGATCGCATCGAGGATCAGCTGGTAGGTTGAACGAATCAACTCATCCCAGGGCCCCGTACGTGTTCGGCGTCCCAGAATTGGCGAATATTCAAGTTCTGCATTACTCATTTAATTACACTCCTTTTGATTGACATTTTCAGGGTGAATCTCTTAAGAACGGCACTTTCGAAGTTCGGTACGTCTTAGCTCAACGCGATTCAGTACATCAAGAAGCCTCCGCTCACGTTTATCGTGGCGCCCGAAATGTAGCGAGCGTGGTCGCTGGCCAGAAAAACGGCAACACCGGCAATGTCCTCAGGCTCGCCCACATAACCGAGCGGCGTATCTTTCGTCATTCGCTCGTAGACCGCCGGGTCAAGGTCAGTGAGCAACATTGGAGTTTTGATCTGGCCCGGAGAAATAGTATTCACCGCGATGCCATGAGGTCCGTACGTGCGAGCGAGTCCGCGCGACATCGTGACAATTCCACCCTTGGAAGCTGCGTAGACGACGGAGCCGCCAAATCCCCCTGTCTGCCAGCCTTGTGATGAGAAGAGGATGATTCGACCACCTTGTCCCGCGTTGATCATCTGTGAAGCCACTGTGCGACTAAAGAAGAACGTTGCCTTCATGTTCGTGTCCAACTGGAAATCCCAGTCCTGCTCACTGACCGCGTCAATATTGCTGGCACGACGCAGCACGGCTGCGGTGTGGACCAGTGCGTAAACCCCTCCGAGTTCGCGCACCGCGCTCTCGACGATGCTTCGATGGCTGTCCAAATCGTTGAGATCCGCGACTAATCCGATGTGGCCATCGCCGTCGCAGTCGGCCAAGACAGCGTCAATGCGTTCATGGTTGATATCAAGCGCCAAAACCCGTGCTTTGGCGGTCGCAAAGGCTTTCGTGACGGCGCTGCCGATTCCGCCGCTCGCCCCTGTCACGATCACGCCGCGCCCCTCAAGGCCAGCCCCGACGCTCCACTTCGCTTCGCTCATAACGCCCCCACACCGTATTTGGATGCCCGATCTGGCCAAACTTGTGGTGATTCAGCAAACGATTCCAGTATATACAGCAAGCTTCCTGCTGTCAACTGTACCTCTGAACACCAGATTCCTGAAACGATTCCAATATGGACACTGATCAGCGGCGACGGCGCGGTCTAGATCACCCAATTGCCGAAAGCCAATTCCACGACATCGAGGCCTCCCGCGCATCTGGTGCACTCAGTTGCCATGAGGACCAGCCGCGTATCGTTGGTCTTCTCACTAATCCTTCAAGACCGCTCCGGTACGAAGCACGTAGCTTCTAGCTGACTCTATTGACCTGCCGCGCTATGACTGAAGCGAGCCCGTGAACGATTGAGTGACACGTTCGGTTCGGGACGGTATCCGACCCTCGTCGCTGAATCTGCGCACTGTCCATCTACGGCGACGGCCTTGATCCTTTAGGAGGGCGCACCGGACTCGTCACGAAGATTGGAAAACGGTCGCGTAGACCCTCGATAGATGAACCGAGTGGGAAGCAACTCAATCTGCGGTGGACCGGAGGAGTCTTCTAGGCGGTCCAGCAAGAGCCGGGCTGCCGCAGCACCCATCTCCTCGCCGTCACGACTCACGGCGCTAATCGGTGGGTCCATGTACCGCAAGAGCTCTATGTCGTCGCAGATTACAATAGAGATGTCCTGACCTTCGCGCAGCCCTCGTTCGCGAAGCGCCTTCAATAAACCGATTCCAAGTTGGGAGTCACCAGCCACGATCGCCGTAGGTGGTGGCGACTTGTCTAACACTGTATTTGCCGCTACTACAGCCAGTTCGGGCGCAAAGGCGTCCATCTGGACGACGTATTCCTGCTCGAACAGGAGACCCACTTCCTCGTAGGCATTCATGAAGCCCCGCATGCGCTCGCGTGACGGGCGAATCGTCGGCGACCCGACGATCAGGCCAATTCGACGATGTCCGAGTTTGAGCAGCGCGGCGATGGCGTCGTGCATTCCTGCGGCGTGATCGAACAGAACGGAGTCGGCTTCGATGCCACTGATCTCTCGGTCGAGTAGCACGATCGGAACCTGGATGCCTTGAAGAGCACGGACCGACTCGACGCTCCCCTCGGACGCGAGGGAGAGGATTAAGCCATCGACCCGTCGGTGACTCAGCACTTCAATATGCTTGACCTCGAGTGCGGGATCGCGCCAGGAGTTCATCAGAAGAACCGAATAACCGCGAACTTCAAGTTCCCGCTCGGCGCCCTTTGCCATGTCAGCGAATAGTGGGATTGAGATGTCGCGGACGATGAACCCGATGGTGCTCGTGGCCCCACTTCGAAGCCCTTGCGCAAAGAAATCGGGCCTGTAGTCGAGCCGTTCAACGGCCTCGAGAACTCGATTCTTCATCTTTTCGCTGACGTCGGGGTGACCATTCAGTGCCCGCGAGACAGAAGAGGCTGACGCACCGGCCAATTTCGCGACTTCCTTGATGGTCGCGGGTCGATCATCACGAATCATGACTCTCCTTGTCTGCCACGCCGGCGTTACGGTCGGCGGTAACTTCCGACTTTTCGTCAGCTGAAACCGAGAAAACTATACCCGGATTCGTCCCGTCTGGAATCGATACCTCCCATATGCCGGTTGAAGGATTCAACGAAGGAACCGGGCGCTGTCACCGAAAGGTCCCCCATCTACTCGACCGTGAGGACGAGCAGCGAACTAACCCTGCCTCACGCACCCTATGTTGTCATCCCAAGCGCCAGCCAGGTCGTTCTAGTGATCCGTCGCTGATATAACGCAAATAGTTCGAATGGTGAGGTGACATCGAAACTGGCGGCGCCATCCCTGCAGGTGACGAGTGAACAACGAGATGCTCTCCGACGACTTTCTCACTCTTCGTCACTTCCACATCGCACGGTGCAGCAAGCTCGAGCGCTGCTGATGTCGGCGGACGGCGAGGCGAACTACGAAGTCGCCCGCGACCTCCAAGACGCCTCCAACTCGGCTCGCCGGTGGCGAACTGGCTCGCTCATCGCCGTGCCCGTTGGCACCTGCACTGCACACCGACGAGTTCGTCGTGACTCAATCTCGTGGAGAGCTGGTCCAGCCAACTCACCCCACGGCGATTGAAGAAGGTGAAGTTCTTGTCAGTCGCTCAACTTGAAGACGAGATTGGAATTTGGATAGAGAACCGCAACGAAGACCCACAACCGTTCATCTGGAAGAAGCCGGCCGACGAAACCATCGCGAAGGTCCAGCGTGGTCGCTCCAAGCTGGCCTCAGTCAAATAAGCGACGGACCATCAGCGACCCGTCGCGAGAGTCTCATTGGTGAATCGTCTCGTTCGAAACACGGAGAATTGGCCAGACGATAGCCCCTTGGCGGCGATCGTCGTCGATTCGTCGTCGTCAACTCTCGGGCGACTCAATGACACATATATGGGCTCCCACTGAGATTTCATCGTCGACCGACACGAGTTGTTCAATGAGTCGGCCGGCGAATGGTGACGGGACTTCGACCAGCGCCTTGTCAGTTTCCACCGTCATCAAAACTGTGCCAGGTTCTACGTCGTCACCGACATTGCGGACCCACTCGGTGACCAGTACTTCCTGGGTAGTGTCACCGAGTTGAGGAAGCTTGACGCGATATTGCATTGACTACCTTCCCCCTGCGCTGACCCGCGCCATCATTTGTGCGGGCGTCGGAGTCGGACTACTCAGCACCAACTCGAGGGTCGCCTCAAGGCGACGACGCTGCTCGGCGTCCACCAATTCCAGATCCGCTTCCTCGAGGACGCCTTCCTCGACCAACTTGGCTCCAAAGAGCTTGATCGGGTCACGCTGAAGCCACATGTCGAGCTCTCCGGCCGGACGATACGTTGCCTTGTCGGAACGAGAGTGCCCGGCGTAGCGATAGGTCTTAGCCTCGATCAACGTTGGTCCACCACCGCTTCTGGCCCGAGCCACGGCTCGCGCCATCGTGGCTTCGACCGCGTCGACGTCTTGGCCGTCCACGATTTCACTTGGCATGTTGTACGAAGTGGCACGTATCGCGAGGTCGGTCACCGATGTCGTGCTCTCAATGGGGCTGTATTCACCATACTGATTGTTCTCGCATACGAAGACAACCGGAAGCTTCCAGATAGAGGCAAGATTCAAGCCCTCGTGGAACGCGCCGATGTTGGTGGTTCCGTCACCGAACACGGAGACTGCAACGGTGTCATTGCCCAAAATTTGAGCAGTGAGCGCCGCGCCTGCCGCGATCGGAATACCCGCGCCGATGATCGCCGAGGTGGGCAACAGTCCGACGGAGGGATCACTCAAATGCATTGAGCCACCGAGTCCGCCCATGCACCCGATTTGGCGACCCATGATCTCACCCAGCACCGTCACGGTGGGAACGCCGAGCGCGAGCGCAATGCCGTGGCCACGGTACGTGCACACGACGATGTCGGTCGGCCTCGTGGCCGCGGCAACGCCCACGCACACGGCTTCTTGGCCCTGACACGTGTGCGTCGTCCCAGGTATCAAGCCCTCAGCGAAGATCTCGATCACCTTGTCCTCAAGTAGTCGGATTTCCACCATCCGCTCATAACGCTTACGTCGATTCGAGACCACTCCTTCGCGACGTTGAAGGGACTCTTCGGTATTCTCTGGTTCCATCATCACAGCTCTTCCTCCCACCATTTCTTTGGCACCACGCCCGTTTTGATCAATGAAGTGATCTGATTAGTCATGTACTCCACCGATGGCAAGAAACGCTCCTCCAGCTCTGTGCCGTACGGAACGTGTACGTCAGGTGCGGTAATCCTTATTGGGGGGGCATCCAATTCGCCAAAGGCGATCGAGGCAATGTCGGACACGATTCCCGTCCCCCAGCCACCCGTAAATTGATTCTCTTCCACAGTGACCAGACGTCGAGTCTTCGACACGGAAGCTCGAACGAGATCTTGGTCCCAGGGCATGATCGTGCGCAGGTCAATGACTTCGGCCGACCACTCCTTCGAGGCTTGGGCGGCGGCCAGCGCTAGTCCAACCGTCTGTCCTAGTGCCACAATCGTCACGTCCGTGCCCCCGCGCAAGACTTCGCCCACGCCGAGCGGTATCACCGCATCTTCGTTTGGTTCGAAATCCTCTCTCTGCCCGTAGAGCGATCGGGTTTCGAGCACGACCACTGGATTCTCGTCACGAATGGCCGCCTTGATCAACCCATAAGCCGATCGGGGCCCTGACGCCACTGCCACTTTCAGACCCGGTGTTCCGAGCAACCAGCGTTCGAGCGTCTGGGAGTGCTGGCATCCGAAACCAAGGCCGGAACCTACCGACGCGCGCACGGTGACTGGCACCGTCAACCGACCTCCCGAGAGGTAGTGCATCATCGCCCCCTCCGTTACCAGCTGGTCGAGGGCCACGCCAAGAAACTCGATGAACATGATCTCGACGACGGGACGCAACCCTGTAGCGGCTGCGCCGACGGCCGCGCCGAGAAAACCCATCTCCGAAATGGGCGTATCACGAACTCGACTCGGACCAAATTGTTTGAGCAGGCCTTCCGAGGTCTTGAACGGCCCCTCCGCTACGGCAATATCCTCGCCAAACATGACGACGCGGCTGTCTCGTTCCATCTCCTCCGCAATAGCCAAGGCGATCGCCTGATTCATTCGTAACTTTGCCATTATGCACCAGACCTATCTATAGTCATTTCCTTGCTCCTTTCAGTGCGACACCACAGTCTCAGGCCGGGGTCACCGAATGCTCCATTGCGACCAAACCCCTCGAGTTCATCATCATCAAATCCGAGCAGGCCGCCAACCACCTCAGCAGTATGTTCGCCAAGAAACGGTCCTCGTTGACGCACTGGATCATACGTTCCGACCCGGACCGGCCCGGCAAGCTGTCGTACGACGCCCAAACTTGGATGATCGGTCTCGACAATGAGACCGCGTTCGAAGACGATGGGATCGGCGAGCGCCTGAGCAACGTCGTTCACCGGTCCGCATGGAACGCCCGCCTTCTCCAACCGGGCCAGGAGGCTGCTCGTTGAGTGCTTCGCGATGAGGGGTTCAAGTTCGGCCAGCAGCGCCTCCGCGTTCGTCTTGCGCAGTTCGAAGTTTGCGTACTTTGGATTCGAGGCCAGTTCCGCCGCTTCGAGCACAATCGCGAGTCGTTTCCAAAACTTCTCCTTGGCACACGCTACGACAATCCAACCATCGGAAGTCTGGAAGTTCTGAAACGGCACGAGCGAAGGGTGAGACGAGTGAACCGTCCGCGTCGCGACGTACTCGCGACTCAGATTCCAAGTACCGACGTACGAGAGCATCCCGATTGCTGAATCAAAGAGACTGATATCGCAGTCCGTACCTCTGCCCGTGCTTCTCGCCGCGAGAACCGCGGCCACCATTGCCGTTGATGCCGCCATGCCAGTGATGTAGTCAACAAGTGAAAGCCCCGACTTCTCCGGTATGCCGTCGGGCTCGCCGGTGAGAGACATCCATCCGGCCCGACCCTGCATGATGTAGTCATACCCTGGTCGTTCTTGGGCGCTGCCGGTCATACCGAAGGCCGTGAGAAAGCAACAGACGATCTGTTCGTTCTTATGGCGCAGATCCTCGTAACGCAGACCCAATTTCGCCGGGACGTCACCGCGGACGTTGGCGAATACTACATCGGCGTGTTCGACGAGGCCCTCAAATAGCTCGCGACCTTCCGGGTTCAAGAGATCAAGCGAAATGCTCCGCTTGCCTCTATTAAACGTTTCGAAAAAGAGGCTAGCGTCGTCACTGGCGAACGGCGTCACTTTGCGAGCGATGTCACCGCCGCTCATCGGGTCCTCAATCTTGATGACGTCCGCACCAAGGTCAACGAGTTGCATCGTCGCGAGCGGGCCGGCCCCATACTGTTCGACAGCGAGCACTCGAATACCGTCCAGCGCCCGAGTCTGACCGGTCATGAATGCGCCACATGCTGTTCGGACCTGCGATCAAAGTCGCCCGATATCACTTGCTCTCCGCGAGGTCCCTGATCATGACTCAAGCGGGGCCGAATTCTGTCAGCAACCGGCGTGACGCCTTCAGGGCTTCGCTCAAACATCGGCCCTGTACTTCTGAACGAAGTCCCCGTCCAGCTCCCACCCAAAGCCGGGACCATCGGGCAACGTGAACATCCCGTCCTCGAGTTCTGGCCGGTTGGCGAGCATCTGCCAGAAGATCGGGTCGCGAACAGGATGAAACGCTTCGACGTACGTGCCGTGAGGAATCGAAGCGAGCAAGTGACTCGCAACCTGCGCCTCCTCGTGATGGGCCATCTCAACTCCGAAACTCAGGGCCATTTGGGCAACGCGACGCCATTCCGTCGGGCCGCCGCCCCAAGACGCGTCAAAGTTGGACACGTCGATCGCATTGTCAACCATTAGGTCGCGCATTCCCGACCTCGTGATCTCCATTTGACCCGCGGCAATGGGCACGCCGGTCTTGAAGCGAACGGCATTCATGGCTCGGCGGTCGTCCGGCCACTGACAGGGCTCTTCGAACCACCGCAGCTCCACGAACTCAGAGGACCGGTTCACGAACTCAACGGCCTGCTCAACGGTCCACGCTTGATTGGCGTCAACGAGAAAACGAAAATCAGGGCGAGCACACTTCACCGCGCGACGCAACCGCTCGGTGTCCTCCTCTGGAGAAGCCTTGCCGATCTTGAACTTCATACCGACAAAACCACCATCGGAGAAGAACCCGACCTCCTCTTCGATGCTGCCTGGATCTTCGGTGTAGTACCCGCCGATCCCAATGGTGGGGAGCTTGTCGCGGAACCCACCCCAAAGTCGGTGAAGCGGCATGCCAAGTGCCTTACCCACCGCATCCCAGATAGCGGAGTCCACGCAACCAATTGCCTGCATCGCAAATCGACGGTCCCGGAGTTGATCGAATGTGATTTCTCGCATGACTTCCCAACACGCCTCGACGCTAATTGCGTCACGTCCAATGAGGCGTGGTGCGAGCTCATCGTGAATGATCCGCATGATTGTTGACTGCTCCTCGTCGGCGTCGGCGTTGTAGCATTCGCCAACAATTCCCTCCTCGGTGGTCACCCTGGTGATGATCGTGCATCGCCGAGGCATCTGGTAGTGACTCCCTTGGTACAGTTTCGCGAGCGTCACCCTCACTGGAATCGTTTCGATTGAGCGAATGGTCAGTTTCAAGGTATTTTCCCCTTATTTTGGAATCGATTGCAGTTTACCAGAGTGTAGCGTAGGGAGTCAAGAGTGACACTGAGGTCATCGCGTAATGTCACCGGAGACCCGCGACCCGCGACCCGCACGATGCCACACCGATTGTCGGCACAATCTTGTTGGTTGTGCCTGATCAGTGACTCACGCACATTGTTGGTTACATCTAGCTATGAAGCTCGGACTGCTGACATCGCCAGATGTCTAATCTCCGTGCCTATCCAGCACTCCTTCAACTCGCTCATCAGTCGAATCGATACTTGTTGAGCGTATCTATCTTCACTTCAACACCGAGCCCCGGAGACGTGGGCACGTCGATCCACCCGTCAACCTGGCGGAAGGGATCGTTAACGAGATCATTCTGCATCGGATTCTTAAGCGGTTTCATCTCAAACAGCAAGCATCGCGGCGTCGAGGCCGACAAGGCCAGACTGGCCGCAGTGCCTACGGCGCTGCTCCAGGCGTGGGCGTTGAACCAGATGTCCGCCGCCTCAACCAGATCGATGACCTTAAGCGCACCCGTAATGCCGCCAGCGCGCCCGGGGTCACAGCCAACGACGTCGACGACGCCACTGTCAATGACTCGCGCAAAGCCCCGAGCATTCCACTCGCGCTCACCGGTCCCGATCAGGCACTTCGAATGAGCTCTCAGACTATGGAAGCCGGCGATGTCGGTGGGCTCCATCGGTTCCTCGATCCAGTACAGCCCAGACTCCTCGAAAGCATTCGTCCTCTTGATCGCCTCCGCACGCGTCCACACCAATGACTGCCCGCGGTCCATAATGAGCAGCGCCTCGGGCCCGATGGCTTCACGCAGAAGCCGTACGAATTCGATATCGCGGTCCACTTCGTATCCCAAGTGCGTCTTCCCGTGCTTCCCCATGCCCACTTTGACACCCCGATAACCTTCGGATTGCACGTACCGGCCGAGCCTGGCGGTCTCAAATTCGAGACTTTCAAAAACATGCGTGCTCGCGATCACCGGAAGTCTGTCGCGGGTAGCGCCGCCGATGAGATTGACCACTGGCTGGTCGAGCAACTTACCCTTCAGGTCCCAAAGCGCCATGTCAATGGCGCTGATCGCGAAGGACGCCAGTCCGCCTTCGTAGCCATACCACCACGATTGCTGGAAGAGCTTCCTCCAAAGCACAACGTTGGCCATCGGATCGGCTCCGATCAATATCTTGCTGAGCTCATCGATGATTCGCGCCGTTGCCCGCGTTGATTCGGGGAACTGGGTAATCGACTCTCCCCAGCCAACGGTCCCGTCCTCAGCCTCTATTGAGCAGAAGGTAAGGTACCGAGCGCTATCAAAATCATTTGGTTCGGGGTAGCTAACACACCACGGTGTGACACTCTTGATCTTCATATTCCCAGTGCTCCATTTCTTAGTACCAACGCTTGTATCATGATGCCTCGAGTATTTCCGTTTCCGTCTGTCGTCGAATAGCGACCTTCATTCGTGCCAGAACAAAATTCACCAACTACCTCATAGACCCTTCCCCGCATGAAGTCGTAGGAGAAGTCGTGCAATGCCCGAGTGGGACCGAACGACTTCGACAGCCCCGCCACCTCCATCAGCGGGCCCTCCTTCTCTTGGGACTCCCTCACCTCGGCGTACAGACTC
>Ga0182030_10015624_pt1 | contig 14865 bp, 19 predicted proteins | sample 812S3MmetaG_FD_121299 | JGI IMG/M metagenome (GOLD analysis project Ga0182030, IMG submission 121299) | Permafrost microbial communities from Stordalen Mire, Sweden - 812S3M metaG (Illumina Assembly) | ecosystem: Environmental > Terrestrial > Soil > Wetlands > Permafrost | place: Sweden... | reverse complement strand
CTCGGCGCGGCGCTCATCTTTGGTGCCGCCGCCATGATCATCCGTTCCTTCATTCCCGGGCGCACTTCTAAGACCAAGGGTCCATTGGTTATCCGTCCGATCCCCACCATCGCGATCGGCGTCGTGGGTGGATTCATGGTGGGTCTCACATCGGTGGGCGCCGGATCAATCATCCTGGTCATGTTGGTGATGCTCTATCCCAACCTGAAGAACAATTACTTGGTGGGTACGGACTTGGCTCAGTCCATCCCGTGGACCATGGCCGCGACCGCCGGAACGTTGCTCTTTGGCCACGTGGAATTTGCCCTCACCACGTCGATCATCATTGGCAGCGTGCCTGCGGTCATCGTCGGTTCGCTCATTTCTTCGCGGGGCACATTCCAGATGATGCGCCCGTTCATTGCCGGCGTCGTACTTCTGAGTGGACTTAAGTACGTGGGACTACCAATTCCTGCCCTCGGCGTAGCGGCAGTCATCATCACCGGAGTTGTCATCGCAATGACCGTGCGGGCGCGACACGTGGAAGCACCGTTGGGTGAGGGCGAACTTGTTGACCTCGACGTCGTGGCTTCGAAGGTCGTTGTGGGACCAGCCCTCGAACACTGAGCAGCAAGTTCGGTTGCTGACGTGCTTCTTACTTCGCGGTCACGACACCGTACTTGATCAACGAGTCAGCCATCGAGGTCGACATGTCGTCGAGTCCGCGAGGGTTTAAGCCGAGCACGGTTTTCAATTTGGTGTTGTCGACCTCCAGCGGCTTACCCACGTCGGGCAAGATGAGGCGCACCTGCTTGTCCCAGATCGCGATGACGGGTAGGAGGAAACTAGGCAACTTGCCGGTGGGGATCTTGAAACCCTTGCTGTCAAGATGTGCAGCGAGAATGAGCGCGATGTCCCTAATCGGGTGACTCTCAATTGTGCAGAGAAAACGTTGGCCCGACGCCTCGGGCGTCGTCATCGCCAGCACATGGGCCCTGGCCACGTCGCGAACGTCGATGCCCACGACTCGCAGGTCGGGTATGGCCGGCACTGCGCGCTCCATCATCTTCTTCACCAGTTCGGCAGACAGACTCCATTCGTCAGTGAGCAGTGGACCAAGGACGAGACCGGGGTTGATCGTCACGAGGTCCATCGCGGATTCGGAACCGAGTGACGCCATGAAATCCCATGCGGCTCTTTCGGCCAACGTCTTGGATTTCTCGTACGCGCCGATGTGCGGGCCGTTCACGTCCGACCAATCAACTTCACTGAAGACGTGATCGTGGGGTCGACCGTAGAACACGGCCGCCACCGACGACGTCATGACTACGCGTTGCACATTCGCGGCACTCGCGGCTCGTAAGACGCGTAGCGCTCCGTCGCGAGCGGGGATGATGAGATCGTCTTCGTTTTTAGGGTTCTGCGGTGGGAAAGGACTAGCCACGTGTAGCACGTAGCGACAATTCTTTACCGCTTCGTCCCAGCCTTGGTCGGACAACAGGTCAGCCGAGACCACCTCGAAGCTTTGTCTGAGCCGTGCCCGGTGCACCTCTGACAGATGTGGAGCAAGTATGTCAGCGACCTCTTGTGTTCGGCCCTCTCCGCGCGCCGTGCCTCGCACGTCGTAACCCGCCTCGAGGAGTTGCAAGATGCAATGTTGGGCGATGAACCCGGTCGCGCCTGTTACCAGAACTTGGTCGGTCATTTCGTTTCTCCGTCGTGGTTGGTTGGGGTGAGGTGCTTACGCGCGAATTGCATCGATAATTCGTCCTCGCGTGTCCCCGCTTGGCCAGCCCGCGAGGATCATGGTCGTGAGGCACGTCGAGCGCCACGTTCTTTCGATTTCCTCGACAATCTTGTCCGCGGGGCCGATCAACGCCACGTCTTCGACCATCTTTGTCGGCACCATGGCAATCGCCGCATCGCGTTGGCCGGCCAGGTAGGCGTCCTGGATTGCCTCGCACTCCTCGGGCCAACCCATGCGCACGAACACGTCGTGGTGAAAGTTGGCGCCCTTGGCACCCATGCCGCCGATGTAGAGCGCGAGCACCGGCTTGAGAAACGATGCGGCGACCTCGACGTCGTCGTGCTCGATGACCGAGACGGTGCAGGCCACCTCAAAATTCTCTGGCGTGCTTCTCGCACCATCGCGACTCGAGCCCTCGGCCAACGCGCCGCGATAAAAGTCGTCTGACTTTGGTGAGAACCATAATGGCAACCAACCGTCGCCGATCTCGGCGGCCAGCGCCACGTTTTTCGGTCCTTCGGCGGCGAGAAGTATGGGAATGGATGTCCGAAGCGGGTGGATGGTGGACTTGAGGGCCTTTCCTAGCCCCGATCCTCGTTCGAGCGGCAGTTGATAGTGCTGGCCGTTGTACGCAACCGGTTGCTCGCGAGCAATGACGTCGCGCATGATCTCCACGTACTCGCGTGTTCGCTCCAGGGGGCGCGGGTAGGGCTGTCCGTACCACCCTTCGACAACTTGCGGTCCGGAGGCACCGATGCCGAGCAGGACCCGGCCGCCCGACAGGTGGTCAAGGGTCATTGCCGCCATGGCGAGGGCGGTGGGCGTTCGTGCGGACATCTGGCAAATTGACGTTCCCAACTTGATACGCGACGTTCGTGATCCCCACCACGCCAATGGAGTTAACGCGTCTGAACCGTAGGCCTCGGCCGTCCAGAAGCTTTCGAGACCCAAGATCTCGGCGGCCACGAGTTGCTCTTCGACGCCCAACGGTGGTCCCGAGCCCCAGTACCCCGCACTAATGCCAACCTTCATCAGCTACTCCTGATTCGTAGATTGCATCTTTGCACCCAAGGCTGATTGGCGTGAGGCGAGCGCATTCGAGTGCTCACTCGAGGCACGCAGTGCTGTACTACGCGAATGCAGCTTGGCCGTTCTCGAGCAAGGATTTGAGATTGGACAAGATGTAAGGCCAACGGACGCGCACGCTTTCGAGCACGAAACGGCCCGGCTCGAATCCGCCGTGGACACGGCCACTTTGGCTACTTTGCCACGGGCTCGATGGCGAAACCCACCTTGGACCGCGGTTCGCCATTCATCTCCTTCGTCGCAACGAAACCTTCACTTCCGCGCATCTTGCATCTAAAAGGACGCGTAGAACGGCGGTCCCAAAACACGGTGCAGCCACTTGACATCGTGGTGGCGCAGAGTTATATTTACCTAGGTAACTAGTGAAATAGAGGCAACATGATTGATTTCTATCTCGACACACGTTCAGGTGTGGCGCCCTATCTGCAATTGGTGCAACAGGTCCGTCGAGCCCAGAAATTGGGTCTTCTCCGCGAGGGCGACCAACTGCCGACAGTCAAAGAGGTGGTGTCCAAGATCGCCATCAACCCCAATACGGTTCAAAAGGCCTACCGGGAACTCGAGCACGAGGGACTCGTGGGGGCTCGTCCGGGAGTGGGAACGTTCATCACTCAAACAATGAGTGAAGCCGACATATCGACGCACATTCCCCTACGTCACGGACTGGAACGCTGGTTGGAAGACGCGCGGGCCGCGGGATTGGACGACGAGAGCATCGAGGCGCTCTTTAGGGAGTGCTTTCGGGCGACCTCCAAGGCGGGCGTAGCGTGACCGCCGTGCTGGAGGCCGAAGGACTGGGCAAGCGCTACGGCCGACGCTGGGCACTGCGCGAGTGCACCCTCACGATCCCGTCGGGACACGTGGTGGGGCTGGTCGGCCCCAACGGAGCGGGTAAATCAACCTTATTGAATCTCGCCGTGGGCTTACTCGCCCCGACGCAAGGAAAACTACGGGTGTTTGGCAACGTACCGGCGAAAGATCCGGACCAACTCGCTCGAGTGGGTTTTGTAGCCCAGGACACGCCGACGTACGCCAGTTTGTCGGTGGCGGATCATCTGAAACTCGGTTCACGACTGAACCCCAAGTGGGACAGCGCTCTCGCGGAAAGTCGCATTAAGCAGTTGGGCCTTGACCCGCACCAAAAAGCGGGGAAACTATCGGGTGGCCAGCGTGCCCAACTGGCGCTCACTTTAGCGATTGCCAAACGACCAGAGATATTGATACTCGACGAACCCGTCGCCAGCCTGGATCCTCTCGCTCGACGCGAGTTTCTTCAGATCCTGATGGAGACGGTCGCCGAGCATGACGTCAGCGTCGTATTGTCCTCGCACCTCGTGGCGGACATCGAGAGGGTGTGCGACTACCTGGTGGTGCTCGTTTCCTCTCGAGTGCAGCTAACGGGTGAACTTGAGGATCTGCTCGCCACGCACCATCGACTGATAGGACCTCGTATTGAGTCCGACGCGACGATCGAAAATCAGTGCGTCATCGAGGCCAGCCACACCGACCGCCAGAGCACCGTGCTGGTTCGAAGCGACGGACCCGTACTTGATCGGGCCTGGACAATCGAGCCGGTTAGTCTCGAGGACTTGGTGCTGGCCTACATGGGTCAAGGGAAAAACGACGAGCGTGGTACGTCATCCAAGGCTCAAGAATGATCTGGCTCGCGTGGCGTCAGTTCCGCGCACAGACGTACGTGGTGTTAGGCCTCCTTGTCGTCATGGCGGTGGCCTTCGCGTTGACGGGGCCGCACCTCGTCCATCTCTACGACACGACGGTCGCGACGTGTGGCGCTCACAACGACTGCAGTTCGGTGCAGACAAGCTTTCTCCACCACGACAGAATCTTGCAGGGATCGAACTTCTTGTTGCTTCTTGGGCCGGCGCTGTTGGGAATCTTCTGGGGAGCGCCACTCATCGCGCGAGAATTGGAATCGGGCACGTACCGATTGGCCTGGAGTCAGAGCGTTACGCGAAGTCGTTGGATCGTGACGAAGTTCTGTCTCGTCGGTCTTTTAAGCATGATCGCTACCGGTCTGTTGAGCTTCATGGTGACGTGGTGGTCGAGTCCCATCGACAGACTGCGGGATAATCCGTTTGGCCTCTTTGACGAGCGCGACATCGTGCCGGTTGCTTACGTCCTCTTCGCTCTCGCCCTAGGCACCGTCCTAGGAGCATTGATTCGACGAACCCTGCCGGCCATGTTCGCGACGCTCGCTGGGTACGTGGCGGTGAGGTTCGCCTTCACCGAATGGATACGCGTACGATTTGCCCCTCTTCTCCACACGATCGTTCGCTTCCAGGCTCCCGGACAAAATGTGACTTCCGGACAGGGCCTACCTTCGAATCCGGGCGACTGGATTGTCTCGGCGAACACTGTCAATGCCTCAGGCAAGATCGTTGGACACTTTGGAGGCATTGGTCCCAACGGCGAGGTTAATTTTCGGGGAACGGAGAGCGGTGCTACGTACTTCGTGGGGGTTGGCAAGTGCCCCAACAAGATTCCCGCCCCACCAGTGGGGAGCCGCGGCAATGTTTCCTCGCCGCCGCCGGCGGTTCAGCACGCCATACAAAAGTGCATTAATAGCTTTCATTTGCGGTCCATCTTGAGCTACCAGCCGACAAGCCGTTATTGGATGTTCCAGTGGTACGAGTTGACGATCTTCATCGTCATGGCGCTGTTGCTGGCCTCAGTCGCCTGGTGGTGGGTTCGACGCCGTCTTTCATGATTCGAAAGGACGGCGCGCAGTGATGTGGCTTTCGTGGCGTCAAGTTCGAGCACAAACGTTGATCGTCGTGGCCGCGCTCGTCGCCCTGGCGTTCTATTTGGTCCTCACCGGGCCCCATCTCTCGCACCTCTACCACTCGACAGTGGCAACGTGTCAGGTTCGCAACGACTGCGGTCCCGTTCTCAACAATTTTCAGAGTCAATTTCATCTCGGAAGGCTGGCGGGCATCGTGGTCCTAGTGGCGCCCGCGCTCGTCGGGGTGTTCTGGGGAGCGCCGCTCATCGCCAAGGAGTTGGAGTCGGGAACGTACCGGTTGGCGTGGACGCAGAGCATTTCTCGCAGTCGCTGGATCATCACCAAATTTTGCCTGGTGGGACTTTCGAGCATGGTCGTCGTCGGACTGCTCAGCCTTATGTACACGTGGTGGTCGTCCGCGTACTTGCTCGCATACGACGGCCAATTCATGCTAGTGAACTATGTAACCCGCGACGTTGTTCCCATTGGTTACGCCGCGTTCGCCTTCGCCTTGGGGGTGGCGGCGGGCGCGCTCATTCGCCGCAGCGTGGCGGCCATGGCCGCCACGCTCGTTGGTTACGTCCTCTTTCTGGCAGGTTTCACGCTCTGGGTTCGGCCCCATTTGATATCCCCGCTGCGTCGCAGCACTGCATTTCCACTGCCTTTTTCAGGTCGCGGTCAGGGTGCGCCACTAGGTTCGAACGACTTGCTTGTTTCCCAGCAGACAACTAATGCCGCCGGAAGGGTCATTGGTCAAAACGGCGGTATCGGGCCGAACGGGGCAACTCTTTTTAGTTCAGTGCGCGGGGCCCCGTCAGGGACGACCAGGTTTGACGGGGTCGGAATCTGCCCCAACAAGTTCACCGTCCACCCGATCACTGCTAACCCTCCTTCGCGCACAGTGGGGAATCTCATCGCCACCGAGGTCAACAAGTGCGTCCGGAGTTTTCACTTGCGCGAAGTTGTGAGTTACCAGCCGGTAAGTCGTTATTGGACCTTTCAGTGGTACGAGTTGACGATCTTCATCGTGCTGGCGCTTGCGTTGGCCGGCTTCAGTTGGTGGTGGGTTCGGCGTCGAATCTCGTAGCACGACGGTTCCTCATTAAGAAGTTGGTCGAGAATCCATAATGAGAACACTGCCCGAAGCGGTCGCCACGGTCTTGTCGTTCACGTCCAAGATTTCCGCTGTTGCAAAGGCCACGCGGCGACCCAGCTTGGTGACCTGGCCTATGGCGCGCAACTTCGATCCGTCGGCGAAAACGGGTCGTAAGTAACTGACGGTCAAATCAATGGAGGTGTAGGCCACGCCCGCCTCAAGCATCGAGTGCACCGAACAACCCAACACCGTGTCGGCCAACGTGGCCACGAGACCGCCGTGCACCATACCGATGGGGTTGTAATGCGACTCGTCGGGTACGCAACCGAAGATCACTCGTCCGTCACTTACCTCTTCGATACTGAAATCCATCAACTTAGCGATAGGCGGTGCGGGAATGACGCCGTCGCGGATACCTTCGAGGAACTCGCGTCCACTCATACTGGTGGCGATGGCGGCGGTGGCTAACGGGTCGTGCCACGTGATTGTCTTCTCGCCTGCTGTGTCCGACTGGACTGCGTCAGAAGCGTTTTCGTCGAGGGTCATGTTCTCACCATTTTAGGAAGTGCGGGTTGACTCGACGCCGGTGGTCGTCGCGCCGTCAATACGCTGACGCCCCCTGGCGAGGAAGCACACCGCGAGACCCGATGCTGCCGCCATGCTCGCGCTGAAGAACCACAGGTGGTGGAAATTGTTGAGCGCATCCGTCACGCTGTGCGGCACGCCGAGAATGACCACCAAGACGGCGACGCCGATGGCGCCACCGATCTGGCGGGCCGTCTGATTGACCGCACTACCAACGGCGTAGCGCTCGGGCTGCAAGCTCGAGACCGCGGTGGCGCCGAGCACCGGAAAGGTGAGCCCGATGCCGAATCCGAGCACGATGGTTGCCGGCAGCCACACCGCGAGGTAGTCGGGGTGAAGGCCTACGCGCAGCGCGAAAAGCAACAGACCGAGCGTGAAGAATGAGGTCCCCGCCATCAAGACCGGTCGGAATCCAACGCGGGCGGCCAGTCGACCTGCCGGACCGGCGACTGACGCGACGACCAAGGGTCCCGGCGTCACGGCGAGGCCCGCCCAGATGATCTGGTAATGCCAGACGCTGGTGAGAAAGAGGATGTTGCCGAGCAGCATGGCAAAGAATCCCATTGAATAGAGCAGCGTGGCGACGTTGGTCACACTGAAGCTGCGCGCGCGAAAGAGCGTCAAGTCAAGGACCGGTTCCTTGTGGTGCCGACAGCGATACAGGAATACCGAACCGAGGACCACGGAAGCCACCAGCGTCACGATGACTCGAGCGCTCGTCCAACCCCAACTCGGACCCTGGGTGATGGCGAGCACCAAACTGGCCAGGGCGGCGGAAATGAAGATGGCACCCATGTAGTCGGGGGCCGGGTGGTGTGCCTTCACTGGTGTCTCGCTCAAGACCCTTCGCCCCATGACGAAGGCAAAGGCGCCCACGGGAAGGTTGACAAGGAAGACCCATCGCCAGCCGCCTACGGTGACGAGCGTTGCTCCGAGTGTGGGTCCGGTCGCGACCGCCAACGCTCCGATGCCGCCCCAGAGCGACACGATCTGGGTGCGGCGCTCGTGTGGATAGGCCGCCAGCAGGAGACTGAGCGACGCCGGCAACATGGCGGCAGCTCCCGAGCCCTGGACCACGCGGCCGGCGATAAGAAAGGGGACCGAAGGCGCTGCGGCGCAGAGTGCGGAGCCGAGACAGAAAACGCCGAGACCGAGATTAAAGACCTTGCGGCTGCCAATCCGGTCGGCGGTTCGTCCGGCAATGACGAGCAGAGAGCCGTAGGTGATGGAGTAGGCAGTAATGACCCAGGCGAGCGCCGCCGTGGTGTCGCCAGAGAAACTGCGCTCCAAGGCGGGAAAGGCGACGTTCACGATGGAGAGGTCGAGAGACCCCATGAAGGCACCTAGTGACGTAACCAAAAACACCAGTGCTCGAAGCCGGCCGGCCTCGTCACTGACTCCGCCAGCGCCAGTAAGTTCTGTCATGAAACGTACTGTAGCAGAGTGCATTGTGTGACGCAACTGACTAGAGTGGAGTCATGGAAAGAAAGAGTTTCGCGGGGATGGACTGCTCGGTGGCCCAATGCCTCGAGGTAATTGGCGAGTGGTGGACCATGCTCATCGTGCGCGACGCGTTCTTGGGTGTAACCCGTTTTGACGTGTTCCAGGAGCGTCTGGGGATCGCGCGCAACGTGTTGCAGCTGCGACTGGAGCGCCTAGTCGACGCGGGTGTCTTTGAGAGAGTTGCCTACAGCGAGCATCCACCGCGCTACGACTACCTTCTTACTCCCAAGGGCCGTGACCTGTGGCCGGTGGTGAACGCCATGCGTCAATGGGGCGATCAGTACGCGGCGCCAAACGGAGCGCCCATTCAATTGGTGCATCGCAGTTGTGGCCACGAGGCCGTGGGCACGATTGTCTGTAGTGAATGCGGTGGTCCGATGAACGCGCGCAACGTGCAGGCAGTTGCCGGCGAGGGTCGAGCGAAGTTGCGTCGCAAGTCGGATTTCTCTCGTCCAAAGATCAAGGAAAACGCCGAGTAACTTGGTCCCCGTCTCGACCGGCCCGCATGGGCGTTACGAATCCGACGCTTTCTCAACCCACATGAGTACCAAGCAACCACTGAGAAGGAATGATCACACCGCTACTCACTAGCTCGATGTGGACGTCGTCACGACTGTCCGCAATTGACCTGACTTCATGACGGGCGCGTTCACGGTCACCAACGATTGAGTTGGTCGGCATCCGCTCTAGTAACGTCCCACACGAGGGCCTCTTTTGGGCCCTTATTGTACGAAGGAGAAATGGACATGTCAGATCAGCCCCACTACGGCGAGGCCGGCGGCTCGCAGTTTCCCATCACGACGGCATTGGCGTTCCCTGATCAGCAGGTTGGACGCAGCCTGGGCATGGTGTTCGGTGTGGTCGTGCGCTCAATGGGTTTGGCCAAGGGCATCACGGCCGGCTTTAAGGCAATGGCTGGAGGCGAAGTCAAGCAGTACACCCGTCTCGTTGAGGACAGTCGGCGTCACGCCATGGACCGGATGATCGAGAACGCGAAGCTTCTAGGAGCGCAGGGGATCGTGTCCATGAGATTCGATTCGTCCGAAATGGGCCAGGGTCTCACTGAAATCGTGGCCTACGGGACGGCAGTCGCTTTTGTCGACCACGCGTAGTCAGCAATGGGAATCGTCTTCGGACTCGTCGTTCTCATTGCCCTTGGATGTTTGATCGCGAGTTTCTTTGTGCGCCGACACGGTGAGGACGAGAGTCCTCGACCTGACTGGCTGAGCACCGACGAGGTCTTTAACGACCCGTCAACCGGACGAGTCATGCGGGTGTGGCTCGACGGAGGGGGCGAGCGTCACTACGTCGTTGAGGGGAAGCGACCGAGCACCTAGAGACGGTGTGCTTAGTTTCGAAGATTCTCGTGACTCGCCAGGCAATTCTTGCTGACGTTGTCCTCGGTGCAGACGTCGCAAAGCAGGATGAGTTTGCGACACGCCAAGTTTGCGCAGTTATAGAACTTGCTGGTCGGCGCGCCACAGCGCTCGCACTCGCCCAGTACTTTTGACTGCTCGCTGAATTCTTGATTCATGCGCGCGTCGAAGAGGTAGAGCGAACCCTCCCACAAACCCTGGTCACCGAAATGTTCGCCGTAACGAACGATGCCGCCGTCGATTTGGTAGACCTCCTTGAAACCGCGGCTCTTCATCAATGACGACAACACTTCGCACCGGATGCCGCCGGTACAGTAAGTAACGATTGGCCGGTCTTTGAGATCGTCGTACTTGCCACTTTCAAACTCGTTGACAAAGTCGCGGGTTGTCGCAACTTCGGGCACGACAGCGTTCTTGAACTTTCCGATTTTCGCCTCGAAGGCGTTGCGCGCGTCGAAGAAGACCACGTCATCGCCTCGATCAGCGACCAATTGGTTCACTTCGGCGGGCCGCAAGCGAACACCGCCACCAACGACGCCGTGTTCATCAACGATCAGTTCACCGGGTGCGCCAAAGGAGACGATCTCGTCGCGCACGCGAATTCGCAGGCGGGGAAAATCACTGCCGGTGCCTTCGGACCATTTGAAGTCAATGTGCTTGAAGCCGGGATACGCCTTAGTGGCCTTGATGTATTTCTTGAGCACCTGCATCTCGCCGCCGAGTGTGCCGTTAATGCCGTGCGTCGAGATGAGGATGCGACCCTTAAGGCCGAGGCTTTCGCACAACGTGCGCTGCCACAGCAGCATCGCGTCCGTATCGTCTATCGGAGTGAATCCGTAGAAGAGAAGTACCTTTTGCAGATCCACACGACAATTTTATCGGTCTCTGCCAACTTCACTTCGGCGACGATACGCGCGCCACAAGCGAATTGATCATTGTCATGCTTCCTATTGGGGTGGGAAACAGCTTTTCGCTTTCCAGTTCCATACCGCCAGCACGCTCGGCGGAAAAGTGATGGGGCACTTCACATCCTGCGCGGCAGCAAGGCCATCGTTGTAGACGGTCCAATGAGCGGCGGTCGCGACCCGCACAAAGATGTTGTAGCCACCGTCGTCCTGGTCACCAATTTGGGCCTGCAGTGAATTGGGGCTTGCCACGAGGCCAGCCGACGCATAAAAAGTGATGTTCGCCGGGTCGTAGGCGTAATAGGTCATGCCAGGCGCAAGCCCTGTGAAGTCTTTGGTGGGCAATGAGTGATAGGCGGCGCCGGCCTGCAGCAAGCTCTTGATTACCGCCGGGGTGATGGAGAGATTTTGCGCCGGTTCAACCGTGGTTGTTGTCGCCACCGACGCAGTGGTTGTCGACGGCGTGGTAGAACCACACGCCGCGAGCAGCAGCGCACTTACCAGCGTCGACACCACCAAAGTGACCCGCTTCATGGACGCCTCCGCATGTCGTATGGTCACCGAGTGTAAACCCGCGAATCGTTCCTATGTGTGCCACGTGCCAACGATCGTTGACCCTCGAATGGCCATGAGGCGGGTTGCACTAGATTTTTTCCATGCTTTCCCACTACCACACCGCGATTGATCCCGAGGAGGAGAACGACGCGCATTCGTCCCTGCTCCGCATGGTGGGCTATAACAAGCGTGTGCTGGAAGCCGGCTGCGCTTCCGGACACGTCAGCGAAGCCTTGAGCGCACAGGGTTGCAGTGTTGTGGGCGTTGAAATTGACGCCGACGTCGTGAAACCGGCCGAGCAGTGGGTAGAGCGCGTGATCATCGGAAACTTCGACGACGGACTGTTGTGGAAGGAATTAGAGGGCGAAGTCTTTGACGCCGTGCTTTTTGGTGACGTGCTGGAACACCTGAAAGAACCTCTCACCACGTTGCTCGAATCGATCAAGCATCTCGATCCTTTGGGTTCGGTGGTCATATCGGTACCGAACATTGCGCACGCCGATATCAAGATCGCGTTGTTAAAGGGCACGTTCCCCTACGCCGACAGCGGACTTCTTGATCGCACGCACATCCATTTCTTCACCAAGGAGAGCCTGCTGGAGTTAGTGAAGGCGGCGGGACTGGTCCCGGTTGAATTTAAGAGGGTCACGGTGCCCGCGTTCGCGACCGAACTCGGCGTTAACAAGAACGACGTCAGCGACGAGGTCCTCCAAGCACTCTTGGCTGACCGTGAATCATTGACGTACCAATTCGTCCTCAAGGCCGTACGTGATGACGGTTCGCGCGCGCTCGAGAATCTCTCGCACGACCTCATTGGTCTTACCGACAAACTGGTGGACGAACAAAGGCGCTACGAAGGTCTCGAAGCCATGTACCTCGCCAATTTGAATGATTTGACGCACCTGCGCCACCAAATGGACGTTGCCAAGCGACTATTGCCCAAGCCACTGCGCACACTCGGACGCAAGGTGCTGCGCCAGCGCTAATGCGGCTGTTCGTGCTGTTAGAGGGTGAAGCCGCCCTCGGGTGGAGTCTCTGTGTCCGTACCGGCGTCGGGCGCGGCGTCGGTCTCGGGAGCAGCACTGGCGCTGACGGCTCCGTGCTCGGCCTCGTGCGCCTTTAGCTCGCCGACGAGGCGGTCAATGTCCCCGGCTGTTTGATCAGTCGCGGTACCAGACTTCTGCGCGTAGACAGCGGCACCGAGATCGCGCAGCATTGCGTCAGCGCGACGGTTCGCTTTGGCGTCCTCCAACTTTGACTGCCCAGCCTTGCCCGCCTCTTGCGCCTTCTGCGCGAGCTGGCTTGCCTGAGCCTTCATCTTGTCCATTAAGGCCATGTTCTTCCTTCTTTCTCTCTACAGTCGACCGAGAAGTCCTTCGCGCGATGGATTGGACGAATTAGCGTCGCCTTTTTCATCGTTTTCGAATTCGCGGTGCAGCGTCGATTGAAGTATGACAGGTCCGTCACCGGAGAGCGAAATGAGATTGAGACCCATGCCGCCGAAGACCGCTCCCATGATGGTTTGCGCGTTGAGCGCACCAATGCGCTCGACGTTGAAGTTGACCGAATCGGCCCAGGCAACGACCGCGCCGCCGTGCACCTGAATCTTGCCACCGTAATCCTTCGGATTGAGTTCCAACAAGCTTCCGCCGCCGCCGAGCACGAGGGTGCCGTCGCCGGTGAAGTGTTCGAAGATGTAGCCCTCCTTGGAACGTCGACCAGTGCCGAAACCGGCCCAATCGATGTCGTAGGTGATGCTCGACTCGGCGCAAATGAACGCGCGGCTTTCCGCTCGCCAACCTGCGGTACCGTCCAGTTCGATCACTTTCACTTGTCCGGGTAACTCGCCCGCGAACGAGACGAGCCCGGAGCCGCCCGCGGGCGTGAACCATTGAAAGGCCAGACTCTGTCCGCTTAAGGCTCTTTTGCCAACTTCGGTCGCGGTCGCGAGTGCCGCCTTCAAGAAGCCGCCGCCTCCCGACTGCGTTGCCTTGTTGGCGTTGTCCGCGTTGCCGCCCGGTACTGAAAGCCGAGTCTCGATTGCGACGTTTGTCGTCTTCCACCGAAATTTCATGGCGTCGGCGAACATTGATTGTCCGTCGTTGAGTTGGCACGTGATGTTCTGCGCGTACTCCCCGGTCACCTTGCATGTGATTGTCATATTGTCACCTCGCCACCGAAGAATAGCCCGACTGACAATTCTTCGCGCGAGGGAAACATTGGCGAAGAATGACGCTCCGGCCGCTGACTTCTCTTACTTGATGCCTGCGGCCTTGGCCGCCGAAGTTCGATCTTCAAAACTGCGGATCAAGTAAATCTGGTCGTCCTTGACGAGGTACACGTGAAACACATCTCGCGCACCCTCCTGCAACTCACTTCGCGGGCGCGTCACGCTGAAATAGCAGAAGATGCCCTTCTTCCCAGTCTGAAGGTCAACGAGCGTACCGTCGACTCCTGTCAAGAGGGCACGAGTGAGCGTGGCGATGACGTCGGCTCGATTGTGGCACGCGCGAGGATCGTCACCGTCACCCCATTGCACGTCGTCGCTCAATAGCGCGCCGAGAGCCTCGATGTCACGCGACGTGAGTGCGCCGCGCAGCCGGTTGGCGAGGGAGGGCTGGGCGGATTGAGTGAAGGCCATGTGTCCATTCTCTCACCGCACGCGCAGGCGCCCGAAACGAGTGCTGCAAGGGCCTCCAGCGCGACGTCGTCTAACTCGCTCGACGACCAGGGCGCGGTGCAACTTGATGAAACTACATCTCGATCGTTGAATAAATGGCGATCGTGCCCCCCGCCGAGAAATGCGGGCATTCTGAGACGAGGGCCGCAGCACCATCTAAGTCGTCGGCCTTGATGATCGAGTAGCCCGTCAATCCGCCCATCGCGCTCGCGCCCTTGCCTTCGCCAGTGAGCGCAACTGACTCGCCGAACGGATTTCCGAGATCAACAACGGCGTCACCCAGGGAACCGAACCACGTCGTCCACGCCTGCATTTCCGCTTCTTGTTCTTCGGGCGTGTCGCCCATCTGACCACCTTGATACACGACAACAAACTTTCCCATGTCCCACCCCTTCGCCACGCTGGTTACTTGGCCAGCACCCTGTTCTTAGTAGACGCTCATTGGCATCGTCAATTGATTTTTGAGTGACAATTCGGATAACTTGCTCGGGTCCGCGTTATGAGTGTTGATCGAAGAACTGCTAAAAAGACTGGCATGAGCATTCGTCTTCTTGGTCTTCGCACCGTGATCTATCCCGCTCCTGACTTGGACGCGGCCAAGGCTTGGTGG
>Ga0182030_10015622_pt1 | contig 14866 bp, 15 predicted proteins | sample 812S3MmetaG_FD_121299 | JGI IMG/M metagenome (GOLD analysis project Ga0182030, IMG submission 121299) | Permafrost microbial communities from Stordalen Mire, Sweden - 812S3M metaG (Illumina Assembly) | ecosystem: Environmental > Terrestrial > Soil > Wetlands > Permafrost | place: Sweden... | reverse complement strand
CCACTACAACAACGACAGACCACATACCTCGCTCGGTAACTTGACGCCGAACGAGTTCGCACGCCAAACTCAAACAGCCCGAGAAATTGCCTAGAACCTGGACCACAAAATGGGGCAGCTTCAATGCGGTAGCCGCTCACCCCCGCCGCGGGCCACTTTCATGGGAACATTGGAAACAATCGCCCTCCGGCCGCGTTAAGCGGATCATGACGCGCATGAAATTCATGCCACTGCTGGTCTTTGCCGCTTTGCTCGCCGCGCCCGGCGCGAAAGCGCAGACATTCAAATCCTCCGCCGGCGATCTCACGGTCACGACGCTCGCCAGCGGCTTGGTGAACCCCTGGGCGCTCGCCTTCCTGCCCGATACCCGCATGCTGGTGACCGAGCGCCCGGGCCGCATGCGCATCGTCACGCGCGACGGCAAACTGTCGGCCCCACTTACGGGCGTGCCCCAGGTCGCGGCCGGCGGCCAGGCCGGGCTGCTGGATGTCGCGCTCGATCGCACTTTTGCGCAAAACCAGACGATCTATTTTTGCTTCAATACCGCGGGCGGCAACGTCGCCGTCGACCGCGCGCAACTCAACGCCAGCGCAACGCCCGGCCTCACCGCGGTGAAGGAGATATTTCGCCAATCCGGGCCGTCGGGCGGCGCCAATGTCGCCTGCCGCATCGCGCAAGCCGCCGACGGCAATCTATTCGTCTCGCTCGGCGATCATTTCGGCGCGCGCAACGATGCGCAGAGCCTCACCGACACCATCGGCAAGATCGTGCGCATCAGGCCGGACGGCAGCGTGCCGCCGGATAATCCATTCGTCGGCAGAGCCGGCGCGCGGCCGGAAATCTGGTCCTACGGCCATCGCAACCCCGAGGGCCTGGCTTTCAATCCCGCCGACGGCAAATTATGGGAACAGGAACATGGGCCGATGGGCGGCGACGAGATCAATCTCATCGAGAAGGGCAAGAATTACGGTTGGCCACTCGTGAGCTACGGCGTCAATTACGACGGCACGCCGGTTGGCGACGGCAAGCAGCAAATGGCCGGCACGGAGCAGCCGCTCTGGCACTGGACGCCATCGATTGCGCCCTCGGGCATGGCCTTTATCACCAGCGATCTGTTCAAGGGCTGGAAGGGCAGCCTGATGAACGGCGCGCTGAAATTCCAGTTGCTGGCGCGGCTCGAACTCAAGGACGATAAGGTCGTGAAAGAAGAGCGCCTGCTGCAAGGTCTGCACGAGCGCATCCGCGACGTGCGGCAAGGGCCCGACGGCGCGCTCTATCTGCTCACCGATAATTCCGAAGGCCGCATTCTGCGCCTGGCGCCGGCGCAATGATTACGCCTTCTCGCACGCCTTCGACATCAGCGGCGTGGCGGACGTCCACAATGCCAGCGCGATAAAGGCGACGCCGCCGAGCGCGATGAACGACACCGAATAGCCGAAGGCCTGCGCGGCCGCGCCGCCGAGCGTGGTGCTCAAGGCGGCGCCGACGCCCTGCATGGTCATCACGGCGCCGAGCGCGGCGTTGACGCGGCCGGTGCCAGCCATGATGCGCGCCACCAGCCCCGGCACCGCGACGCCGAGCAATCCCGCGCCGACGCCGTCGAGAATTTGCACCGGCCCCAAGGCGATCGGACCCGTGATGAGCGCGGCGATGGCGCCGCGCACCGGCAGGGCTACCAGCGCCAGCACGAAGACCAGCCAAAAGCCCCGACGGTGCGCCAGCCAGGCGGCAAACAGCGCCATCGGAATCATGGCGAGTTGCGCGACGATAATGGTGGCGCTGGTATAAGCGCTGGGGTCGGCGCCCTGCGCCACCAAGGATTGTCCGAGCAGCGGCAACATCGCGCCATTGCCGAGATGAAACAGCAGCAGGGTGATGGCCAGCACGATCAGCGGCTTGTTGCGCAGCAGTTCGGAGAAGCCTTGAATCTTTTCGCCGGCTTTGCCGGTTGCGCCGCGCGCGGCGTTGTAATCGATCTTCTTGGGATCGATGTAACTCAGCGCACCGAGCGAAATAAGCGCGAGCACCGACATCACCACGAACACCGCGCTCAAGCCGAAAGCATAACCGAGCGCGCCGCACAGCAGCGCAGCGACGACATTGCCGCCGTGGTTGAAGGCCTCGTTGCGCCCCAACTGATGCGTGAAGCCCTTTTGCTTGACCAGACCGAGCGTGATGCCGGCGATGGCCGGCGGGATCACGGCGCCGGCGACGCCGGTCGCAATTTGCGAAACCGCGGTGGCCCAGAATGTCGGAATGAACAGGATCACGAACGAGGCCAGCACGGTCGCGACCGCGGCGACCACCATTAGGAAACGTTTGGCGCGCAAGCGATCGACCAGCGCGCCGAGCGGCGCGGTCGCGACCATGCCGGCAAGCCCGCCGATGGTCATGACGACGCCGATTTCGGTCGGCGACCATTTCTTTTGCTGGAGGAAGACGCCGAGATAGGGGCCTAGGCCGCCTTGCACGTCGGCCATGAAAAAGTTGACGGCATTAAGCGCCTGGAGCGACGTGGACATCGACGCTCCTTTGTTCGTACTGCACTAGAGTCCCTTAGAGCGGGCCCTTGAAGACGAAGAACGCCCCCGACGCAATCAACGCGAACCCGACCACTTGGTTCCAGGTGATGGCCTGTTTGAGATAGACGATGGAAAATACCGCGAAGATCAGCAGCGTAATGACTTCCTGCATGGTCTTGAGCTGGGCTGCGGTATAAACCGCGCTGCCGAAGCGATTGGCCGGTACTGCCATGCAATATTCGACAAAGGCGAGCGCCCAACTGATCAGGATAACGCTGAACAGCGGCACCTCCTTGTAGCGCAGGTGCCAATACCAAGCGGTGGTCATGAAGATGTTGGAGCCGACCAGCAAGAGGATAGGCATCAGGTAAGACCATTGGATGGGCATGGAAAATCTCTGCTTATTGGGCCGGCGGCTTTTTAGCGGCTTCGCCGCGCGCAATCCACCGCCGGGCGGTTTGTCCTTAGACCGTCATTGAACCTTCATGGGCCCGCGCTAACAAGTCTCGTTACTGACGTTTAGTTGCGTCCTGCGTTTAGCCGCTGTTGCGGTTCCGTTCGGCAGCCCCTGCCCGCGGGACCGCATTTTTTTGGGGCCGCAAAGGCCCGTGCTAGGTTCAGGCCATGCGCAAAGCCCGCTTTCAAATTCTTGTTTCCCTATGTGCCGCGGCCGCCATGCTGATCGCCGGCTCGCATAAGGCGCCAGCGCAAAGTCAGCCGTCGGGCCCGTATAAAACGGTGGCCATCACCCGGCCCGCGCCAGTCAGCGATCCCGCCTTCGAAGCTATGCGTAAGCAGCTTGGCGAAATTGCCCAACGCAAGGATCGCAGGGCGCTGCCGGCGCTGGTCGTCGGCAACGGTTTTTTCTGGGAACGCAAAAACGGCAACCGCGCCGACAAGCGCAAGTCCGGCGCCGACAATCTGGCGGTCGCACTCGGCCTCGACAATAAGGGCGGCGTCGGCTGGGAAATTCTCTTCAGCTATACCGACGATCCGACGGCGTCGGCTTCGCCCGACCATAAGGGCGCCATTTGCACGCCGGCCGAACCCAGTTATGACGCGCAAGCCTTCGAGGAACTGCTCAAGGCGACGCAGAGCGATGAATCGGAATGGAGCTATCCGGTCGCCGCCGGCACCGAGGTGCGCGCCATGCCGACGGCCAATGCGCCGGTGGTCGACAAGCTCGGATTCGCTTTCGTTCACGTGAGCCCCGACAACAAGCCGACCCCGGCCTCTTATCTGCGCGTCATCACGCCGTCGGGAAAAGCCGGCTATGTCCTGGCCGACGCCATCGCGCCGGCCAGCAACGACCAGCTCTGCTACGTCAAGGACGGCGGCGCCTGGAAGATCGGCGGCTATGTCGGCGGCGGCGAGCCGGATTAGCCGTGCCTGAGTTTCATCGCCAGGATCACTGCCATCAACACCAGCGTGACGGCATTGGAGCCGATCAGCGGCCAGTCGCCAATGGCCACGCCATAGACCAGCCAAAGCACCACGCCGATCGTGAAAGCCGCGGTCGCCGGCAGCGATAGCGCGCGCGTTTCCTTTTCGCGCACCACCTTAATCGCCTGCGGCAGCCAGCACAGCGTGGTGAGCGCGGCGCCGCTGGCGCCGATGAGGTCGATAACCGCCGGTATTGCCATTGTCATTGCAATAGGGCCGATTCGATTCTGTAATGTGACAGCCGCGCGTTTGCCGCGGCCGAGGCCAAGCACGAGACCAAGCACGAGACCAAGCATGCTGCCGCCAGCCGCCATCGCGCCGCGACAAATCACCTGCGCCCGTTGCGGCGCCGCTTTCGAATGCGGACTGGCCGGCGATTGCTGGTGCGCGGCCGAGCCCTACCGGCTGCCCATGCCCAATGCCGCAACCGCGGCAAAGGAAGATTGCCTGTGCCCGGCCTGTTTGCGCCGGGCCGCGGCCCATGCCGCCAATCATTCGGCCTGATGGTATCGGCGGCGCTGTCATCGTCCTGTCATGGACAGCGGACCCACTTGCACTCGGCTAAAGTGCGAGACAGGGGACGACCACCATGTCCGCCAGACTTGCCGCCGCCGGCGGCAGCCATAGCGCCGACGCCACGGACGCAAAGCCGGAATCCGGCGTCATCTGGATCTACCACTTCGGGCCCGACGGCAGCGCCGCGATGGTGCCGAACGATACGGTCGATGCGACGCTTGCGGACCATGTCGGCTGGACCTGAGTGCACCTGTCGCTTGCCGATACGCGTTGCCGTTCCTGGATCACGCACAATATGCGGCTGTCCGAACTGACGCGCGAAATGCTGCTGGGGCCCGAGGAGCATTTGCGGCTCGATGTCCTCGGCCAGGAGATTATCGGTGTTGTACCGGACTTGCAGCAGGAGATTTCGCAGCATACCGACACCATCGTGCGTTTGCGTTTCGTAATGACCGAGCGCGTTCTGATCAGCGCGCGGCGCACGCCATTGCATTCGATCGAAACCACCCGCCGCGCCGTCGAGGCCGGCAAGCGTTTCCCCTCCGCGGTGTCTTTTCTCGACGCCGTGATCGACCAGTTCGCCGACGCCGTCGCCAACATGGCCGAAAAACTCGGTGATGAACTCGACAGCATCGAAGACCGGATCATGCACGGAGAAATCTCGGACGAGCGGCCGCGCGTCGGCCGGCTGCGCCTGCAAACCGTGTACGTGCATCGTCATCTGGCGCTATTGCGAGCCATGTTCCACCGGCTGGAGCCGAGAATGTCGCAAGACACCGCGCCGGTGGCCCAAGCCATTCGCGCATTGGCGCAGAAGCTCGACGCCATCGACCACGAAGTCGGCTCGCTGCGCGACCGCGCGCGGCTGCTGATTGATGAGATGGGCGCCAAGATGCAGGAGATTGCCAACCGGCGGCTCTATACGCTGTCGATCCTCACCGCCTGTTTTCTGCCGCCGACGCTGGTCACCGGCTTCTTCGGCATGAACACCAAGGACATATATCTGCAAAATACCGAAGGCGGCACGACCCTGGCGATGATTGTGGTGCTCGCCGCCAGCGCGGTCAGCTACTGGGCATTGCGCCGAATGCGCGCGTTTTAATTTTCGTCACGTCTCCCCTCCTGCTCGGAAATGGAGTCGCTTGGGCGCCCGCCCACCCATTGCGCCGGGGCGCAGGCTCATCATAATGCCGCACCCGCCAACGGAACGGACGCCCGCCATGATCCTCGAAATCGCGCAGATCGACGTCAAGTCAGGCATGGAAAGCGAATTCGAATCCGGCGTCACCAAGGCTGCGCCGATTTTCAAGCGCGCCAAGGGCTGCAAGGGCATGACGCTGCAGCGCTCGCACGAAAATCCGGCGCGCTACCGGCTGTTCGTGCAATGGGACACGCTCGAAAACCACACCAAGGATTTCCGCGAGTCGGCCGACTTTCAGGAATGGCGCAAGCTGGTCGGCCATTGCTTCGCGGCGCCGCCCGCGGTCGAGCATGTGAAGGAAGTGGTCAAGGGCTTTTAACAATGAAACGCAGTACCGACCGCATTCTCACCACGCACACCGGCAGCCTGCCGCGCACCGCCAAGGTGGTCGAACTGCTGCTGGCCGAGCAGGCGCATCCCGGCGCGCGCAAGGCGGAGTTCACCGCCTCGGTGCGCGAAGCCATCGAAGGCGTCGTGGGCCATCAGGTCGAATGCGGCCTCGACATTATCAATGACGGCGAGCAGGGCCGCACCGATTACACCGTGCATGTGCTCGACCGCCTGACCGGCTTCGAAGGCGAGAGTTCGCCGCCCATGGGCATCGGCGAGCCGGAATTTCCCGAACTCGCGCAGTTGCTGACGCATTTTGCCTCGCCGTTTCAGCATCGCCCCACCTGTTCGGGCGACGTCACCTGGAAGGATTGGCCGGCGGCGCTGGCCGATATCGCGCTGTCGAAAGACGCGATGAAAGGCGCGAAAGCCGAGGAGCAGTTCATGACCTCGCCGTCGCCCGGCCAGATCGCGCGCTATCTCAAGAACCGCCATTACAAGACCGAAGAGGCTTACGTCTACGCGCTCGCCGACGTGATGAGCCGCGAATACAAGGCCATCGTCGATGCCGGATTCATCCTGCAGCTCGATTGCCCGGATCTGGCGATGCTGCGCCACATGGTCTATCTCGACAAAAGCCTGGAGGATTTCCGCAAGATCATCGCGGTCAATGTCGCCGCGCTCAATCACGCCGTCGCCGATATTCCGGCCGACCGCATGCGCATGCATGTGTGCTGGGGCTCGACCGTGGCGCCGCACCACACCGACGTGCCGCTCAAGGACATCGTCGACATCGTGCTGACCGCCAAGCCGCAAGCCGTGTCGTTTCCGGCCGCCAATGCGCGTCACGAACACGAATGGAAAATCTGGCGCGACGTCAAACTGCCCGCCGGCAAGATCATCATCCCCGGTGTCATCGATTCGACGGTCAACACCGTCGAGCATCCAGAAGTGGTCGCCGACCGGCTGTTGAATTTCGCCAATACGGTTGGGCGCGAGAATGTCATAGCCGGTGTCGATTGCGGCTTCGGCACTTTTGCCGGCCGCGTCCAGGTCGACACCAAGATCGTCTGGATGAAGCTGGCGTCACTTACCGAAGGCGCGCGGCTGGCCTCGGCGCAGTTATGGAAGAAGGCGGCCTGACCCCACCCCATTGCAGGACTTGAACGGGTCCAAAGGCCCAAAAAATGTCTCAGCGTCCTATTGACAATATATTGTCAGTTTGACATCTTAGGACCATGAACACCGACACCAAAGACATCATTCCGCTAATCGTGGCCGACATCTACGAGCTTGCCGGACGCTTCCGCGAAAGCGGCGAGGCCATCGCCGGTGCCTTGGGCCAGACCCAGGCGCGCTGGCAGGTCCTGAGCGCGGCTTCCGCCGGTACGCACACGGTGCCGCAAATCGCGCGCCGGCTCGGCGTCACGCGCCAGAATGTCCAGCGCATCGCCGATCTGCTGGTCCAGGAGCGCTGGGCGAGCTTCGAGCCGAACCCCGACCACAAGGGCTCGCCCTTTCTCGTGCTCACTGCCCGCGGGCAGGACGCGCTCGCCAAGATCAACAAAACCGCCGGTCAAAGCCATACGCAGCTTGCGCGCCGGCTTTCCGGCACCGATGTCGGCGCGCTGCATCGCGGTCTGCGCCGCCTGATCCAAGCCCTCAACGACCGTGACACCGCCAAATAAGGAGACCAGCCATGAATACCGAAATTATCGCCGAATGCATGAAGGCAAGCTTCGCCAACACGCCCTTCCCCGCCGTGGTGCAAAAGCTCGCCAGCGCCGGCATCACCGGCTACAACGCCGACCTGATCGCGCTACGCAAAACCTACTATAATGGCGGCGTCGAGAGTACCGACGAGCCGTTGCCGCTTACCGACGCGCCGGCGATCGCTGCGAACTTCGACCGCAATGCCGTGCAGGCGACGGTCAAGGCGATCCAGCAACAGAAAATCGGCTACGCCGAATTCCTGCGGCAGATCATGCAGGCCGGCTGCGCGCGTTACAGCGTCTTCTTCGGCGGACGCAAGGCGATGTATTTCGGCCGCGACGGAGAATTCTACACCGAGCCGTTTCCGGCGCCGGCAAAATAAGACTTCTAATCTTTCGGTACCGCCATCGCCGCGAGCTTGCTGACATCCGCGCTCTTGGCGAGCGCCCAGACCGCCTCGATCAATGGCGCGATATCGTGACGCGGATCCCAGCCGGCGGCCGCCGTGCGCAGTTTGGCTTCCAGTTCGCCGTCGCTCAGCGGATTGGCGTCGCTGCCGCGCGCTGCCGGCTGTGCGAGCTTGTGCATCTTGCCGTCGGCCGTGGTGATCTCGACGGCGGCGGCGACCGTGCTGAACGAAGGGTCACGCAACACCTCGACCTTGCCGCGTAGCGCCAGCACCTCGGGATCGCGCGCGCAGGCATCGGTAAATTGCTCGAGCCCGGCTTTGCCGGTGACCAGCGCCGCCGCCACCGCGTGCTGCACGCTGACTTGCGACTCGCGGCCAGTCGAAATATCCGGCCGGTCGGTGCGCTCGGCCAGCAACGGATTGCCGCGCACGACGACGCGGGTCACCTCGGCATCCGGATTATCGCGCCGCCAATCCAGCACGCAATCGAGCACCGGGTGGATGACGAAACCACACGGATAGGGCTTGTACGACGTATTCATCAATTCCCAGCTTTCGCCGAGGCTCTCGGTGACCAGATCGAGCCGCGGCGGCTCGCCCATGGCGTTGTAGAAACCCTGCACGCCGGCCAGCGGCTCCGGCGGTCCATCGAATCCTTTTGCCGCCAGCAGCGCCGACCACAGACCGTTACGCGCGGCATTGCCGACGCTCACGCTTTTGGCCGGCGTACCGAGACATTCGCACAGGCCGGACGATTGCGTCGCCGCGATGCCGAGCGCCCACACCAGTTGACGCTCGTCGAGCGCCAAGAGCTTGCCGCTGCCGGCCGCCGCGCCGAACACGCCGCAGGTGGAAGTAATGTGCCAGCCCTTGTCGTAATGCGCGGGCGAAATGGCGAGGCCGATGCGCGCCTGGATTTCCTGGCCGAGCACGAAAGCGAGCAGCAGATCCGGCCCGCTCACTTTGCGCAATTCCGCTAGCGCCAGCAGCGCGGGCGCCACCGGCGACGTCGGATGGATCACCGTGCGCACATGGGTGTCGCAGAAATCATAGACATTGGCGCCGGCCGCGTTGAGGAACGCCGCGCTCAGCGCGTCAGCACGCTCGGCCCGGCCCACCACCGTCGCCTGCTTGCCGCCAGAAAATTCGCCGAGCGAGCGTAGCGCGATTTCAACCGGGCCGGTGCGGCAGCCGGCCAATGCAACCGCGAAGAAATTCATGAAGGAGCGTTTGGCCTGGTGACGCACGGGCGCTGGAATGTCATCCCACCGCGTCGTGGCGATCAGGTGGGCAAGGCTCTGGCTGACGCCGGGTTTGTGCAACATGGGTTTCCTCGGGCTTTTCTACTTTGCGCGCGACTCTATCCGATAAGCGGCGCGATGGGGCCAAGAATTGCGGGCTAGCGTTTTCGCGGAGGAGCGGGCAGCATCGCGCCTCAAGCCCGCCGCATGAGCGGGCAGCGATAAGCTTTGAGGGAGGCCACAACCGTGACTTCAGTTTGGAAATTACTTTCGCCTATGCTGGTTTGCACGCTTGCGCTGGCCGCGCCACTCGGTCTCGCGCGCGCCGACGATTATCCGTCGCACACCATCCGCCTGATCGTGCCTTACGCCGCCGGCGGCGGCGCCGACTCGGTGGCGCGCATCGTCGCTAAGCGCATGAGCGAGAATATGGGGCAGCCGATCGTGATCGAAAATCGCGGCGGCGCCGGATCGATCATCGGCACCGAGGCGGTGAAGAAATCCGATCCGGACGGCTACACCTTGCTGCTCGGCCAGTCCGGTCCGATCTCGATCAACCCGGCGGTCTACAAGACGCTGCCCTACGATCCGGTGGCGGATTTCGCGCCGATCAGCATGACCACCTCTTATCCCTACATCATGGTCGTCAACCCGAAGCTCGGCGTGAAAAATCTCAAGGAGTTCGTCGCGCTCGCCAAGAGCAAACCAGGCGAATTGAACTTCGGCACGACCGGGGTCGGCGCCGCCAATCATCTGGTCACCGAACTGTTCGACAGTAAGGCCGGCATCAAGATGACACACGTCCCGTATCGCGGCACGGCCCTGGCGGTCACCGATCTGCTGGCCGGTCAAGTCCAGGTGGTGTTCGCCGATCCGATCACGGCACTGCCGCACATGAAGGCCGGCACGCTGATCGCGCTGGCGGTGACCAGCAAGGAGCGCTCGCCGGTGGCGCCGGAAGTTCCGACCGTCGCCGAGAGCGGCTATCCCGGTTTCGACGCTATCGCCTGGCACGGCATTTTGGCGCCAGCCAAGACACCGCCGGCGATTATCGCCAGGCTCAACGCCGAGATCGTCAAGGCGCTCAAAGACCCTGAAACCAAATCGCTGTTGGAAAAGCAAGCGATGCAAACCGTTGGCAATTCTCCGCAGGCCTTCGCAGCCTTCATCAAGCAGGACATCGCGATCTGGAAGCAGGTGGCGGAACAGGCCAAGGTGGAGATGAAATAGCTAGTTTCCATACAGCCGCGACGGCGTCTCGACCAAAATCCGCTGGCGCACCGCCTCGTCCGGCGTCCAATCCATAAACAAATCCAGCAAATGCCCATCGTCGGGCATCACCTCGGCAGCGGTCGAAGGATGCGGCCAGTCGCTGCCCCACAACAGCCGTTCCGGATTGGCAGCGACGAGTGCGGCGTGGAACGGATGCGCGTCGGCATAATCGGGAAATTGCGCCGACATGCGGTAGGGCGCCGACAGCTTGGCGTGGACGGCGCCGTCGCCCACCAGCCGCAGCAGCGCCTGGAAATTTGGATCGCCGGTGCCGTACGCGGCCGGGATATGCAGCATATGGTCGACCAGCACCGGCATCTCGCCCGATATATCGCGCAGCGCCGGCGCCACGTCCTGCATCAGCCGCCAATCGCAAAACACCTGCATGACCCAGCCGAGTTCGGCCATGGTCTTGCGAAACACCTCGAACACGTCGAGGCCAACGCCGCGCACATAGCCGGGCCTGCCGGCGTCGGAAAACAAATGAAAGCGCAAGCCCCGCATGCCGAGCGCGTGCCAGTCGCGCAGCGTCTCCGGCCTAATGCGCGTGTCGGTGATGGCGACGCCGCGCAGGCGTTGCGGAAAGCGGGTCAGCGCATCGAGCAAAACACGATTGTCATAGCCATGCGCATTGCCCTGCACGACGACGCCGCGCGCCAGGCCAAGATGGTCGAGCAGCGCGATGTAATTCTCGACCGGCGCGTCGGGCGGCGTATAGCCGCGCCCCGGTGTATAGGGGAATTTCTTCGCCGGGCCGAAGATATGCGCGTGGGTGTCCCAGGCGCCGGGCGGCGGCATAACGCGCGGCTTTTTCGGCTGCGCGATGGGGCCGGCGATGCGCGGCGGTTCAATAATTTCTGTCATTCCGGGACGGTCCGAAGGACCGGACCCGGAATCCAGGGGCGGCATGGGTGGCTCTGGATTCCGGGTTCGCTCGCTGCGCTCGCGCCCCGGAATGACAAAGAAAAATTTGCCGCTCACGTGCCTCACCCCAACTTAATATTCGCGTCCTTCACCACCTTGCCCCAGCGCTCCATCTGCTCATGCACGAAGGCGCGGAATTCCTCCGGCGTATTGGCGCGCGATTCGATATTGAGTTGCGCGAAGCGCTCCTTCACCTCGGGCGAAGCGATGGCGCCGTTGATCGCGGCATTGAGTTTCTTGACGATCGCGCCCGGCGTGCCGTGCGGCACGAATACGCCGTTCCACTCATAGGCCTCGAAACCGGGCAGCGTGTCCGACACCGGCGGAATGTCGGGCAGGCTGTTGAGCCGGCCCTTGCCGGTATGCGCGATGGCTTTCAGTTTGCCGCCCTTGATCAGCCCGACCACCGATGAGCCGTTGGCGAAGAAGAACTTCACTTGACCCGACATCACGTCGGTGAGCGCGACGCCGCCGCCGCGATAGGGAATGTGGTTGATCTTGAGGCCGGTCTGGAAGCGGAACATTTCGAGCGATAGATGCTGCAGCGTGCCGTTGCCGGACGAGGCCATATCGATGCCGCCCGGCTGCGCCTTGGCGTAGGCAATGACGTCGGCCATCGACTTGACGTTGAGCGATGGCGTCACCACCAGGATATTGGGCACCAGCGACACCAGCGCGACCGGGTCGAAGTCCTTGTTGTAATCGAAGGACAGGTTCGGATAGAGCGCGCCGTTGACTGAGAACGCCGTGGCGTCGTGCAGGATGGCGTAGCCATCCGGGTCGGCCTTGGCCATGAGCGCCTCGGCGATGGTGCCGCCGGCGCCGCCTTTGTTCTCGACCACGAATTGCTGGCCGAGCGTCTGGCTCAGTTTGTTGTAGACAATGCGCGCGGTGGTGTCGGCGCCGCCGGCCGGCGGATAGGGCACCATGACGCGCACCGGGCGGCTCGGCCAAGTTTCCGTATTTGCCGCTTGCGCGCGGGCGGTGCCGGCAAACGGCGCGGCCATGAGGCCGCCCAGCAGCGTGCGGCGTGTGAGTTTCCCGGACATAGATTCCTCCCGTTTATGGCTTTTGCCGCAACCTAGCACCCTTTCCTCGCCGCCGGACTCGCCCCATATTCCGGGCAATGACCAAGCCTCCCAAAAAGCTGAAAGATCCTGCCCGCCCCACAAGGGCCAAGGCCGCGCGGCCCGACGCGCCAGCGCCTGATTCCGCGCTCGATGATCTGCTCAATCCGGCTATCGGCAACGGTACCGCAGGGCTGGGTTCCAGCACCGGAATTCAGCCGCCGCTGGATAATTCCTACGACCGCCGCAAGGATTTTTCCGCCGCGCATCTCGCGCGCAAATCGGCTCAGGATGGCTTCGCTGAAGCGCCGCAAGGCGAATACACCGGCGCGCCGGTCACCGGGCTCGATCCGGCTTTGGCGCAGGAATTAGGCCTGGGCACCGACGCCCCGCCCGATCCGCCCGCGCATTCCGAGCGCGAAGCGGCGCGCATCGCGCGCGGCGGCGACCCCAAATATCGGCTGCCGAAAGCCGATCTGCCGACCGGGCCCGGCGGGCTCGCCTCCATGGGCGTCGCCGCCACCGCGCAGGCGCTGGAGAATTTGCTGCGCGACGGCCGCCCGGAATTCACCGCGCAGCCCTGGATGCCGCATCGCCCGCCGCGGCCGGAAAAATCCGAAGGCGGCAAAAAATTCGTCATCAAGTCCGACTTCGAACCGAAAGGCGATCAGCCGGAAGCGATCCGTGAACTGGTCGAAGGCGTCAAGCGCAACGACCGCACGCAGGTGCTTCTTGGCGTGACCGGGTCCGGTAAGACCTTCACCATGGCCAAGGTGATCGAGGCGACGCAGCGCCCGGCCCTCATTCTCGCGCCTAACAAGACGCTGGCGGCGCAGCTCTACGGCGAGTTCAAATCGTTCTTTCCCGACAACGCGGTGGAATATTTCGTTTCCTATTACGACTACTACCAGCCCGAGGCCTATGTGCCGCGCACCGACACTTACATCGAGAAGGAATCCTCGATCAACGAGCAGATTGACCGCATGCGCCATTCGGCCACGCGTTCGCTGCTGGAACGCGACGACGTCATCATTGTCGCGTCCGTGTCCTGTATTTACGGCATCGGTTCGGTCGAAACTTATTCGGCCATGACCTTCACGCTTAACCGCGCCGCGGCGGTCAACCAGCGCCAGTTGATGGCCGACCTGGTGGCGCTGCAATACAAGCGCACGCAGGCCGACTTCTTTCGCGGCTCGTTCCGCGTGCGCGGCGACGTCATCGATATTTTCCCGGCGCATTACGAGGACCGCGCTTGGCGACTCTCTCTCTTTGGAGATGAAATCGAGTCGATCCATGAATTCGATCCGCTAACGGGTGCGAAAACCGACGAACTCGAATTCGTCAAGGTCTACGCGAACTCTCACTATGTGACGCCGCGCCCGACACTCATCCAGGCCATGCTCGGCATCAAGAATGAGTTGCGCTTGCGCCTCGACCAGCTCAATGCCGCCGGCCGCCTGTTGGAAGCGCAGCGACTGGAGCAGCGCACGCGCTACGATCTCGAAATGATGGAGGCCACCGGCGCCTGCGCCGGCATCGAGAATTATTCGCGCTATCTCACCGGCCGCAAGCCGGGCGAGCCGCCGCCGACTTTGTTCGAATATGTGCCCGACAACGCGCTGGTGTTCGCGGATGAATCCCACGTCACCGTGCCGCAGCTCGGCGGCATGTTCCGCGGCGACTTCCGGCGCAAGGCGACGCTGGCCGAATACGGCTTCCGCCTGCCCTCCTGCATGGACAATCGCCCGCTGCGCTTCGAGGAATGGGACGCCATGCGCCCGCAAACGCTCGCCGTCTCGGCGACGCCGAGCCATTGGGAAATGAACGAGTCCGGCGGCGTATTCGTCGAGCAGGTCATCCGCCCGACCGGACTTATTGATCCACCCGTCGAGATCAGACCGGCGCGCACGCAAGTCGATGACCTCGTGGGCGAAATCCGCCAGGTGTCGCAGGCCGGCTACCGCTCGCTGGTCACGGTGCTGACCAAGCGCATGGCCGAGGACCTCACCGAATATCTGCACGAGCAAGGCATCCGCGTGCGCTACATGCATTCGGACATCGACACGCTGGAGCGCATCGAGATCATCCGCGATTTGCGGCTCGGCGCCTTCGACGCGCTGATCGGCATCAATCTGCTGCGCGAGGGCCTCGACATTCCGGAATGCGCGCTGGTCGCCATTCTCGATGCCGACAAGGAAGGCTTCCTGCGCTCGGAGACGTCGCTCATT
>Ga0182030_10015621_pt1 | contig 14867 bp, 14 predicted proteins | sample 812S3MmetaG_FD_121299 | JGI IMG/M metagenome (GOLD analysis project Ga0182030, IMG submission 121299) | Permafrost microbial communities from Stordalen Mire, Sweden - 812S3M metaG (Illumina Assembly) | ecosystem: Environmental > Terrestrial > Soil > Wetlands > Permafrost | place: Sweden... | reverse complement strand
GGGCAGCCGGCTGAAGATATGCGGCGTGGGGACGACGGGCAGCGGGCGCGAACTGATCGCCGAGTTCGTGGGTGCGGACGTGGTGAACGACGAAATCACGGCGCACAAGACGGGCGCGATCCATATCAGCAGCACGCTGGGCGGCGAGCCGGTGGACACGATATTCGAGATTGGCGGGCAGGATTCGAAGTTCATCTCCATCGAGAACGGGGTGGTGGTGGATTTCGCCATGAACGAAGCGTGCGCGGCGGGCACGGGCTCGTTCCTGGAAGAGCAGGCGGAAAAGCTGGGTATCAGCATCAAGGGGGAATTCGCGCGCCTGGCGCTGAGCGCGCAGAGTCCCACACGGCTGGGCGAGCGCTGCACGGTGTTCATGGAGCGCGACGTCACGGGGTGGATGCACAAGGGCGAGACGGTGCCGCACCTGGTGGCGGGTCTGGCGTACTCGATCGCGCTGAACTATCTGAATCGGGTGGTGCGCGGGCGGAAGATCGGCAAGGTGATTTACTTCCAGGGGGGGACGGCGTACAACGACGCGGTGACGGCGGCGTTTGCCAGCCTGCTGGGGAAGAAGATTACGGTGCCGCCATACAACGGGGTGATGGGCGCGGTGGGGATGGCGCTGATTGCGCGGCATTGGCACGCGGCGACGCGGGGAGAGAGCCGGTTCCGGGGCTACGATCTGCACAAGCTGGAACTGACGACGCGCGATTTCGTGTGCAAGGCGTGCACCAACCTGTGCGACATGAAGGAATTCGTGATCGAGGGGCAGAAGAGCTTCTGGGGCGACAAGTGCTCCGACAAGTTCCGCAAACCTTCGACGACGGGGCGCAAGCCGGTAATCGAGGACCTGTTCGCTTACCGCGAGGCGTTGCTGGAAGCGCTGCCCACGGTGGCGGGGGGGAAGTTCAAGATCGGCCTGCCGCGCGCTATGTCGATGCTGGACCGGATGCCGTTCTGGAAGCGGTATTTCGCCGAACTGGGCCTGGAGACGGTGCTTTCGCCGTTGACGGATCCGCGGATCTCGGCGGGCGGCATCGAGCTTTCGGTGGCGGAGCCCTGTTATCCGGTGCAGGTGGCACACGGGCATGTGCAAGCGCTGACGACGGCGGGAGTGGACTACGTGTGGCTGCCGGTGATGGCGGACGCGGAGGCGGGCGACGATGGGTGCGCGTCGCACTATTGCCCGTGGAACCAGACGCTGCCGTGGGTGTTGAAATCGGCGCCGGGGCTGGAGGCGCACGCGCCGACTTTCCTGACACCGACGCTGCATTTCCGCCTGGGGCCGGAGCAGATTAAGAAAGCCCTGGCGGAGACCATGCGGCGGGTGGGGGTGACAAGGCGGGCGAGCGACCGCGCGGTCGACGCCGCCTATACGGAGCAGCGCCAGTTCCAGGGGCAGTTGATGGAAGCGGGGCGGAAGGCGCTGGCGGCGCTGGAAGAGAGCGGCGAGCCGGGGATCGTGCTGGCGGGGCGCGGGTACAACATGTACGACCGCGGCGTGAACTGCGACATCCCGCGCAAGCTGCGGCATCGCTATGGCGCCAACGTGATCCCGTTGGATTTCCTGGTGACGGGGAACGAGCCGCTGAGCGAGATGCACGCCAACATGTTCTGGATCTCCGGGCGCAAGATTCTGGAGGCGGCGCGCATCGCCTCGGAGAAGCCCAACCTGCACATGATCTACCTGACCAACTTCAAGTGCGGGCCGGACAGCTACATCAAGCACTTCGCGCGGGAAGCCAACGGCGAGCCGCTGCTGATTTTGCAATTCGACGGGCACGGCAACGACGCCGGCTACATGACGCGGTGCGAAGCGTACCTCGACAGCAAAGGAATTTTGCGATGCTACCAATCTACAACGGGCCAGACGTCAGCGAAGGCGCTAGCGACACCGCCAGCGGCGACGCAGGCAAGCGCGGCGACCACCCACTAAAGGGGAAGCGCATCTACATTCCGCCGATGGCGTATGGCAGCGCGCGCGCGTTTGCCAGCGCCTTCCGGGCGATCGGCCTGGAAGCCGAGCCGACGCCGCCTTCGGACAACCGGACGCGGGAGCTGGGGGCGCGCTACACGTCGGGAGACGAATGCTATCCGGCGAAAGTGACGGTGGGCGACTTCATGAAGGTGGTGGAGAACCCCGCGATTGATAAGAAGCGGATCGCGCTGTTCATGCCGACGGCGCAGGGTCCGTGCCGCTTCGGGCAATACGCGCCGTACCTGCGGCAGATTCTGGACGCCAACGGGTACGCCGAGGTGGAGATTCTTTCGCCCACGAGCCAGAACGCGTACGATGGCCTGGGCACGCTGGCGGGCGCGTTCGTGCGCACCGGGTGGCGGGCGCTGCTGGCGGCCGACCTGTTGCAGAAGCTGCTGTTGATGTGGCGTCCTTATGAAGAGCGGCGCGGCGACAGCGAGCAGACCTATGAGGATTCGCTGGCCGACCTGTGCGGCACGCTGGAGAGAACGCCGGCCGAGCCCGGGGTGCAGTTACAGGCGCTGCGCGATTGCATGGTGCGCTGCCGCGACCGTTTCCGAAAGCTAGCGGCGCGGCGGGACAGGTCGCAGCCGCTGATCGGCATCGTGGGCGAGATTTTCTGCCGGTTGAACACGTTCAGCAACGACAACCTGGTGGCGGCGCTGGAGCAATACGGCGCCGAGGCGTGGCTGAGCGATATCGTGGAGTGGATCTGGTACACCAACTCGGAGCATTTCCGGAAGCTGAAGCTGGAAGGGCGGCTGTGGACGCTGGAGGCTCTGGGCGCGTGGGTGCGCAAGCGCGTGCAGAAGCACGACGAGCACGTGCTGGTGGACGTATTCAAGGACGATTTCTTGGGGCGCGAGGAGCCGGATATCTACGAAGTGCTGGAGTGCGCGCGCCCGTACCTGCCGCGCGAGGGGGCGTTCGGCGAGATGGTGCTGAATGTCGGCAAGGTGGTGTACCTGGCGAAAAAGGGAGCGGCGGGGATCATCGACATCAGCCCGTTCACGTGCATGAACGGGATTGTGTGCGAAGCGATTTATCCGCGCATCAGCCGGGATCTGGGCGGGCTGCCGATCCGCAATTTCTACTTCGATGGCACGCAGGCGGACCTGGATCGGGATTTGGGGGTGTACATGGAATTGGCGCGGACGTACCAGAAGAAGGTGGCGTAGGAACGGCTGCTTTAAACGGAGCCTAACCAGCGGACGGGGAAATGGGCGGCGAGGGCATTGGCAAGGCGCTCGTCGGCGGTCACAAGTAGCCGATCGGAGGCAATGGCCAGCGCAACGTAGGTGCAGTCGTAGACCGTACACTGAAAGCGGGTGGCGATGGTGTAGGCGTTCCTCAGCAGCGGATAGGATGGCAACGTGGGAAGCGGTAACTCCGACAGGGACTGCAGGGCTTCCTCCGCCGATTGCACGGAAATCCGCTTCTTGCGGACCGCTTTCCAGAAGATGCTGCCCATCTCCGGCCAAAAGAGGTCGGGTACGGCAAGACGCGTTCGGCCTGACTTGAACTCGTCGAGGAGATGCACGGATTCCTCCACCAGGTTTTCGCCGCGAGGTAAATACCATTTGGCGGCGACGCTGGCGTCGAGTACGTACCCAATCACCGGGAGCGATCCTCGCGCAGCATTTCCTCAGCCGAGGGAAACGGTCCGCCCGGCCCGGGCCGGCGCGAACGGATCTTCCGAATCCGGTTCACGATCTCGCAGCGACGCGCCAGTTCAGCCGGGGTGGGCACATTCTCCGCCAAGAGCGACAGCACCTCCGCCGAGATGGATTTACCATTGCCTTGAGCGCGTGCCCGCAGAGCTTCGTAGACATCTTCGGGAACGTTTTCCACGTAAAGGGTAGGCATAGACTTTCCTAGTGTTAGTCTAGCACTGTACTAGGACATGCCCCAAAAGGCTGGCGGCGTTGGTGCGGCGCAGGCTGGCTGACGCAGCCAGCCTACAGCTTCTTGAAAAGCTTGTCGAAGGCGTTGCGGGCGTCGTCGGCGTTGCGGGGGGCGGGTGGGCCGGAGTTGGCGGCGGATGGGGGCGGCGAGGCCGACTGGCCGGCCGTGCCGTCGCGGGCCACGGTCACGCGGGGGTTAAACGAGATGCAGTTGTTGGCCTTGTCTTTGACGGGGATGCGCACCGGAATCGGCTTGAGGCACTGAAACCGCGTGGAGGGCTCGAAATGGGAGCACTGTTTACAACAGTGAAGCTCGGCATTGCATTTCGGGCAGTTGCCCGCCAGGTCCGTTTCGGGGGGCAGGGTGGTGGCGCAGTTGAAACACCGGGAAGCGGCGACGTGCTGCACCAATCGGGGTAGACGGGGGCCGGTCACGTCCAAGGGAGGACGCGGGCCCTGCGGTTTGGACCGGTCGTCGCGAAAGCTCTTGCTTTCGTCCGAGTCCATGTACCCGTGCTGTCTGTATTTGCGATCGCTATCCATGGGGAAAGTACTCCGTGCTTATGAGGGAAAGAATGTTGCCTACTTACGATCAGAACTCTTCGCGCCAATCAACAAAATGCCGATCGCTCCCACGAGGCCGCGAGACAGACACCGCGTCAACGGTTGTGTCGTGGGATTACCAGAGGGGCTTGACGGGGGGTCCAACGGTTTAGCAAACAACAGGCCGGAACCCGACTCTGCTTCAAATACATATGTACCACGGAACGGAGGTGGTTTGCACGCCTATCCTTGGAGTACTTCACGATTCCAGGGCAAAATCCCCGCGCAGCCCAGGGCGTCTACCCTAGGGAACTCCATTTCATCAAGCTGGCACAGGGCCGGGTCAGGGGATCGTCGTAGTGATTGGGACTGACGCGCAGGGCGTAGCCCAAACGTCCGGTGCGTTCCGGAACGATGTCCTTGGCGAACACGGCGACCGCGCTCTGGTGCTCCACGAAGGGCAGCACCATCACTTCGGTTTCTTCCAGGTAGTTGTTGGAATCGACGCGGCCGATCACGACTTCGACGCGGACGTCGTTCGGAGCCAGACCGGCCAAGTCGATGGCGGCGCGCACGGTGACGGCGCGTCCGCTAAGCAGTGTACCGGTCGGTCCGGGTCCGGCGTCGACAAAGCGGACGCGGTCCCACACCTCGCTAACGCGGGCGTTCCACCTGATCTTTTCGCGGCTCAGGGTGTAGTCGGCCTTGCGCATGCGCAGGTGGCCGGAGTGGGCGGGCTCGTAGAGCTCGGTCATGTACTCGTGCACCATGCGGCGGCAATCGAAGGCGGGGCTGATGTGGGTGAGGGATTGTTTGACGCGGCGCATCCACTCGCGCGGCGCCTGTTCGCGGCGCTCGTAGAACATGGGGACGATTTCATTTTCGAGCAGGGAGTAGATGGCGCTGGCGTGGAGCGCGTCCTGATCGTCGCTATAGGTTTCGCGTTCGCCGATGGCCCAGCCGCCGGAGGTTTCATAGGCTTCGTCGAACCAGCCATCCAGAATGCTGAGATTGAGGACGCCGTTGATGGCGGCCTTCATGCCGCTGGTGCCGCAGGCCTCTTCGCCGCGCCGCGGATTGTTCAGCCACACGTCGACGCCCTGCACCAGTTCGCGCGCGACCTTCATGTCATAGTCTTCCACGAAGACCACGTGCTTCCAGAGTTCGGGATCGCGGGAAAGCAGCACGACCTCGCGGATGTAGGTCTTGCCGGGCTGGTCCTTGGGATGCGCCTTGCCGGCGATGACGATCTGCACCGGCATATCCTTGTTGAGCAGGATGCGCTTGAGGCGCTCGACATCGCGGAAGAGCAGGGTGGCTCGCTTATAGGTGGCAAAGCGGCGGGCGAAGCCGATGGTGAAGGCGTTGGGGTCGAGGACCTCTTTGCTGCGCTGCACTTCGAGGGAGGACGCCTGGCGGCGCACGGCGGAGGAATGCTGGCGCGAGCGGACGAAGGAAATGAGGCGCCGCTTGCGGCGGCGGTGCACTTCGAGCAGCTCCTCATCGGGGATGTCGTCGATCTGGTTCCAGATGGCGGGATCGTTGAAGCGTTCGCGCCAATCGGGCTCCAGGTACTGGTCGTAGAGCAGCGCCAGGTTGCCGTTCAACCAGCTCGGCAGGTGCACGCCGTTGGTGATGGAGGTGATGGGCACTTCCCAGAGAGGCAGTTCCGGCCACAGGTCGTGGAACATCTCCTGGGAGACCTCGCGGTGGAGACGGCTCACGGCGTTGCGGTAGGAAGAAGTGTTGAGGGCCAGCACGGCCATGGAAAAACGCTCGTCGCGGTTGAAGCAGTTGCGCCGTCCCAAGGCCATGAGCTGCTGGAAATCCACGCCGACTTCGGCGCAGTACTCGGAGAAGTAGTGGTACATCATGCCGGGATCGAACAGATCGATGCCCGCCGGCACGGGAGTGTGGGTGGTGAAAACGTTGCTGGCGCGGGCGGTTTCCAGGGCCTCGGCGAAATTGAGTTTTCGATCGCGCATGAGGAGGCGGATCTGTTCCAGCGCGAGGAAGGCCGAGTGGCCTTCATTCATGTGGAAGACGGTGGGCTGGAGTCCCATGGCCTGCAAGGCGCGCATGCCGCCGACGCCGAGCACAATTTCCTGCCGGATGCGGGTATCGATGTCGCCGCCATAGAGGGAATCGGTGATGTCGCGATCCTGCGGCAGAACGTTTTCCGGAATGTTGGTGTCCAGCAGGTACAGGGTGATGCGCCCGACGCCGAGCTTCCAGGTCTGGATGAAGGCGTTGCCGGTGGGCAGCTTGACGGAGACCTTGAGATCGTTGCCGTCGGCGTCCTTCACGGTTTCCAGAGGCAGGGTGTAAAAATCGTTCATGGGATAGCGTTCCTGCTGCCATCCATCGGGATTGAGGAACTGGCGGAAATAGCCCTGCTGGTAGAGCAGGCCGAGCCCGATCAGCGGATAGTCCTGGTCGCTGGAAGATTTCAAGTGGTCGCCGGAGAGGATTCCCAGGCCGCCGGAATATACGGGCAGGCACTCGGTGAGGCCATACTCGGCGGAAAAATAGGCGATCAGCTTGCCATCGGCCGGGGCGGAACTCTTGCGCACGCGGGCATCGAAGGCGGCGCAAGCCGAGCGATACACCGCCAGGTAGCGGGGATCGGTGGAGGCCTTCTGCAGGGTGGCCTGCGGGACGCGGCCCAGCATCAGCACGGGATTGTACGCGCAGTCGCGCCACATGACGGGATCGAGGCGGCGAAACACGGAGCGCACGGTGGGTTCCCAACTCCAAACGATGTTGTAGGCCAGCTCGGTCAGGCGAGATATCGAATCGGGCAGGCTGGGGCGAACCAGGAATTCGCGGAGCGGCTGAATATGAAACGGCATACGGGGATAAGGTTAACCTTCAAAGATACCAGCTTGGCCCCTTAGGGCCAGCAATGCAACTGCACGCTTTGGGCAAGAAATACGTCACAATAGATGTAGGAACGAATGCGCTTACTTGGACTCTTTTTCTTGCTGGCCGGCGGTGCCGTGGCCGGTGAGTACGCGGTGCTGGCCAGCGGGGCGCGTATGCGCATCGACCGGCACGAGGCGGACGGGGCCAAAGTGCGACTTTACCATGGTTCAGGTTTTGTGGAGTTGGATTCGTCCATAGTTCAGGGCTACGAAGCGGAAGAGTACGTTCCCGAGGTACCGGTACCGCGGCAGGCGGAAGCCGTTGCCGCCCCGGATGCGCCCGGTGCCGTGGCACCGGCGCCGTCCACCCCGCTGGAACTGGCGGATGCGGCCGCCGACCGCTACGGTCTGCCGCGGGAACTGATACGCAGTGTGATGGCGGCCGAAAGCGGTTTCCAGCCTCTGGCCGTTTCCCCGAAGGGCGCGGTCGGGCTTATGCAACTCATGCCTGGCACGGCGCAAGTGCTCGGCGCCGACCCTTACGATCCGGCGCAAAACGTGGATGCCGGGGCGCGCTACCTGCGCGATCTGCTGGAAAAGTACAACTACGGACTACGCCACGCGCTGGCGGCCTACAACGCCGGTCCGGGTGCGGTGGACAAATACAATGGGGTTCCGCCGTACCGCGAGACCATCGATTACATCGGCCGCATCGAGAAGAAACTCAGGGCCGCGGAAGTGATCAAACCGTAGCGGCTGCCGGGGCCGGTTGGGCGTCAAAGACGGCCGCCAGCGCGTGCACGGTGGCCGCGATGCGCACGGCGGCCAGCACGGTTTCCTCGTTCACACCCTTGTCACGCAGCACTTTTTCGTGGGCTTCGACGCAGACTCCGCAGCCGTTGACAGCCGAAACCGCCAGACACCACAACTCGAAGTCGGCCGGATCGCTGCCGTGCTTCCCGATAACCTGCATGCGCAAACGCGCGGGCATGGAGGCATACTTTTCGTTGCCGCTAAGGTGGCGGAAGCGGTAGAAGATGTTGTTCATCCCCATGATGGCGGCGGCGGCTTTGGCGGCGAACATCGCCTGTTCGTTGAGGTGCCTGGCGGCCTCCGCCAACAGGCTGTCCAGGAGTTGGGGATTGCGCGAGGCGATGGCGCAGGCAACGACAGTGCCCCAGGTCTGCTGTTCGGTCAATTCGGGTTGCCGGGTGACGCTGCCCAGGTTGAGCTTCAGATCTTTGGCGTACTCCGGCACATGATTCAATAATTGTTCGAGTTCCATGGAGATTCCTGGTGAGGCAGGCGGGCGCGATATCCGGAAGAGCGCGACCAGGGGGTCGCGCGCGGACGAGGGCGTCCGCCCCACCCACGCTAGATGGATACCTTGAGGGCTTCTTCGCCCTTCTGCCAGTTGCAGGGGCAGAGTTCATCGGTCTGCAGGGCATCGAGAACGCGCAGCACTTCCTGCGGGTTGCGTCCCACGGAGAGATCGTTGACGGAAACGAAGCGGATCACGTTATGCGGATCCACGATGAAGGTGGCGCGCTGTGCCACGCCCTCCTGCGGATCCAGAATCCCGAGCGCCGAGCAGAGTTCACGCTTGACGTCGGCCAGCATGGGGAACGGCAGGTCCTTCAGGTCGGCGTGATGCGTCCGCCAGGCGTGGTGGACGAATTCGCTGTCGGTGCTGCCTCCCAGGATCTGCGCGTCGCGATCCAGAAATTGGCCATTCAATTTGCCGAAGGCCGCGATCTCGGTGGGGCAGACGAAGGTGAAGTCCTTCGGCCAGAAGAAATACACCTTCCACTTGTCGCCGAAGTCCTCGTCGCTGATGGTCTGAAACGCTTTTCCTTTTTCGAGGCTCACGGTTGCCTGGAGGGAAAAAGCGGGAAACTTGTGTCCAACACCTAACATGTACAATTCTCCTTTTATTTGTGATGAATTTCTTCGAGCATTTGTTCGATTTTGGCTGCCAGAATAAAATCGCTCTCGGTTAAACCGTCGATCTTGTGGGTCCAGATTTTCACCTCGACCTTACCCCATGACAGGAGCAGATCGGGGTGGTGTCCCTCGGCTTCGGCGATGGCGCCCGTTCGGTTGACAAAGTCCAGGGCCGTCCGAAAGTCCGGGAAGGTGTAGGCCTTCCATAAATGGTGTCCGTCCACCACCTGCCATCCAGGAACTTGCCCCCGCAACTTTTCGAGTTCGCCTCCCTTGAGGGCCGGGACGCCTTCACGGCAGGGAATGCAGGTCTTGGTGGAAAGGCTCATAATTTTGCTCCTCGTTTCGGCCGGGAATTGCGGCAGCGGACGCATGCGCCGCGGAAAACGATCTCGTAGTCGCTCACGTCGCGCCCGGCGAGAGAGGCGCGCCCCACCGAAGGCGGCAGGTCAAACCACAAGATATCCTCCACCGCGGAACAATGCTCGCAGACAAAGTGATGATGGCGGCGCAGGTTGGCGTCAAACCGGGCCGCCTTTCCCTCCGACATCACCTCGCGCACCAGTCCCGCCTTGGCCAGCGAGCGCAAGTTGTTATAGACGGTGGCGCGGGAGGCGCGCGGATCGTGGCGGTTGACGGCCCGGAAAATCTCCTCCGCCGTGGCATGGACGGAATGCCCGGCCAGGAACTCCAGCACGGCGTAGCGCTGGGCGGTAGGCCTTAGGGCCGCCGCCAGGAATGCCTTGTCGAGCTCGGCGCTTAAATTAGACACGATCTATTATTAGACTAGATCTAATTAGTGGTTGTGTCAAGCGGGATTGGGCTACATCCGCTTCCCCAGGCCCTCGAATTTCCGCCGCTCCCCTTCCGCTCCGTGACAAATGCCGCACGACTCGGCGCCCTTCACGTCCAGATCGGACACCTGCGCATAACTCAGCCCCTTATCCTTCCAGGTGATGATTCGCAACCCCTGCTGGGCTGAGAAGTAGAAGGTCAACCCTCCGGATTGATAGCTCTCTCCGTCCGACGGCGCGATCCGCGATGAGGACGAAATCAACAGCGAGATGGGCTTCCGATCCATTTCGTACGCCAGGTAAGCAACGTCCTCCCCGCGGTACTGCATCAGCCGCGCACCTGCCAGCTTATACCGCTTCGGGCCGCCTTCCGGATAGTTCGGCAGAGTCAAGTGAAACGGCACGCGCGGCTGCAGCCAGTTCGAAACGAGCTGCGGCTGGTTCGACACGACGTCCAGCGGAAAGGCGCCGCGCGCGTAATTGCGATGTGTCGCTGCCGCGAATGTCTCGTAGTCCGGGCGCGCGGCTGAAACCCACGCAATACCCACCGCCAGCAACACCGCTGCCGCTGCCGCCGCCGGCAGCCATCGGCGCTGCCGCTGCCGCCGCTCCCAGTCCGCGACCATCCCCTGGACGGCCGCGAAGGACCGTTCGGGCACCTCATAGAGCGGACGCGCACCGCGCAGCGCATCCACTGTGCCGCGCAGATCGTCAAATGCGCGCCGGCACTCTGCGCAGTCCGTAAGGTGCGCCTCGAAGTCCAAGGCTTCCGCGCCGGTCACTTCCCGATCCACGTAGAGCGCAATCCGCGGCCGGATTTCCGAACAGTTCATCATTGCCGCACTCCCGGCCGCCCCACGGGCACGCGAGGCATTAACAACTGCCGCAAGGCCTCCCGTGCCCGTGCCAGCCGGCTCATCACCGTCCCGATGGGGCAGGCGAGCGCGGTGGCGATCTGGGCGTAGGAAAGATCTTCGATGTCGCGCATCACGATAATCTCGCGCCACGGCAGTGGCAGCGAGTCCACCGCAGCCCGAACTTCGGAAACCAGCAGCTTTCGGCTCATCGCCAACTCGGCGTCCTCCCCGAAAGCGACAGTCGCGGCGTCCTCGAACGAGGCTTCCTGCGACCGAGACAGGCGCCGCCGCTCGTTCTGCCAGACGTGGCGCATGATGGTGAAGATCCACGGCCGGACCTCATCGGCATCGGCGACCACCGGTTTTCGCTTCGCAGCCAGCGCCCGCCTGTAGGTCTCCTGCAACAACTCTTCGGCGTCCCACGGCTCCCCACACAGCGACCGGGCATAGCGATAGAGGGATGCATGACACGCCAGCAGGCAGTCCGCGAATGACGGCAGATAAGCTCCTTGTGTGGAATCACACCGCGCCGGGCCAAAAATTCCAGGAATTGTTTTTTGGCGCTGCATGGAATAATCCCGCAGCCCGGGTGTGGTCGTCAACAGTCACCCTGTTGCGGCTGTTGCGGAACACTACCCGGGTGCGAAAAGAGGAAGACTGTGCGAATCAAGACACGTTGGACCCGGCGTTCGATCCTAGCTGCGGGCCTCGCTGTTGGAGTGGGCGTTCTCCTGGCCCAGGACAAAGTGCCGCCATCGAGCTACGCCCCTGTCGATATCCATGAATCATTCGCCACCATCATGGCTCGCATGTCGGCGGCCAAAGCCGGCATCATGAAACGTCACCTGGCGCTGCTCGAAGAGCGTTACGACCTCAGCAACAATCCCGCGCCCGGCGTCACCATGTCGCGCAACAAGGCGATCCAGCAGGGCGTGCGCGCCAAGCTCGCCGCCGGAGTCACGTGGGACCAGCTCGCGAAGCTGACTCCCGAACAGGTTAAGGCTCGCGACATCTTTCCCGCCGGCTTCCTCCCCCTCCCTCACCCCAACCACCCGGAAGGCGGAATGCTCTTCCCGAAGTTCGAAATCGACGAGATGAACAAACAGGAGAATCGCGACCTCACACGCTTCGACCTGGACTTCGATATCCCGGACCACTTTCTGCCCGAATTCCCCCCGCCCATCTATCTCACCACCCGTTCCGATCTGGGCGACGTCTCCAAAGGCAAGCTGGTCACGCTCGACAACTACTACGACCTCTTCAACGGCATCCTGAACCCCAAGCAAATCGAAGGTCTCCGCCTGCTGCTTACTCCCTTTCCGCAACAGCAGTTCAACCAGACCGAGGACCGCCGCTCCGCGCACGCGAGCCGCGGTGTGGCGTGCCTGGACTGCCACACCAACGGCCACACCAACCGTGCCACGCACCTGGTGGGCGACATCCGGCCCCAGGAGTTCCGGCACCGCATCAACACGCCCTCCCTCCGAGGCGTGAACGTGCAGCGGCTGTTCGGCTCACAGCGCGCGCTGAAGACGGTGGAGGATTTTACCGAGTTTGAGCAGCGCGCCGCTTATTTCGACGGCGACCCCGTCATTGCCATGAAGAAAGGAGTGAACGTCCTGGACCGGGGGAGCCAAGTCCACCCCATGGCCGAGTTTCAGGAAATATTGGATTTCCCACCGGCCGCGAAGTTGAACGTAGAAGGCAAACTCGATCCCCGGAAAGCGACTGGGAGCGAGCTGCGGGGCCAGGAGATCTTCGCCGGGAAAGGCCGGTGCGCCGGTTGCCACCCAGCGCCCTATTACACCGATAACCTGATGCACAATCTGCAGGCCGAGCGTTTCTACAAGCCGCGTTTGGTGAATGGCATGATGGCGGCTTCCGACGGCCCGATCAAGACATTCCCCCTTCGCGGAGTCAAGGACAGCCCGCCCTATCTCCACGATGGCCGGCTGTTGACGATCGAGGACACGGTGGAATTCTTCAACCTGATCCTCGAAACCCAGCTTTCCGCGCAAGAAAAGGCGGACGTGGTCGCCTTCCTACGGGCGCTATAACCGAGCCGGAACGCGGGACCGACCCAGCCCTTCCCTTTCCTTGACGAGCAGGCTCCGCCGCGCTACCGCGCGGTCAAACTGGCGCGGATGAAATCTCCGTTCATGCGGGCGATGACTTCCAGCTTGATCTCTTTCGGGCACACCGCCTCGCACAGGCCCATGTTGGTGCAACTGCCGAAGAGCTCCTGCTTAGCCTGCGCCACCATGGCGATGGCGCGCTCCTTTCGCTCCGGCTGGCCTTGCGGCAACAAGCCGAGGTGGGCGATCTTGGCGCCGGTGAACAGCGCCGCCGCCGCGTTGGGACACATGGCCACACAGGCGCCGCAGCCGATGCACGCCGCCGCGTCCATGGAGCGCTCGGCGTTTTCCTTGGGCACCATCACCGCGTTGCCGTCCGGAGCGCTGCCGGTGGCGACGGAGATATATCCGCCGGCGGCGATGATGCGGTCGAAGGCGGTGCGGTCCACCACCAGATCCTTCACCACGGGGAAAGCCTTGGCGCGCCAGGGTTCGAGGTAGAGCTCGTCGCCATCCTTGAAGTACCGCATATGGAGCTGGCATAGGGTAGTGGCGGGGAGCGGGCCGTGGGCCACGCCGTTGACCATGCAGCCGCACATGCCGCAGATGCCTTCGCGGCAATCATGGTCGAACGCCACGGGCTCTTCGTTCTTGGCGATGAGGTCCTCGTTGAGCACGTCCAACATTTCGAGGAACGACATTTCGTGGTTGACGTCGGGCACCTCGTAGCGGGTCATCTTGCCCTTGTCGTTGCAGCTACGCTGCCGCCAGATGTGGAGGATGATTCTCATTACTTGTAGCTCCGTTGCGAGGGGTGCACGTATTCGAAAGTCAGCGGCTCTTTGTGAAGGGCGGGAGTCTGGCCGACACCCTGGAATTCCCAGGCGGCGGCGTAGGCGAAGTGTTCGTCGTCGCGCGCCGCTTCGCCTTCCGGGGTCTGATATTCTTCGCGGAAGTGGCCGCCGCAGCTTTCGTTGCGGTCGAGCGCATCACGGCAGATGAGCTCGGCGAGCTCGAAGAAATCGGCCACGCGCCCGGCTTTTTCGAGCGACTGGTTGAGCTCCTCGCCCGTGCCGAGCACCTTGACGTCCTTCCAGTACTGCTCGCGCAGGGGCGGAATCATAGCCATCGCCTGCTTGAGCCCTTCCGCGTTGCGCGCCATGCCGCAATGCTCCCACATGATCTTGCCGAGCTCGCGGTGGAAGGAATCCACCGTGCGGGTGCCCTTGGCGCCGAGCAGGCGTTGGGTGATTTCGTTGACGTTGGCTTCGGCCTGGCGCGCGGCGGCGTTGGAGGCATCCACCTTGTCGAACTTGTTGGACGCGAGGTAATCGCCGATGGTGTTGGGCAGCACGAAATAGCCGTCGGCCAGACCCTGCATGAGGGCGCTGGCGCCCAGGCGGTTGGCGCCGTGATCGCTGAAATTGGCCTCGCCGATGACGTACAGGCCGGGGACGTTCGACATCAGGTTGTAGTCCACCCAGAGACCGCCCATGGTGTAGTGGATGGCGGGGTAGATGCGCATCGGGTCCTTGTAAGGGTCTTCGCCGGTGATGCGGTTGTACATGTCGAACAGATTGCCGTAGCGCTCCTTAATGACGGAGGCGCCGAGGCGCTCGATGGCGTCGCGGAAATCCAGGTAGACCGCCAGCCCGCTCTCGCCGACGCCGCGGCCTTCGTCGCACGCCGCTTTGGCGTTGCGGGAGGCCACATCGCGCGGCACCAGGTTGCCGAAGCTGGGGTATTTGCGCTCCAGGAAGTAATCGCGTTCGGATTCCGGAATCTGGCTGGGGGCGCGTTTGTCGCCCTTCTTGGCGGGCACCCAGACGCGGCCGTCGTTGCGCAGCGATTCGCTCATCAGGGTGAGCTTGCTCTGATACTCGCCGGAGACCGGAATGCAGGTGGGGT
>Ga0182030_10015620_pt1 | contig 14868 bp, 13 predicted proteins | sample 812S3MmetaG_FD_121299 | JGI IMG/M metagenome (GOLD analysis project Ga0182030, IMG submission 121299) | Permafrost microbial communities from Stordalen Mire, Sweden - 812S3M metaG (Illumina Assembly) | ecosystem: Environmental > Terrestrial > Soil > Wetlands > Permafrost | place: Sweden... | reverse complement strand
GGCGTCATCACACAGCAGATTCACTTGTCAAACAGCCCAGCTTCGTCAATGCGAACTCTTGCGAAGCAATCCTTGCCGCAACCAAAGACCGGCTTGCTGCGTCGCTCACGCTCGCAATGACGGACCCAACGACGTTCCCGCCACCGCACCTTCGCCGAAGTTCGCGAACACCAGTGTATGGGACAAACTAGAACAAACAATGAACCAATTCGGGCAAGGAGTCAATCCTTTTTCTCTGGAACGAGGACAGATCCTCGGGTGCCTGGCCGATGGCTTTCGGCCCGACCCGCACCCTGCTGGCCAAAAATATCGAAAACAACCCCATGCAAAGTAGCCCGATACCGCCGGCGGGATGCTGGACCGATCCCGCGAGGCATTTTGATACCTTCGGCAGACCGGTGGGGCATGCGCGGCAGCGCCGCGGCCGTTTTGCCAACCCAGGCGAAAAACACGCCGGCCTGTTCTGCCTGGCGGCTATCGGCCGGTCTTCACCCGGGTCCAGAGCCGGTTGATGACGCGCTGGGTCGCCGGATCGCGGGCGGTGATCACGAACAGTTTTGCCATCGTCGCCGCGTCGGGATAGACGGCCTTGTCGTTGAAAATCCTGGGATCGATCAGCTTCTGGCTGGCCAGATTGCCGTTGGCGTAGGACAGGAAATTCGAATTCCTCGCCGCGACCTCCGGCCGGTAGAGATAATTGATCAGCTCATAGGCCTCGGCGACGTTGCCGGCATCGGCAGGAATCGCGAGATTGTCGAAAAACATCTGCGCGCCCTCTTTCGGGATGGCGTAGCCGATCTCGATGCCGTTGTTGGATTCCGCAGCACGGCTGCGCGCCTGCATGATGTCGCCGGACCAGCCCACCACCAGGCAGATCTCGCCAGTGGCCAGCGCGCTGAGATACTCCGAGGAATGGAATTTGCGGATAGAGGGCCTGATGCTGGCGACGAGATCGGCGGCCCTGGCGAGATCGGCGGCTTGCGTCGAATTCGGATCCAGCCCGAGATAGCTCAAGGCCGCCGGCAGGATGTCATCGGCGGAATCCAGCATCTCGACGCCGCAATCCTTGAATCTGGCGAGGTTTTCCGGCTTGAAGACGATGTCCCAGCTGTCGATGATGGCGTCAGCGCCGAGAATTTTTTGCACTGCCTTGACGTTATAGCCGATTCCGGTGGTGCCCCACATGTAGTTGGCACCGTAGACGTTGCCGGGATCGTAGACGGCAAGGCGCCTGGTCACTTCCGGCCAGGCATTGGCGAGGTTCGGCAGCCTCGCTTTATCGAGCTTCTGGAAAACATGCGCGGTGATCTGGCGCTGCAGGAAATAGGCGGTGGGAACCACGACATCGTAACCGGATTTCCCCGCCAGCAGCCTCGTTTCCAGCGTCTCGTTGGCGTCGAAAGTGTCGTAGACCACCTTGATGCCGGTTTCCCGGGTGAAGTCCTCGAGCACGCCCGGAGCGATGTAGTTCGACCAATTGTAGAAATTGACGGTGCGCTGCTGCGCCGCAGCCGGCGGCGAAAACCACGTCAGGATGGCTGTGGCGGCAACTCCGATGGCAATGCAATTGCGGCCGCGCATCACCCGCCGCCCTTCATCGGCGGTGCACCGCGTCCGACAGCCGCTCCAGCGCGGTATCGAGGGTTGCATCCTTCTTGGCAAAACAGAACCGCACCACCGACGTCACCGCATCCTGTTCATAGAAGGCCGATACCGGAATCGCCGCCACCTTGTAATCGGTCACGATGCGCCTGCAGAACGCCTCGTCGGTCTCGTTGAGGCCGAGCGGCGAAAGGTCGACGGTGAGGAAATAGGTGCCCTGCGACTGCAGTACCGGAAAACCGATGCGCTCCAGGCCTGCGGTGAGACGGTCGCGGCTTCGCGCCAACTGCTGGCGCATTTGAAGAAAATAATCCGCCGGCTTGCCCAGCCCATAGGCGACCGCAACCTGGAGATTGGGCGCGGTGGTGAAGGTGAGGAATTGATGCACCTTCGCCGCCACGCGCAGCAGCGGCGGAGCGGCGCAGACAAAGCCGATCTTCCAGCCGGTCAGCGAAAAGATCTTGCCGGCGGAACCGACCTTGATGGTGCGGTCGCGCATTCCGGCAATCGTGATCAGCGGAATATGCTCGCGGCCATCGAAGATCACATGCTCCCAGACCTCGTCGCAGATCGCGATCGCATCGAACTCTTGGCAGAACCGCGCCAGCAATTCGAGATCCTCGCGCGGATAGACCACCGCGGCGGGATTGAGCGGATTGTTGAACAGCACGGCCTTGGTCTTGTGGGTGAAAACTGCGCGCAGCGCCTCCTCGGTCAACCGCCAATGCGGCGGCTCGAGCCGCACCAGACGCGGTATGCCGCCGGCCTGGCGGATGATCGGCAGATAGGAATCGTAGACCGGCTGGAAAACCACCACCTCGTCGCCGGGCTCGACCACGGCAAGGATCGCCGACGTCAGCGCCTCGGTGCCGCCCGATGTCACCATCACCTCGGTCATCGGATCGAGCGTAAGCCCGTGCCAGCGGCCGTAATGCGCCGCGATCGCCTGCCGCAGTTCCGGCAGGCCCATCATCGAGGGATACTGGTTGTAGCCGTCCATCACCGCATCGGCCGCAGCGCGGCGTATGTCCGCAGGGCCGGGGTCATCCGGAAAACCCTGGCCGAGATTGATGGCGTCGTTGTCGCGCGCCAGCTGCGACATCGCCTCGAAGATCGTGACGGGCAGATCCGCAAAAACCCTGTTCATGGACGGAGTCTTGGAAGAAGAAGGAGGCTTGGAAGAAGAAGCCATGGAACGGTCAGCCGCCAGCCTTGGTCGGCAATCCCGCCGCCTTCCAGGCCAGTATTCCACCGGCGAGATGCTTGTCATAGGCGAGACCGGCGGCCTGCGCCGCCAACGACGCCGTCACCGACCTTTTGCCGGAGCGGCAGGCAAACACCACCTGCTTGCCGCCGGGATCGGGAATATCCTTTGGGTCGAAGCCCGACAGCGGCACTACGACGGCGTCCGGATAGGCTTCCGCGGCGACCTCGTTCGGCTCGCGAACGTCGACCAGAAGATAGCGTCCCTCCGCCACACCCTGCGATACTTCTTCCGGTGTCAAATCGTGAACCCGACCCTGATCCGCCACGCCAATCCTCCCAACATGATCTTATTGCAAGCGCATCGGCCCCCGATGCGGCAATACTCGCCCCTCGCCGCCAACCGTCGCCCCTGGCGCTGCGAAAATCAAGCATTAGAACGCCTTGCGGACGAGACGATCGATCCCATGGAAGCGGTCAGATGGAGCGGTGATTCGCTGGCCGCGCCAAACCTCTCCCCGCGGGCGCAGGGCTATCGGATCATGCCATCCGGGCGCGAATCTTTTCAATTTTGCGTTGTGCCGCCACGAAGATGGCCCGCGGGCGCGGCGGCAGCGCGTCGAGCGCCTGCACCAGGGCGCCAACCGATGAACGCCCCTCGGCGACACGCTCCGGATCGAGTTCGTCCTGTTCGAGCTGAAGCAACAGTTCGATTTCGGAGCGCGCCAGCCGGCGCTTTTCGCACCGGCGCAAATCGGCGGCGATATTGAGCGTGACCTGGAAAAGATAGGACTGCGGACGCCGAACCGCGCCAATCCCGTCCATCCGCTGCATCCGCAGATAGGCCTCCTGCATGGCCTCGTCCGCGGCGTCGGCGGAACCCAGCCGACGCGTCAGCCACCCTTTCAACATGCTGTAATGGCTTGTGAACAGCCGCAGCAGCAGGGCCTGACTGGTTTCCGCCATAACGCCGCCGGCCTGTGGGCTCACATGGAAAGGGGACTGTCAGCGTTCATCCGAGGCCGCTGAAGAATGGAACCTGAGCGCCGGTCGGCAGGAGCCGCTTCCCACGATCCCGGCGGACAAGTCACCAGGGTACATAGGGCGGCAATATTATGGTTTTGTGTCGTGTGCGGCTTGAACCATCGCACCGGCACGGCGATGAGCTAGCCGCAGTCGCCGCTGTCTTGCGGCGACCGGGGCAGAATGACCATGACAATGGGCAGAGGAAGCGTCGCCGGCGGCGGCCTCCCGATCGAAATCCCCGACAAAACATTGTGGAGCCTCCGATCGCGCTCCGCGTCTCCGGTCGAGCTCAGCAAGTTGGCGGTGGAAATGACGCCGGTCGGTGCGAGCCAAAGCTGAATGGCAATGCGATAGGCGCCCGGACGCGTCTCCGGCTCGGCGCACAGCACGCGCATAACCGCCGTCTGCACAAACGCGGAATAATCGCGATAGACCGAGCTATTGGCGCGCCCCTGCGGCGTGCCAAGCGAAAGCGTAATGGCATTGGCACCGATCAACCTGGCGTCGAGCCCGGTCCCAGCCAACAACGCGCGGAGCGCCTGCACCGGCGTAAAGACGCCTTTGATCGCCATCGATCGGCGGCCTGCGACGGTAGGCCCGTCCACGAATACTTCGATCCCGCTCGCGGCGTCGAAGGCATAGAGAGCGTCTTCGAGGGCCTGCGATGGAATGTCGAACGGCTTGGCGACGGCCGTTCGATCGGTGATCGACCTGTCTTCCGCAGCGGCGGCAGGTTGCTGCGGAACGACGGTTGCGCCCAGCAGCAATAAAACCAGACACTCGATCGGATAGCGGAGCGCACAGCCGCAAGCCGCCCACATGGCGCAGAGCATCCTCCGAGGCCTGCGCCAGCGGCTCCGGGCTTCGATCAGACCACCACTTTTGCGTTGTTCGCCCAAACCCGTACCGTTCTGGAGACCACCCTTGGGTGATGAACTTACCACAGCCGGTGTCCTGGATCACCTCTCCTGCCCGCGAGGCCACCGGCCAACGCTTCTATCCCGCAAGCGCGCTGGAAGCCTCACTCTGAAATCCGACCGGGACTACCCCGTCCCCATTCGGAATTGCCTGCGGCGGCTCAAATGGTGTTCGTTCAAGACGTCATGGCCGGCTATTTGGTTTCGATGACCTACACGCGGTGCGCTCGTCGCGAATTTGCCGCCCGCGCCTGCCCGGATAGATAAAAAGAAGACCGACTGTTTGTCGGGATCCCAGGTGCCGTTGCGTGGGCTTCAAGGGACCTCCAGGGGATGGATTTCCTTACCGCAAAGAGCATCGCGAGCCGGGTCTATGGGCAGTTAACCATCGAACAGTACTATCTGTTTGGCGTTAGCTCTTCAATTCTGCTATCTAATTTGATATCGCGGAACATATGCAGCAGGACACCTTCCACTCATTGAATCGGATTTGACCATAGTGGCGACCTCTGATCAACAATCCGAAGCCGTGGAAGCTAACAAGCTGCTGGCCTTCATAGAGCAGAACAAGCTGGTCGACGGCGACAAACTTCCGCCCGAACGGGAGCTTGCAACCGAACTCGGCATCAGCCGCCGCGCACTGAGACAAATTCTTACGAAAATGGAATTCAACGGCGATGTCTGGCGAGGCCGCCGCAACGGCACCTTTCTCGGCCGCCGAACGGTTGGGCCAATCAGCATCGACGACCGTATTGTACGCGGAAGTCCGGCATCTGTACTCGAGGCTCGCCTGGTAGTTGAACCTACGATGACCGCGATTGCGGCAGTGAAGGCCAGTGAAGCCGATCTCGCGACCATCGAAACCTGCATGCGTCGCACTACCGAGGTAAGGGATGATGACGCCTGGATAAAATGGGACGGAGCTTTTCACCTGGCGATCGCCGAAGCGAGCCGAAACAACGTCCTGGTCGGCCTGGTGACCGCCTTCAACGAGGCACGATCGACCGGCGATTGGCGAGCCCTGCGTCTTGCAGCTATCACGCCCGAAAAGCGGCGGATGTCCGTGGCTCACCATCGGACGATTTGCGAAATGTTGCGGCGCCGATCAGCCGACGATGCAAGTCGGGCAATGCGGGATCATCTATTGACGACGCAGCGAAATCTTTTCGAGTGAGCCATTGGAGACGCGCTACCACTACAAGTCTCGCCGTCCTGTCTCGGGCGCCATCCGCTTGGATTACCCGGCGGCCGGACGGCGGCCGAGGTGGTTTGACGCGGCCCAATAGTGAAACGCGGCCCACACCGACGCCAGCGACATCACGATCATCGACCAGCGCAACGAGTTTGCCCCATACTGCCCGGCAAATTTGTCGCTGAGCCAGCCGGTCAGAAACGCGCCGGCCGCGAGCCCAATTCCCTGGATACAGAACAGCGTGACGGCCGCGGCAAAACTGCGTGAGCCGGGCTGCACCAGCGACTGAATGGTGGCGTAGGTGGGGCCCGGATAGGCAACCACCAACAGCCCTGCCATGGCGCTGAACAGCATGAACAGCGGATAGCTGTCGACGCAGAGCGCGATGATCATGCAGGGTGCCGCCATCAGGAAAGCGATCGCCAGCAAGCGGTGGCCGTAGCGGATGTCCTTGCCCGAAAGCCAACTCGCCAGAAAACCTCCCAACAGCGTTCCGGTGAGCGCGACCACTCCGGTCAGCATGCCATAGGTCGCCCCCGTCGCAGAGGCCGAAAGGCCAAAGGTCCGCATGATGTAGGCAGGCGTCCAGGCGCTGTTCGACCCCCCCGCAATCCCGAGGATGGTACCCCCAATGATGGTGTTTCGAATCGCGGGATTGGTGAACAGCGCGACGATGTTGCCCTCGGATCGGTTTCGGGCAGCATCCTTCTGCTCGCGAACGGGTTCCCTGACCGTCGTCAGCATCAGCGCGAGAACAACTCCCGTTGCGCCCACCGCATACATGGCCGAACGCCAACCGTAACGATCGGCCAGGAATCCGCCGACCGCCAAAGCCAGGAAGCTTCCGACCGCGATGCCGCTGAAATAGATCGCGATGACCTTGGCGCGCTGCCGCTCGGGAAAATAGTCGGCGATTATCGAATGCGCCGCCGGCGTAAGGGCCGATTCACCGAACGCCACGCCGACCCGACCCAGCATGAATGAAGCGAAGGAGTGAGCCATGCCGCATGACGCCGTAAACAGGCTCCAGATCGTCACCGCACCGGCGATGATATATTTTCGGGTGAGCCGGTCCGACAGTTTCGCCAAAGGAATGGTGCATATTGCATAGGTCAGCGAAAATGCCGGTCCGGCCAGGATACCCATCTGGGTGTCGGTCAGCGCAAGGTCCTTCTTGATCAGCTGGACCAGAATAAACGGAATCTTGGAATCCATGAATGACAGCGTGTAACACGCGGTGAGGATGAACGTCACATACCAGGCATAAGCGACGCTTTGGTGGGTGCGCACCACATGGTCTGCGCCTTCGATCCTGGATAGGCTCATCGTTCGTCCCCATTTTCGTTTATTGTTTATCCGTTTCCTCGTCAGTCTCTTCGCGTGGCAGCTGCTCGGGAGTACAGCTTTGCAAAATCACTCGACTGCCACCTGATGGCTTTTCTTCTGGATTTCAGGTTGACCAAGCAATTCCTTGAGGGCCGTCGCAACAGCGCCGGCGGGATCGCTGGGCAGCCGGGCCATCCGCCAGGCCACATATCCGTCGGGCCGCACCAGGACCGCACCGCTGTCCTCCACGCCGTAAGCACCGGGCCACTGGCCGTCGCTGTCTTCCACGTCCTCTCCGACGACGTAGGTGGCGAGGGGCAGCTGTGACTGCCTGTTGGCCGCCTCGCGCCACGGCAGGCCCGATGACCCCGCCAGCAGAACGAAGCGCGGGCCGAACAGATCGATGGTCGAGATCTTTTCTCCACCTCGGCTCAGCCACACATGCGGCGCGCGACATCCCGGATGCGCCGAAGCGACATATTCGGTGATCGGATCGGCAGGCCTGGGCGGCGCCGTCCCATCGGGGATGACGGCCGAGGACACATAGCGCGGCCCGAATACCAACCCCTGTTCGTTGAGAAACTCCGGCCGCGGCAGCTTCGCTGAATCTTGCCGGGCGTTTCGGCCCATCGACAGCGCGTTCAACAGACTTGTCCTGGTGATGAGCTCCGCCAGCGGTCGACGCTCCGTATCATAGGTATCGAGCAGCGACTCTTGGGCCTGGCCGTGCAACACGGCAGCGAGCTTCCAGGCCAGGTTGTGCACGTCCTGCACGCCGGTATTGAGTCCGAAGCCGCCGGTCGGCGGCATCTCATGCGCCGCATCGCCGGCCAGGAAGATCGGGCCGTCGCGGTAACGGTCGGCCACGATAGCCGAGGCCTTCCATGCGCCGACGCCGAGGATTTCCGCCGGCAGGTCGGGAACACCGACGGCTTGCCGGATAATGGCCATGCAACGCTCCGGCGTGAAATCCGCAGGACTGTAGCCGTATTGCTTCAGGCTGTGGACCAGGAAGCTCCAGCGGTCCGTGCCGTTGATGGTGAGGAAGGTGCCGCGCAGCTCCTTCTGCTCGATAAAATAGAGCGCCGCGGGCCGCTCCGCCGTCCACTGCCGCAGATCCGCCCGGAACAGGATGTTGACGCTGTCATAGACCTCCCGTTCACCGATCATCTTTACGCCGAGCTTCTGGCGCATCGCGCTCTGGGCACCTTCGGCCGCAATCAGATAGCGCGCGCGAAACGCCAGCGGCGTGCCCGCGGCGCGGTCCGTCAGCGTACCGGTAACACCGTCCGCGTCGTAGCTGACCTCGGTCAACTCGGTATGGAAGCGCAGCCCGTCGGGCGCCGCCGCCTCGGCGTGGCGCCGCAGCACCGGCTCAAAGTCATCCTGGGCGCAGCCGCAATTGGCGACCGGCGAGACCGCCAGACTCGCCGCAGTCCCGCGGCCCGGCCTGATGCGGTTGATTTCCGCGCCAGCCAGGCTCTCCGCCCAGACGATCATGCGTCCGAATTCGGGCGGCATGCCGGCCTCGCGGATCGCGGCTTCGACGCCGATCTGGCGATACATTTCCATGGTGCGCGCATTGATGCCGCGCGCCTTCGGAAGCGTCGCTGTTCCCGGATGACGTTCGACCAGAAGCGAACGCACGCCGTGCTGAGACAGCAGCATGGAGGCGGTAAGCCCGACCGGACCTCCGCCGACGATCAATACCGGGGTTTCGATCATTATTTCTCTCCCGTGGCGCAGCCAATTGACATCGAGTTGCGAGTTTGTCGCTTAACTCTTGACGGCCCGGCACGACGACCAGGACCTGCGTGCACATCGCGACGGCCACGCTCCGCTTATGTTGGGTTCGATGTAGTTCGCGGCCGCACGACGTGTCAAGATTAAATATTAATGGTTCACTTTATGCCATTGCATTTCGCGATATTTGCGGCAATATGGACCTTGTTCGGAACCATTTGTGCAAATTGGTTCCACAAAATCTGGGACCTTGAGGCATCAACGAGTCACCCCCCATGCAAGCGATCCGAGCGCCACTCGGCCCTCACCACATTCATACATGGCTGAAGTCGGCCCAAAATGGCGTGACGACACAAGCGGCACGCCACACGCACAGATCTGCGATCGCCGGTATCGGCACATCGCAACGGTAGAGGAAACGCACCAGCCGTGGACAGGATAGCAGCCAACAACACTTCGATCGCCTTCAAACGCAGCGGCAACGGACCGCCCTTGCTGCTGCTGCACGGCGCCGAAGCCGATCATTCCATGTTCGATGCTTTCGGGGCACTGCTCGCGCCGCATTTCACGGTGATCGCTTATGACCAGCGCGATTCCGGCGAGACCCGCAATCCGCCGTCGCCCTACGGTCTCACCGAATTGGCTGACGACGCCGCCGCGCTGATCGCGGCGCTCGGCTACCAGCGCGTCCACGTATTCGGGACGTCGCTCGGCGGCGCCATCGCCCAGCTGCTGGCCGCGCGTCACCCGGCGCGGATCGATCGTCTGGTGTTGTCGAGCACGTTCCGCCCCGGACTAGCTCTGCCCTCGATCAATCCTGAGGAATTTCCGAAGATCGCGGCACTCCGCAGCCGCCTGCCGGAGTCGGCGCCGGAATTCGCCCGGTATTTCTATACGCCCGATTACATCGCAGCCCATCCGGAAATCGTGAACCGCTTCGCCGGCACCAAGCGCAACGAGGATCAGAAGCAGCGCCGCGCCGCGATCCTTACCCGGCCGGTCGAGTTCGAGCCGAGCGCGATCTCGGTGCCGACGCTGGTTCTGGCAGGCAGTGAGGACCGTCTCATCCCAAAGGCCCACACGCTGTCGCTGGCGCGCGAGATTGCGGGTGCAAAGACGGCCATCATCGCCGGCGTCGGTCACGTCGGGACCATTCAAGACCCTGCCGCGGTCGCGGCCGAGGTACGGGCCTTTTTACTGCACGACCAAGCCTGACAACGGCAAATAACGGAGGAGGACGGTCATGGCGATTCCAGGGGAGGATGTCGTCGAGCGAGCACCGGCTCGCAAGCTTACTCATCGAAGTCACCGAAACCCAAACCGGATTGGAGCAAATTATGGACACGGCAACTGAATCTGGATTTACGCTGCTCAGCGCTGTCGCGGTACATGCGGAGATCGAGGAACTATTGCCCCGCTTCAAGCGTCAACAAGGGGTCGATGTCGAGGTAAACTACGACGTCAATCCAGCTGTCGCAAGGCGCGTCGTCGACGGCGAAGCCTTCGATGTCGGGCTGACCAATCCGTGGTACGTCGATGAGATGTTCTCCCTCGGCCGGATTACGCCAGACATCCACGTTCCGTTCGGCCGCGTTCCACTGGCGATAGGAACGGCCGGGCCCCCACCGACACAAATCGTCAGTTCGCACGAAGCTGTGCGCGCACTTTTACTGAATGCAAGTTCGATCGCCTATACGTCTATTGGGACAAGCGGCAAAAGGTTCTTGAAGGCCCTCGAGATAATGGACCTGCAGGATCGGATCCATGATCGGCTACGTCCAATGGGTGCGGGCGAGCCGCCGATCGCGGCAGCGGAAGGTCAGGTCCAGTATGCCATAGCTCCGCTGTCGCGGATCATTGCAGCGCCCGGCGTCGCGCCGATCGCGATTTTCCCATCAGAGCTCGGCTTGAACATCGACATGTCGATGTTTATCCATGTCAGCACCAAACATCCTGAAACGGCGATGCAATTGATCCGGTTCCTTTCAGATCCAGCGCTGGACGCCTACCTTCAGTCGCACGGCATATCTCGCTACGAGCTTTGAGCGGCGAATGATGTGTGCGATCCCTGATTGGTTCACGAATAGCCTTCATGCCGCTCAATGCCTCCGGTGCATCGCTCCTGATTGGCGCGATCAAACGGCTGCAATGTGGATCTGCCGACCGGCCCGTTCCGCGGGTTCTCTAAGACAGAGATGAGGGACTTGCACATGTCAGCGTCGGGAAATGCAGCCTACGAAGTAACCGAGATCGAGTTCGGTCGGGCCGGGGACGTACCGCTGCTTGCTCGGCTTTATTCTCCCAAGGGGGTGTCCGGCTTTCCCGCGATCGTCGATGTGCATGGCGGCGCCTGGACGGGGGGCAGTCGGATGGACAACGCGTCAATGCACCCCGCGATCGCCGCATCCGGAATAATGGTTCTGGCGCTCGAATTCCGGCTCGCACCGGGCACGCCCTATCCCGGTCCTGTCGCCGACATCAATCTCGGCATCCGCTGGCTAAAGGCGAATGCGGCAAGGCTCGGAGCCGATCCCGAACGTGTCGGCGGCCTCGGCACCTCGAGCGGCGGTCATCAACTGCTCCTGAATGTGTTACGGCCGCACGATCCGCGATATACCGCCTTGCCGTTGGCGGACGACGCCGACGCCAGCCTGGCTTATCTCGTTGTCTGCTGGCCGATCTCCGATCCGGTCGCGCGCTACAAAATGGCGAAAGAGACCGGCAACGACCGGCTGGTCAACAATCATCAGGCCTATTTCGGCATCGAGGCCGTGATGCTGGAAGCGAGCCCGCAACACATCATCGATGGCGACCTATCCCTCAAGTTGCCGCCGGCGCTGCTCATACAAGGCACAAAAGACGCCAACGTCACACCCGACATGGCCGATCGCTTTGCCGCCGCCTATGCCAAGGCCGGCGGCAAAATCGTGCTCAAAAAATTTGAAGGGCAGCCGCACGCTTTCATTCCGCAAAATCCAGCCGCGCCGGCTTCCGTGGAAGCATTGGGATTGATTATCGATTTCATCCAGGGCCAGACAGCCTAGAGCGCGGCGACCTATTCTCGTCGAGACACCGTGGACCCCTCCCGAGGCGACGTCATAACCGATCTTGCACGGGCTGACCGCGCTGACGAGACGAGCGTTGCTGGTGAAGAAAATCTGTGAAGGGATCTTGGTCGGCAATCGCCAAGTTGGATGCCCACACGGATTGACAGGTATCATTTATAGTACTGGAACGCGGCGACCGAACGATGCCCGCGGCCGCTTTGCACCATGCGATCTTTCGAAACAGGTCAGCTGATGACCCAACCCGCACATCCAGCCGGAAAGAGCCCTGCCCTCTCAGGGGGACATCGGCAAGCGATGCGTTTGCAAGCAAAAAAGCTCGAAATCGAGATCAGGGCATCATGGTTCGAGACGGCGCTGACGCGCTCTATCATGATGGGCGCCGACCCGGAAACCATGGTTCCGATATGGACGTCGCCGCCATCTTCGGGCACAACAATATCAAACATCGACGGCGGACGGGCCCCGTACCGTCGCAGTGAAATACCACGGCGCACGAAGACGCCTGACGATTGCGGAGAAACGAGATGCTCATCCCGATGGCGGACGTACCGCGCTGGTATGCCGAGCGCAAGCCGAGCGATACGATTGCGATCATTCATGGCACGGATACGCTGACCTGGGAGCAGCTTGAACGCGGCGCCAACCGGCGTGCCCGCGCCTTCGCCGCCAAAGGCGTCAAGCCCGGCGATTTCGTGGCCATCGGGCTGCCCAACGGAAACGCCTTTTTCGAGACCTCGTTCGCGGTGTGGAAGTGCGGTGCCACGCCGACCTCCTTGTCGTGGCGGCTGCCGCGCGGCGAAGCCGCCGCCGTGCTCGACATCCTCAAGCCGTCGCTGGTCGTCGGCGGCGAAGCCGATTGGAACGCACCTGTTTCGCTGCCGGTGAATTTCGTGCCGGACGGGTTTTCCGGCGAGCCTGTGACCGCACCGATAGCGCGTTATTGGAAGGCGATGACCTCGGGCGGGTCGACCGGGCGGCCGAAAGTCATCCTCGATCATCAGCCGGCGGTGACTGACACCGCGGCCGAGCCGGCGCTCGGCATCCCCAAGGGGGCGTCGCTGCTAAATCCCGGCCCGCTCTATCACAACGCACCGTTCATCCTCTCCCACTTCGCCTTGTTCGCAGGCGGTCGTCTCACCGGCATGGTGAAGTTCGATGCGCAAGAAACGCTGCGGCTGGTCGAAGCGCAGCGCGTGCAATGGGTCAATTTCGTACCGACCATGATGCACCGGATCTGGTCGCTGCCGGAGTCCGTGCGCAACGCTTACGATCTCTCCAGCCTCGAGATCGTCTTCCACATGGCAGCGCCAATGCCGCCCTGGCTGAAGGAAAAATGGATCGCGTGGCTTGGGCCGCAGAAGATCTATGAGCTTTATGGCGGGACCGAACGGCAGGGCCGCTGCGTCATATCCGGCGTCGAATGGCTGCAGCATAAAGGCTCCGTCGGCAAGATCGACGAGACCTGCAAGCTGCGCGTTATCGGCGCCGACGGCAGGGATGTCGCGCCGGGTGAGAGCGGCGAGATCTTCTTCCTGCCCGATGACGGCGCCGGCTCTACCTATCACTATCTCGGCGCCGAGCCGAAGCGCCGGCCGGATGGCTGGGAGTCGCTTGGCGATATCGGCCGGCTCGATGCCGACGGCTATCTCTATCTCGGCGATCGTCTCGCCGATATGGTGCTGCGCGGCGGCGCCAACATCTATCCGGCCGAGGTCGAAGCCGCGGTCATGGCCCATCCCGATGTGCGCTCCTGTGTCGTGGTCGGCCTACCCGACCCGGAATTCGGCCAACGGGTGCATGCGATCCTCGAGCTCGACGCAGCGACCGACGCGCAGGCGGTCGCCGACAGCATGGCCGATTTTCTGGCCGACCAGCTGAGCCGCTACAAGCATCCGGAAAGCTATGAAGCCCTGGGCGTCGGGCTGCGCGACGATTCCGGCAAGGTACGCCGCACGCTGCTGCGCGACGAACGTGCAGCATGGCTGAAGGAAAACCGCGCGTTCCGCCTGATGCCGTCGAGAACGCGCGCTGCCGCGGATTGAGCTACGGCCAAAGGCGCTCCTGATCCATGCGGATCATCGCCAACCAGGCGAACTCGGGGGCTTGCACCGCTACGCGCGAGGCCCGCGAAATCCTGCGCGCCTCATCGCGCGCGGTCCCCGGATTGCGTTAGCGGGCCTCGCGCCAGCGCCGCCATAGCCCTTCAAAAAGCGGCAGCAGCCCCTGCGGGGTGACGAGAATGACGCCGATCACCACGATGCCGTAGATGAAGTAGTGCAGGCCCGGCAGCGTGCTGCCGAGCTTGCCGCGCAGCACCTCGCCGAGAGGGACCAACAGCAGCGCGCCGAGCGCCGGGCCATAGGCGCGGCCAAGTCCGCCGACGGTGGCGAAAAGTACGATCTCGATGGTGATGACCGGTGAGACCAGCAGATAGGGATCCGCGAAGGTAAGATACCGGACGTAAGCGGTGCCGATGACGGAGGCGAGCACCGCCGATATCATCATGGCGGTGATCTTGTAGCGCAGGACGTTGACACCGATCGCCTGGGCGGCCTTTTCATTGTCGCGGATGGTACGCAGATAGTAGCCGAGCGGCGCATTGAGAATAGCCACGTTGGCGATGACGCATGTCGCGGCCAGCGCCAGCATCACCCAGAATGCACCCTGACCGCCGCCGAACTGAAACGCGAACCAGTTCCCGGTATCGCGCGGCAGCAGCAACCCCGAGGCGCCGCCGAGGAACTCCCAACCTTCGACCAGGATAGCGCCCATCTCCGCGAAGGCCAACGTG
>Ga0182030_10015619_pt1 | contig 14869 bp, 28 predicted proteins | sample 812S3MmetaG_FD_121299 | JGI IMG/M metagenome (GOLD analysis project Ga0182030, IMG submission 121299) | Permafrost microbial communities from Stordalen Mire, Sweden - 812S3M metaG (Illumina Assembly) | ecosystem: Environmental > Terrestrial > Soil > Wetlands > Permafrost | place: Sweden... | reverse complement strand
GGAACAAGGCCACCGCCTGGCGTGACGGCGCGCCGGTCGAACCCTGGCGGATCGAGGGAGCGGTTTCAGCCCGGTGGCGCGCGGAGGCCGCGCCGGCGATCGAGCGCTCGCGCACTTCGGCCTCGGTCAGCAGGTGCGCGCCTGGGCCTTTGCGCGGGCTGAAGGCCGACTGTTTGATCATGGACGCACCCCCATCTTCCGCATCAGATCCATCATCGCCACGATGTCGTCAGGCCCCAGCGGAGGGGCAGCGGCATGCATGGCGCCGAAGGGCGAGCCACCCGTGTCCATTGGACCGCGATAGAAATTATACTGGGGAGCCTGATGAAACGGCTGCTCGCGCGGTGCATCGCGTTTCAGCAGGTCGCGGAGGCAGGCCAGCGCGACGCGCAAATCCTCGCCGGCCACCGATGTTCCCTGGAGCAGCGCGGCACGCGCGCGGTCCAGCGCTTCATCGGTGGCGCGGTCCGGATGGCGGGCGAAACTCAGCAACTGTCCGAGTCCGCGCAATCTGACGGCGACAGCCTGTCGATCATCGCTCAGGCTGATCTGGTCAGCGTGGATTGATTTCGGAATATTTTCGGCCAGTTTTGACAGGCTCGATTTCTCGCCTCGCAGGATCCGACGCACCTGCAGCACGGCCTGCACGATCTCCGCCTCGCTCTCCAGCGTGTCGAGCGCGAGGAGCAGGCGCGGCAACAGGGCGGCATCGCGCGGGGTCACAATGGGTAAGGCCTGATCCAGGCACAAAGCCCCATTTCGTATTCCAGGAACTGCTGGTGATCGAGGGCTTTGGAGAAATTGTGAGCCAGCATGGAGCTAAACGTCCACGCGCCGGACCTGGCGGAGACTTCGACACGCCACCAGGTGAGGACGTTGTTCATGACGTGTGAGGCCACTCCCAGCTTCGCGGCACATCCAGATTGCACAGCGTCGATCGGCCATCGGCGTAAATCCGGCTGATCTCGTGGCCATTGCTGGTGAACGACACGAATGGCGCGCCGGCGATGAAAGCTTCCTGGACCTGGCGCATGATGTCACGCGTGATGTCCGCCTGTAGGCGATGAAATTCTTTGATGTCCTCAGGGAGTTCGAGGTCTTTCAGCGAGTACGTAGGTGGCGTCGAGGCGGCGAGTTCGTCGTTTGACAGCGGGCTGACCGGCAGTTTGAACACCGGGCGCACCCAGGCGTCGTGCGGAGGGCGATCGCGATTGGCGAACGCGAGATCCCCCAGACCAAGGCGCGTGTTGAGGTCCTGGAGCCGTTTAAGTTCCTCGACGGTAAATTTTATCGGAGATGTCGGTGTGCTCATCGCCCCGCTCCCGGCATGCGCGCGGCCATCCGCGTCGCCGTCTTGTGACCCACCGCCAGCGCCGCCTTCACCGCGGGATGCTGGTGCAGCGGCACGACATTGTTCCCGCCGATCACTGGCGCGCCGGCCGTTCCAGGCACCGGTTGAGCACCCGCGATCGGCGATCCTGCGCCGTTCGCACCAACCGCACCAGCCGTCGCACCGCCATTCGCACTGTTCGGATCGTTCGAGGGATCGCTCATCCCCAGCGCTTCGAGAATCTCCGGCGGCATGCCAGCCAGCGGATCGCCCTGACCCCCGGTACCGAACTGGGCCGGATCGCCGCCCGCCGCGCCCACGTCGCCACCAGCCCCCAACCCAGGCTGCGGCATGCCGGTCAGGTCCCAGCCATTGGCGATGGCCTTCTTCATCGCCTCAATCGACATAAAGCCGAGTGGTCCAATCCCAGTGACGATCGGCGGAATGCCCAGCGGCTCGAGGCCGCGTTCGGCGCGCATGTCGTCGCGGCTGATCACGCCTTGCCCAATCAACGCCAGATCTCGCTCTTCTTTCTCGGCAGGGTCCGTCTTTTTGACGTCATCCCAGATGAGTTCGAGATCGGGGAAACCCAGCCAGTTCGCAATGATGTAGTCTACCACTCCCTTAAGCCAAATCATGAGTGGCATCAGGCCTTCGGACAGCGCGGTTTCATACGCTGTCTCTGCGGTTGCCCTGTTTTGCATTTTTACAAACGGCGTCGGCGGCAACGAAAAGCAATATGCGATGATGCGAGCAAGCCACTCGTCGAACGCATCGACCAGCGCATCGTCCGCGCGGGTTTTCTGCATCGTCACGCCACCCGGCACGAAGCGCATACGCCGGCGGGTGACCGCGTCGTTCACCATCGTGTCCCAGTAATCCTGGAACTCGCGGATCTTCTCGACACCCCACTCGGGCGGAACTTGCGTGATGGCATCAGGTATGTTGCCATCCGTGAAGAACGCTAATTGTCCTGCCTGACGACGCAATCCGATGTTGACGGTGACAAGAACCTGTTCAACACACGAGTTGCCACACCAGGCAGGTTTTCCGTTTCGGCGCACGTAAATCACACGATTGGGAACACTGACGCAGTGAACGTTTCCTTCGTACCAATCAGGTGTAATCGTAAACCCCATCGCTTTCGAATAACGCACGTTCACCAGGTACTGGTCTTTCGCGAGATACTCACGACCAACGATAGGCTGAAGTCCGCCTGGACGTGAACCAACCGATGCGGACCAACCAAGTTTTTGCGCTATTTCCTGAAGCTGATCAGCCAGCCGCGCGCTGCTTGTGCTGATTGCGACAGCCGGTTCACCAGGATGACCACCGCGGCCTGAAACATTCGGCCGCTTTTGATAACACCCATCGCCAAGCACAAAGTGATCCCAAAAAATTCGCAGTTGTCGAATGCTGGCTTGCATGATTTCATCTGGAATAAATCGTTCAGGCTGTAATCCAAGCGTACGAAAATGCTCAGTCAATCCACGGCGCGGCAAAACAAAGGCTTTTCCGTTGTACTGAGCCGGTCCGCCAAGAACGCGAGCTACCAATTGGCCATAGACCAAGTAACCTTTTGAATATTCCCGCTGGTTGATTTCAATTCCACCCTGCGACCGAATATTGCCTTCCGCGACGTATGCCCCCATCAACGCACAATAATCGTCGCCACTGACTTCAATCGGCTTTTCGCTTCCTCGATGTCGACGGCGCGTAAAAACCTGAACGGTGCCGTCTGACATTTCACGTGTGATATCGATCATACCGTCTGGCTCAGCCAGGGCGAATGTCTTTGCTTCGACTTCCACCCCTTCCCAAACTGACGTCATGGGAATTTTGTTCATTCGATTGTAGCCGCGCGCGATCTCAGCCGCCTCGACAAGTACCTCTCCGCCTTGTCCGCGAGTTCGTCGCCGGCCAGTTGCCGCGGAAGGCATACTATCGAGCAACATTCTATGTTTGGGCGTCACCACCAAATCCACGCTTCGCGAGTGAAACCGGTAAACCTCCCCACGATGAGGCATCGCGATCACTTCGGTGGGATGTTGCCACTCAAAGGTTTTCGTTCGAGGATTTCGCGTGGCGATCTCGTCGCCAAGAGTGACCTCAGTGAAGGGCAACCATCCTCGGCGTGTCAGCACCTGATGATCTGGCAAATAGCAATAGCCATAAACCTTGTTCACGCGCGGGTTACGCGGCGCATAAAGCAATTCGTCTTTGGTGTAGTTCACGGCCGGCAGACCTTTGAGGATCTGCTGGTAAGCCGGTCCGCTACTGGGTCTGCGCCCATCGTAATTCAGCAGTGGCCTGAAAAGCGCGCCATCCATCAATTCCAGGCCGCACGTGGCGCCGCTGAGTGACCGGCGCCGATAAATCGCCGGCGCGTCGATGACCAGATGCTCCTCCACCAGCTGGCTGCACCATTGCTGCCATGCGGTGTGCCCGTCTGGCACGCGAAGCAGCTCCTCGACCTGAGTGCAGCGATCGTCCGATTTTGGCCGCATGGGCTGGCCAGCGGGTTTGCGCGGCAGCACTGAGGATGTCAGCGTTGACATCTGATCCTTGCGGGTCTCGATCGCCAGTCGGATCAGGTCGTAGCCGCCCACCGTGGGGTCAGCCATCGCGCGCAACGTCTCGAAGCCGATCGGCTCGTACGTGCGCGGCCGGATGTTGATGTTGTAGCTGGACGGGTAATCGAAGCGTCGGCCGGCAGCGCCGGGCGCCACCGGCGGAATCGGCTCACCAGGAGGGAAAAACGGAAGCTCGGGGGATCCTTGCTGACCGCTCATCCCCAACCAGGATCGCAGGCCTCCGGAGATACGCTGGATCAGGCCAGGATCAACGGGCGTGCTGATCGCGTTGTCGCGGTTCAGGCCTGGCGGGTTCCAGGGACGAGCGACCTGGCCGTATGGCCGCGTGCCGGACATGTCAGGCGAGGCCGGTCAGGATCATGCCGGCCGAGGCGGTCAGCACGAAACTCAGCTCGTAGTGATAAACGATGCCCGCCTCGAGGTAGAGTGTGACGACGCCAGATCCGCCGTTTCGCCCGATCGCGGTGATGGTGCCGCTAACGGCCGTGGTGATACCGCCGGTATAGCCCTGCGGCTTGCCGTCGCTTTGCTGTGGTCCGGCGATCTGTTGGTCTGACGGCACAATCGGGAAAAAGCTGGTGTAGCGCCAGGGAAAATTCGGGTCAGCCATGGGCGTGATCTTCCGTGGGCGAGAGCCCTGAGCACCGCTATAGGCCAGATTTCGTGGGATGTCTCATTTGATCAGGGCGACGCGCTTCAAGGCGCTTGCCTGACAGGACTGCCACCAGTCGCATGAGCCACGCGGCAGAACATGCGCCAGTCGTTTCCGACATCGGAGATGGAACACGTCAAACCACCAGCAGGTCACGCAAACCTCGATCCCGTCGATCGGCGTTTCCTTGTAGTTGGATCCGTCATCCATGGGCTGACATCTCCCAGAGCTCAATCGCCAGCGGCACCGGGTCGATGCCCTTCGCGATCCACCAGGCAGCCTCATCGCCGGCGAGTTCGACCTCATCGTGATGCTTGCGGCACATGGGCACAAGCCACTGGTCGCCGGACTTCATCGCCATCGCGCGCGGTTGGGCGAATTTCAGGTGGTGTGGATCATTCGGTGGATCAGCGGCACAGATTATGCACCGCAGACCCGAAACGAACTGGCGGTGATCACGCGATCGGTGGCGTTCTGGGCGAACAATCGACATTTTCGTGTCGATTATGCCTCCTGGGGCCTCAAAACCGGTGATTTGGCGGAAAATGCATAATTATGCATTTGACGATACCGGGTGGCGGCGGGACTGGGGTTCGAACCCAGGGTGCCCGTGAGGGCACGTCGGTTTTCGGGACCGATGGTTTAATCCACTCACCCACCCCGCCGTGGGCAAGATAGCATCAAACGCTGCCCGGTCCAGGTGGCGCGATGTGGATCGGGATGCCGTTCCTGGCCCTCTGGGGCGGTGGTCTGCCGCGCCGGTTGCCGCAGGCCAGGCACACGGCCCAGGCGCGGTCGAACTGGCCGGCCGGGCGAACCTCCCAGCCGACATCATCGCAGTTCTCGCACTCGTGCAGCACGTTGGGGTCGCCGAAGGCCTTGACGCTCATGAGGCCGTCCCGTTCGCGCAAACCATGCACCAACCACAGTGGCTCGATCCCGGCAGGCCATACGCCGAACAGGCATGCCCGCTGCGAGATTTCAACTCCACCACACCGCCGTAGCAGTCGTGCATTTCCTCCTGGGTGACTTCCGACGTCCGACCCGGCGGCGCAAATAAATCAGGCATGTTCCCTGTTCCTCGCAAATTTCAATGCGCGTTGCATCTTGGCCTTCTCAATCGTGTTTCCCGATACCCGCGGCGTGCAGCAGCCGAATACGGGATCGCGCACCTCGGGGTGCTCAAAGCGAAGATGACCTGATCCGGTCATGCCGCGATACAGCCAACCATGCTCGGCCGCCCACTCGCGCAGGTCTCGTCGGTTCTTCCGGGTGTGGTTGTTCCGGCTCATCGCGCAAGGCCTCCAAGTAAATCGATAAACCAGAATTTATCGACTTTTCGAATGTCGATGTGAGCCGGGTATTGAACGATAAAAGTCCTGACATCGACATAAGCGATCCAGTGGTAGTCTCGCTGTTGATCATCCGGCCTGATCTGTTTGTTGCCACGGTATTTCGCCGTCAGCAAACCCTTGGCGATCCAGCTCGTGACCGTGTGAGGATCCACGCCCATGAACCCCGCGAGGGCATTCGCCGTGCAGTGATTTGGATCCTGCCGATCGGCGTGGAGCCGTTTCAGTTTGATCACGATCGCGGTGCAGGTGCGTTCGAAACCGGCGTGCGCGAGATGGCGTTTGAGTGTCTCAGGCGAGAGATGCGGAGCATTGCGGACAATATCGAGTTCGGCCTCGGTCCACGGTAATTGTTTGAACCTTGGCGCCTTGCAACCAAGCTTCATGGCCCGATTGGAAACCCACCAACGCGGACGGTTCAGCGATTGCGCCAGCTTAAGCACGTCGCGCGGACGAGTGGCCTTCGAGATACCCTCGCGAATAGCCTTGTCGATCGCCGGCGTCGTGGGCCATGTTTGCCGCCGCGAAGCGCCCTGACGTTGCCGGTGCTCTTGCGGCGACAAGAGATCCAACAGAGACGCATGCTGATAGATCGAACCCGCCGTGCGGCCCGGCAGCAGCGGCACGCACGCCTGAAGGCCCTCGGTTGGATACGTCGCCTTCAGAATGGCGTTTTCGCGCGTGGTCCAGAACCGGCGCTCGTGGGTCTTTGGCTCGCCAACCATCAGTCCCTCATCCAGCATTTCCCTGATGGCGAGTTTCATTTTGCCCTGGACGGGCAACGGGTCATACGCCCAGGTCTGCGCGTAATCACATTCTGGCACTGAACAGTGCCAGCCGCTCGCGGTGGGGATCAGGCTCACATGGCTGTGATTCCCGCAGGTGTAGGGGTGGAATATGTTACCCCATGATGATCGGCCACTTTGGTATTCCTCAAGTGCCGCGATCTGCTCGGGTGTCCATGGAGCGACGATCGTTTCGAGCGTGATTTCAGGCATGGGGTAGCTCCGTGATCTTGACGATTCGCACGGCCCGGCTCCGGCATCGCTCAACCCAGTCGTTCCAGCTTTCGAAGGGTTCGAGCGGCAATATGGTGATCGCCATGATCTCGCCGGGATTCATTTTTGGATCGAGAATGATGCGGGCGCCAAAGGTGATCATGTCACCGGGTCCGGCGGCGACCGGCTGTTTCATGATCGGCTCGACCCGCACGCGCTGCACAGGTTTGGCCCAATCCAGGAGCAACCGCCAGGGCATGCGTGATCCTCGGTACAGCCGCAAGCGTGACAGGCGCGCACGCCAATCTCGGCCAGGTTGAGCATCGGGCATGGTTCCTCTCCAAAAGGTTTGTCGTCATCGCTGTCGGGAAACAGCGCGGCCATGATGATGGTCAGGACAGCCGCGTCCCCTTCCACTGACGCCGTTTCGTAAGCCTGTTTCGGGAGCGGAAAGTGGCCTTTTTCGTACTCATGGAAGGCCACCGCCGCGATAACGGTGATGATCGCGGCCTTCCCTACGGCTTCTCTTTCGGCATCAGAGAGTCGTCGCCACGCTTTTCCAACATCGAAGAACGCATGTCGTGCGGCGTTTCCCACGCCAACGCTTCGTAAGTCTGGTCCGCCCGCAGAGCCGCGTGTGTCTGATCCCATTTTCGTCTGATCTCCTGGTAATCGGATTCGTGGTAGCCTGGTGGGCCAAGGACACAGAGCCCATCGGTCATGGCGTCGTAGTCGCCACGAACTGCGGCAATGTCGGGTGATTCGCGATCAGCACGCCAACCCGGCCGACGATGACATTGGCCATTTGGGCATGATCGACACCAATGATCGCCGCCGGGCCCTGCACGCGCGCCAGGGCGGCGGTAGCGGCCTGTTGCACGGGATCCGTCGCCGGCGACGCGAGCGCACTGGGCGCGATGGCCTTGGTCAGCAGCATCGTCACCAGCGCGCCGGCGGCGTTCTCGGCGGTGGTCGCCACCAGCGCGCGCTGTGCCTCGGTAAACTGGAACTTCAGCCGGGCCTGGATCGCGTTGACGATGCCCTGACCGATCCATCCGGCCACCGCGGTCGCGATGATGATGGCGGCGGGCGTCAGGATTGTCAGGCTGGTTTGCAGCACGGTGCACCTCTGGGGTCACCGCCTGCTTATATCATCACACTCAAATAGACAAGAACCGTCAGAGCGGGGTGAATCCCATCGCCGTGTAACAGGTGGTGCACACGAGATCGCACATCTCGGGCGGAAAGCCACTGAAGTTCACGCAAAGCTCGGCGTGGGCTTCGTCATCATCGCCGAGGTTGAACACGCGGCCGCAATTTGAACAACGAAACTGGCCCGGTCCGACTGGTGGAAAATAGCCTGGATCGTAATCGACTTTGTATTTGTCCCAGAACTCCCTGAGCGCGGCATCGATTTCGACCAGAGTGGTCGCGGGCGCCGGCGCCGTCATCCGCTCAAACGAGATCTGCCTGAAATTCCAGCCCGACCGGGACAGGATCGTGCTCGCCATCAAATCGCGCCTGGTCACAAACGCCCTCCGATCATCGAATACGGTTTGCCCTTCGTCGCCGGGTTGGCGCGCACGGTGGAGCGAGTCGACGTGTGTGTCTGGCTCAACAGTTCGGCCTGCCGCAGCACCTCCAGCGCGGCGAGGTCCTCTTGCTCCGCCTCGAACTCAGTCTGCCGGCCGCTGATCCGTCTGGCGTCCTGCCGGCGCGCGCTGTCATCGTCCATCCTGGCGACCCTGGCGGCCTCGGCGATCGCCGCCGCAGCCTCGCGTTCCTCTTGCGCCAGGACACGCTTTTGGCGGCGTTCCTCGTCCAGCGTGACCGCGCGCGCGGCGCTTTCCTGACGTCGCTGGGCCTCATCTTCACGCGCGACTCGCTTCACCCGCTGTTTCTCGAGGAACGCCTCCATCTCCAGGCGGCGGCACTCCCGGCGCATTTCCCAGAACAGGCGTTTGTCCTGCTCGGCCGCGCGCACGGTTTCGGCTCGATCGAGATCCACGAGGTGTTCGAAGACCGCGTCGGCCTCGTCCGCGATCGGCGTCAGCATCTGTGTCAGCGTGGCCGCGCGCTTCGCTCGCCGGCGCTGGTCGCTCTCTTCGACGATCGCCTTGAACACGGCGCTCTCAGCCCGGTCCTCATCATCGAGCACGCGCAGCCGGTTTGTGATCCTGGCCCTTTCGGCCTGGCGGCGTTCGCGTCGGGTTGCCATCGCCTGCCGGTCAATAATCGTCGTCGTCATCATCAGGCGCCCTCGGCCGCGGCGCGCTGAAACCCCACCAGGTGACCCGGCACGCCGGGCAAAACCGCGCCACCCAGTCATCAGCCCGGCACATGATCAGCGGCACGTCGTCATCCGGGATCGGTTCATCGCAGTACGAGCATTGCTCGGCAACGAGCTCGTCCGGCGCGCCCCAGGCCACCTGCATCCAGTTGAAACCCGGCAGGGGTTGCAGGGCCGCCATCAGCGCGATTGCCTGTCAGCCTTACGCAGGATCGGATAGCGCGCGACGTCGAGCGCGTCGGTCATGGCCTCCCACTTAACGTCTGTCAGAACGACGTGCACCACATCTGTTCCGGCACACATCCGCGCGCCACCATTCTGGCCGGTGATCCACGTGATGGTGCCCCGTACCACCGCGACCTTGTTGGTGACCAGGGCGCGAAATGCCGCCTCGTCAAGCCTGGCGTAAACCTCGAACTCGCGCTCGGGTGCGGTGTCGGACATCAGTGGCCTCGTTTCGCTTTATCCCCGCAAAACTCGTCCAGCAGATCGCTGATGTGCGTGGCTTCAACTTCGGCCATCGTCCAGTGCTTAATCGACCATGGGGCAGATTTCGCCCGCCCATCCCACCACTCACCGGTCAGCTGAACACTCCCGTCCTCAGGCCACTCGGTCATCGTCGCATCGAGATCGACTCGCTCCGGCTCGACCGTTTGATCGGGCCAGTCTGGCATCATCGGACCTTCGATGATCACGGCGTAGGTCAGGCTTCCGCCGTTGCCGCCATTGTCGAGCACCTTGGTGCCGGCGATGCGATGCTCAGGTGGCAGGAAATGACGCAACCGCACCAGGTAATACTCGGCGACGCGTAGCAGACCGGCTTTCATGGCTTTTATTCCTTCAAGGGTTGGTTTTCGCTTCTCACGCCGGCTAATTTCCGCATGTCCTCCAGGTGATAGCGAAGCGCGGCGACTTCAGCCGAACGGTCTTCATATCCCTTCGGTGTCATGCCCAGACTGTGACCAAGGTTCACGAAGGCTTGTATGATCGCCATCGGTCCCAGACCGGGCTCTCGCGCGGAGCCGGTGGAAAATGGATCGCCGGAAAATTCGCCCTCGGGGCACGGTAGCCATTGTGCGGGCGCCAGTTCCGAGATCGGTGTTCTGACCAAATCACCCGTTGGTGAAAGCATGGTCGGACTTCTCGGAACATGGAAAACACGAAGGTCGATCCTACGACTTTGCATGGGCATCAACAGGGCATGAACGCCCTCGCTGCTAGCGAAGGTGTGATCCAGGTAGGGTGACGCTGTCATGGTGGATACTCCCTCGATCGCATTTCAGGCTCTCGCGGCTCGTAAGCGAGCAGGATCAGCGCCGCGTTGCCGCCGATCATCTCCTGCACTTCCCAGCGCCAGTCCTCGGTGACGATCGACTTCGCCGCGCCGCGGAGCCAGCCGGCGCGCACATTGACCGGTGCTGTCGCGCTTTCCCGATTGAAGATTTTCGTTTGGATCGGTGCCACCTCGGGCTCAACACCCAGGATCGCGGCGTCGGCCGGATCCGCCTCGCATTTCGTGGCGAGCGCTTCGACCTCAGACCGGAGCTTGTTCCACCGCGCCATCACGTCCCTGGGCAGCATCGATCACTCCTGTGAAAACGTATGGCCGTTGCGAAACTTCATCGATCAAAGCGAGCGTCGCCGACAGCGATTGAAACCGAAGAAAATCGTCAGGGTGCGCGGCGCGCGCGGCGATCCGCATCTCGGCGAAAGCATCGCGGCGGGCCTGCTCGGCCACCAGCTGGGCCAGCCTTTCGTAAGTTTCCTTGGCAGCCGCGGCGACGGTATCGATTTCAGGCGGGATCTCGACTGGCTCTGGCAGATTGACGATGGCGAATCGCACCAGGGCCTTCAGGTCGCTCAGGGACATCAGCCACAGGCTGTGGGTGCCGTCCAGCGACTTCATCTGGATCTGGCTGTCATCGGGCTCTGGCGCTTCCAGGATGGATAGCAGAAACCGCACATTGAGATGGCGCGGCACGGCGTTCATGTGTGGCCGGCACAGGAACCGCAGCATCAGGTGCATTTCCTCGAGCACGCTGTTTTTGGCGGTGTTCCACGACTGAGTGAGGATGTCGCTGCGCTCGCCACCTCTCTCCCGCCATTTTCGCGCGAAATCATCGGTGGAGAATTGGGATGGTGCCGCCGGCAGCGCCGGCCCCCCCAGTCGTTCAAATTCCGCCGTGACGCGCTCATACAGCGTTTTCGCGCTGACGCCCGGGATCGTTGGCTCAGAAGACATTCCCGTGCTCCACCGTTGGCCCAGGCAAAAACCGAAAGGTGCCGTCAAGATCGTTCAGATCCTTGAACAGCCCGGGGAACGTCTTCCCCCACGACACCGGCGGGTTGATCTCCAGCAGCGTCGGCCGCATGTCGCGCGAGATGATGATGTCCGCGGTCAGCGAGCCAAGCGAGGACCGCGGCACCACCACGTGGCGCAGGTAATCCCGCAACGTGCCCTCGATCGCGCGCTGGTTCTTCGCGATCCACGTCGAAAACCCGTCCTCGAGATAATACTGCGTGATGCCAACGATCTTGCCGTCCTCGACGAAACAGCGGAATTCCTGATCGCACTCCATGTCGATCCAGCGGCGCACGCAGATCGCGGGATCGTAGCTGGCCCGCCGGGCGTCGGACAGGTCGACCAGCACCCGCTCGGAGTAGCTGAGGAACTCCACCGCCTGACGGCCGCTGTAGGCCGGGATCGGCTGGCAATCGCCGTTCATCTGCACTGGGTTGTCCTTGGGCGAGCGGCTGCCGAGGCGGACGAACGCGCGGCCGCCTACCTCTCTGATCATCATCTCGAAGGTCTCGGCGAACCGAATGGCCGACGGGTGCGACCAGGGATCTCGCGGCTCATCCATGGTCGCCTCGATCACCTTCAGCAGATCGTCCCGCTCGCGAGGACCCAGCACGATGAGCTCGGTCTGGATCGACAACGCGCGCAACGCCGGGTTCCAGTTTTCGATGAAGAACACCTTGGCTCTGGGCAGCTCCTCGATCGCGCGCGCGGTGGCGTCGGCCTCGATCTTGGCCCAGTCGATATCGTCTGGACCCGGTATGCCAAAATCACGCGCCACCTGCTCCGCGAAGGCGATCAGAGGTGCCACGCCCTCCTCCACCACCTCAGCGATCGGCGGAAATGGCGGGATCGTGATGTCGTCAGGTCCCTCGGGCAGACGGTACGCGGCGGTTTCGGTGGGCAACGGCGGCAACGCCACATCAGCCATCCGTGGGATTGGCACCCCCTCGGCCTCGGACTGTCTGCGAAGAAACTGAGGAATCGGAAATTCGTCGTCAGGTTCGTTCGTCATGACACCATCGTTGGTTTGAGGAGCGTCGTCGGCGGCCGCGCCGGCGGCGCCGGGCGGGACAGTGAATCGCGAACTTGCGCAAGTTCGCGATTCGGCGTTACCAGCTTCGCCACCAACGGCAGCATGGCCGCGTCGGCAGCGTTCGGCGGATCTCCGAAGAACACGAAACCGACTACCCAGGTACGCGGCAGATGCATGATCGGGCCGCCGTCGAGGAAGATCGTCAGCGTGCGCGGTGTTATCGCGGCAGCGATGCCTTCAATGAAGGTCTCCTGCCCGTAGCGCCGTTGCAGCGGTGAAACCGGGGTCGTGATCCTCACCGGCATGTTGGCGGCGAGCCCCATCACATAATCGATCCGCACCCGTTCTTTGTTGATCACGGCGTGGATGAAGCGGCCGAACAGCGGGTCTTCCGGGTGCAACGGAATCCTCGGCACCGCGACTTTCTTCGCCCGTCGGACGGCCGGGGTCTGGTAAGTCGGAAACGGCCGCGGCGCGGACCTGGGCACGCGTGGCGGCAACGAAGGCGGTCCCTGGACAGGCGGCGCGGCCATGGTGCGCGTTCCTTATATCAGCGAGTCCGGCGGATCAGCCTCGACCTCGTTCGGCCCCATGAACGTGATGTCGAGGATCGTGCCGGGCGGGATCGAGTACTTCTCGCCCGACGGCTCATTATCAAGCTGAAGGGTCAGCCATTCTTTGCTCAGACCATACGCCACGCCCTCGGTGAAGGTCGGCAGGCCTCGCTGATTGAGACTGGCGAGCGCCGGATCGTCGGCGAGCTTTTGCAGATACTCGACGCGCACGCGTTCGGCGGCGCCGATCGCAGTGATGAACCGCAGGAACTTCGGATCGCCGAAGACCAACGGCGGCTTGTCAGTCGATGGCTCGTGCAATGTCACGGTGGGCACTCCCTCTATGTTCCGAACAAACGCCTTGATGACCGGTACCAGCGAGCCGTCCCACCGCTTAAGCCAGAGGACAGCGGACAGGTTTTTGTACGGCACCCCGGTAATCTGATACACGGCACCGTGGTCTTTGAAGCGGTATTCGCTGTAGGTGACCACCACCAGCCGTTTAAGCCGGATCGTCGCCTCGAAGCGCCGAAACAGGAAATCACGTTCCGCGCCAAAGCCGGATTTCGCTGGGGAAGAAGTACGCGAGCTCATCCCGCGCGGCCTGCTCACTGTCTGATCCATGGGCGACGTTGTCCGCGATGAGGGTATGACTGCCGTAGGCGCGGCGCAGAGTACCGTCGACGGCCTCGGCCGAGTTGGTGGCGCCTAGCAGCGCGCGCCATTTCGTGACGGGCTCCGGGCCCAGCAGCGCCATGGGAATGACCGGGCCGGATACGCTCTGCACCAGGTCGTTGTAGTACGGGCGGCCCTTGTGGGCGCGATAAAGCCATTCGATCTGAGGGAGCGAGAGCACCGTCTTCATCATCGCCGCGATGACGAACTCGTCGTTCAGGATGCGATTGATCACGATGGCCGCCCGCGGCCCCGCGGCGATGTGGCTTTTGATCATGGCGAAAGTCGCCTGCCGGAAGTCCGGATGATCGGCGAGAAGATCGGCAATCGTGCGTGGTTGGTCCATGCGGGGTCCCCTGATTGTTACAGTCTGGTTCATGGCGCCCTCGAGATCCTCTGACGCGGTGAACGGCACGTCATTCTTGACCATGAGATCGGCGAATGCCCGGGCGCGATCGTCATCGGCGACGGTCATGATCTGCGGTCCCATACAGTGGCGAGGTCGGCGGTTGCTGGTATTGGGCCGCGCTGTGATGGACTGCCCAGCTTTTGCAATCGCATGTCGTGGTTGGCGAGATATTCCTGGTGATCATGAAACATGATCCCGCATTCTCGCCGAAAGCGCTCGTAGCGCTGCATCCAGTTGTTCACCGTCACCAGAGCAACGAAAATCGCGACCGCCTCGATCAGGCAGACAAAGCCCAGCACGATTTCGATGGGGGTCAGGGTCAATGAGGAACCATGGGGATAACACCTTGCTCGAAGTCGCAAGCTGCCTGGGCACCGTAGCGCAGTCGGTAGATGGCACACATCCCATGGCAGATCGGCGCCGAAGACCGGCACATTGGGACCCTGGTGATGGCCTCGGCCGGCACGGCGAAGGCGTAATCCTTGGGCCTGGCGTTATCGTTCATGCCGGAGAGCATCAACCAGTAGTCGCGAAAGCCCAGTCCGCAGGGTTCGCACAGCGATTCGTTCTTCTCAAAGGCCCGCGCGAGGCGAGGCTGGGTCCGGCATTCGCTCATTGATGTGTGTCCCTTCACACATCAGATTAGACCGAATTCCGGACCCGATGTCAATCTCGCGCTC
>Ga0182030_10015616_pt1 | contig 14872 bp, 16 predicted proteins | sample 812S3MmetaG_FD_121299 | JGI IMG/M metagenome (GOLD analysis project Ga0182030, IMG submission 121299) | Permafrost microbial communities from Stordalen Mire, Sweden - 812S3M metaG (Illumina Assembly) | ecosystem: Environmental > Terrestrial > Soil > Wetlands > Permafrost | place: Sweden... | reverse complement strand
GTCCCCATGTTGGCGTAGCTGAATACTTCGCTTTCGTCGGCCGCAATTAAATCGCCATAGGGCTCATAAGCTGAACGTTCGATGGGAACGCATTTAATCACGGCTGGAGGGGTGGTCATCGAAAAACCTCTTGGCTGATAACATTAAGGCTCAATATCGACGTTCAGCTGCCGCGGTAAGTCGAATAGCCAAAAGGACTTAGTAGCAATGGCACATGAAAATGTTGAGCGGCGTTTTCGACCACGAACACTATTGTGACGGACGGGTAAAACGACTGCACTGAAAGTCGATCAAAATATGTATTTGTATCGAATGTAAGTTGATAGGTGCCGGCTTTCAACTTGTGATCGACGGCAAGGAAAGAGGCTATCCGACCATCATCATTGGTGGTGCCCTGCCCCAGGTGAGTCCAGCCGCTATCGGATTTGTACTCCAGTTTTGCTGTCATACCAGCTGCCGGACAACCTCTCGCGGTATCCAGAACGTGTGACGTTATAGGACTTGTTTCACTCATGACAATTTTTCCAGACGCAGGCGAGTAATTTTTTTTTGCTCCTCGATTGCCTTCTTCAGCTCTTCATTGGAAGAATTGACAATGCGCGAGCGCAGTATATTCAGCATTTCATCGGCTGTTTTGCCTGTAGCGCAGACGATAAATATGTAACCAAACTTCTCCTCGTACTCTTTGTTTTTGGCAGCCAGCTCCTCTAAAACTTGCTGTGATGCCTGGGTGACGCCAGATTGTTCGCTTTCAGCCAGATTTTTCGTCGCGCTGTATTTTGCTTTCAAGCTCTCGATGTCACCAATTTTTGGATGAGCGCCGAATGCTTCCAACCAATCATCGCGCCCAAGTTTTTCCCACGCTTGCGCCGCTTTCTCAACGAGAGCTTGCGCGTGAGCATACGGACGATCCTGCGTCATCTCCTGCGCCCAGCGCCTGGCTCCCAAGCAGTTGAGAAATATCTGATGCACGCCGCTTGGATCAAGCTCGTTGATACGATTCATGTGCTTCGACTTTCTTGCTGCCATTACTTGCGCCTGAAGGCTTAGCCAGAGCACAGAACACCCTAAATCGACTAATGCCACCATCAGGCGCGATATTGACGCGAATATGAGTGTATGGTGATTCCGTTGATTGAAGCTCGCTTTCGAAGAAGTGGCGATGACTGGGCTTCAGTTTGGTGTCCGCAAGAATCTGCGACCACTTGAATGAGTCGGCATTGAGATTGTCAATTTCTTGCTCCGGCGCATAACAACCTTCGATCCAGCACGAATCCGGGAAATTGCCGATGTGATGGTTAGTATCCACTTCGATTTTACGAACGAGACCGGGATGACCCAATTTCACTACCGCCCAATCGTGTCCAGGCTCACGGCGACGTCTGGTCTCCCAGGCGTCGCCCATGTTGACGCCGCGCCCAGGCATGATCATATTGTCCTTGTTGCCGAAAAACATGTTATTGCAAGCAGTCACGAGACCGCCGTTCTCGATGGCGGCCAGATCTACTAGCTCGTCGGAGGCGCAACGCGAGAAATCGCGCTCAACGCGCCCGTACACTTTAAGACGGGCCACACCACCATCGGGGTATATGTTCAAGCGAATATGCGTCCATCGGCCCTTATCCGCCACGGCGAATATGTTTTGCGAACCTTGCTTGAGCGCCGATTTCGGTAAAATCTCCTGCCACTTTTCGTTCTGCAGTTGGGAATCTGCAATGTCTGACTCGATGCAGAGAGCATCTATAGATGCATATGGGGGATGATTGCCGAGGAAGTGGTTTGTATCTATGTCAACGCCGCCTATAGTTCCTGCCGTGCCCAATTTGATGATGCACCAGTCGTATCCAGGCCCTCTCTTGCGTCTTGTTTCCCAACCATCCATCCATTTGCCGTTGTCTGTGTATTTGTCATCGATCCAGACGCCTCGTCCGGCCTTGATCAGATTCTCCTTCTCTGCAAAAAATTCATCATTTGCCAGAAGCACCTTACCGCCCAGTTTTTCCGCCGCCAGATCGACAAGACCTGTGAAAACAGCAGCATCGAAAGTAGACCCTCTTTCCATTATTTTTCGTTCTCCACTATGGTGCGCAATAACAACTGTCCATATGCAGTATCGCAATGTTGGCCGTGATCATAGACCTTCTTTCCGCCTACGTAAGTTTGTTCAACCTTGCCAAAAAGTTTCATGCCATCGTACGGCGTTATCTTGTGCCGATGATGAATCATGGAGGCATTGATCGCAAACTCTTCTTCTGGATTCCAGATTACGATATCTGCATCGTAGCCTGAAGCGAGTCTTCCTTTACGGGCACCTAGATGAAGAAAGTCCGCAGGTTTAGCGCAAAGCCAGCGCGCGATATCGGCAATGGTGGCACCGCGTTGTCTGGCACTTGTCCAAATAGCCGGCAGTGCAAACTGCAGCGATGAAATGCCACCCCAGGCTTTGGCCAAATCACCCTCATCGACAAACTTGAGATCTGGGGTGCATGGGGAATGATCGGAGACAATGAAGTCGATTGTGCCATCCAACACAGCCTGCCACAACAGTTCTCTATTTTCGAACTCTCGTATCGGCGGGGCGCATTTGAAGCGTGGGTCGCCATCTTTAATTTCTTCAGCGGCAAAAGTCAAATAGTGAGGGCAAGTTTCTACAGTAAGCGGCAAACCTTCCTTTTTCGCCGCGCGAATGCTGGCAAGTGCTTCAGAAGAGGAAAGATGAACAATATGCACTGCACACTTGTATTGCCGACAAAGCGCAATCATCAAGTCGATCGCATCGTTTTCCCATTGACGCGGACGGGAATTGAGGAACGCCCTATACGACCATGGATTTTCGCTCAAATCATGCTGATGCGGGTTATGACATAGCTCGGCGTGAACCAAAAGAGGCAACCTGAGCTTTTGCATAATTGGCATGGCCAATCGCAGTTCGTCTTCGCTAACGTTGGGAAACTGATCTAATCCCGAGTGGATTAAGAAACACTTACAGCCACTCACACCGCCTTGAGCTAGCTGCTCGAGCGCACCGGCGTTGCCCGGCACAACACCACCGTAGAAGGCACAATTAACCCTGGTCTTGCCTTGCGCCGAGGCGAGCTTATGCTGTAGCGCTTCGTAGCTGGTCGTGACCGGATCGCAATTCAAAGGCATGTCTGCGATCGTTGTGATGCCACCGGCAGCCGCCGCTTTGGTGGCGGTTTCAAATCCCTCCCACTCCGTGCGCCCCGGTTCGTTAACGTGAACATGACTGTCTACAAGTCCAGGCATCACAACAGAGTTTCCAACATCGACAACACGACAGCCGTCGGGCGTTTGCTTGCCCTCGGTCACCTCTGTGATCTTGCCGTTATGGACGACGACGCAGGCCGTTATCAGACCACTTGGGGTCAAAACTCGTTTGCTGGATATGGCAAAAGGCAGCTCAGACATAGGGTCTCTATATGCAAAGGCTTTATTGTCGCATATGCCTAGCGCTACATTATTGTAGCCGGACATTATCGCATTCTAACCATGTAGGTGGAGGGCCGTGAGTTGAGGTTCTCGATTACACCTGTCGTACAATGATTCATCTAGTTGTGAGCGAGGAATAGCACATGGCGCGTACGGATGTTGAAGGCAACACAGAGCAAAAGCAGCGGGCTGGAGAGCTAGTGCATAATGCGTACGGAAAGTCGAAAGTACGGCTGACCAAAGTAAACAGGCATCAGGATCGCCACGAACTGAAAGAGTTGAGCATCGACATTCAGCTCGAGGGAGCGTTTGACGAGTCTTACATCACTGGCGATAACACCCAAGTCATCGCTACCGACTCAATGAGAAACACGGTCTATGTTCTTGCGGCCAAAGAAGAAATTGCCGACATTGAATCATTCGGCAAAACAATCGCCCGCCATTTTCTCAGCACCTACACGCAAGTCACCGCATGCAGTATCACGCTGGTTGAGGAGCTGTGGCAGCCCATCACCAATGACAGAGGCCAGCCTCATCCCAATGCATTTTTCGGCGCCGGTGCCGAAAAACATTGCGCTTTTGTGAGTGGAACTCGGGACTCTATCAAGGTGGAATCGGCTGTCGACGGCTTGAACCTGGTGAAGACCACCGATTCGGAGTTCTGGGGCTTCGTGCGCGATCAGTACACCACCTTACAAGAGGTAAAGGATCGCATTTTTGGCACCAGCGTTACGGCGCGATGGTTATATGGAACAGAAAATCCTGACTATCAAGCCAACTACGAAGCGGTGCGCAACACGATTTTGGAAGTTTTCGCCACACACAAGAGCCTAGGGGTGCAGCACACCATACACGAGATCGCTCAAGTGGCGCTGGAACGACTCAGCGAGCTAAGCGAAATCACAATCACGATGCCCAACAAGCATCGGATACTCTTCAACCTTCAACCATTCGGATTGGAGAATAAAAACGAGATCTTCGTGGCCACTGACGAGCCACATGGGCTAATCTCTGCCACGATCAAGCGGATGTTGCTTAGGTCATTTACTCTGTTAGTCTTTGCATCGGTCCTTGGAGAAGGAAATACGGATGGTCTGCCATTGGCATCCACAGCCAAATATGCGAACTTTTTGCGAGAAACATTTTGAGCTACGCCGCAACTACTCGATTTTTGCCCCAAGCACGCGCTGCAGCCAATCCGGATTTAACTCTTTCGCTAATTAGCTCTCGTTCGAATTCAGCGTTATGCAGTTCTCCGCAAAATGCAGAGTTTGAAAGCGAATTGATTTCGGAGCGAACAGGTGCTGGATTAGCTGCTGCTGCTCGCACTCGGGGAAGACGTGGAGGTGCCATACAATGACGCCGGCAAAAGTCCATCTAGCGATGGCAGCAATGGGCAAGCAGGGCACAGTTGTGATCGAACTTTGCCGCGAACTCGGAATTACTCGTCAAACACTTTATCGCTATGTCAGTCCATCAGGCGGTATCAGACCTGACGGCAAGAAGCTTTTGAAGAGCCGTTAGAATCACCACAAGTGGTGCCAACTACCAGCGAAGACCACTTATAGTGCAAAGCAACGATGTCTTCAAAGCGATTCAGACTCAATTATCGCACCCGAGGAATATGAGCGGCTGAAATCATCGGCAAATCAGATGCCAATCTGGATGGCCAACGCACTTCATAGGCACGAGAACGGTAGAGTAGGTGGCTGATTCATTCTTCTCGCTATCGAATGACGACAAGGCTGCGCTGATAAGATTGCGCGCTCGAGATTTAGACATGCGAGCAATTCAGCAACTTTAGAATTTTGGAAGAGATTAGCTCGCCTGCTTTTTCTTGCCAGTCAGGCGCTGCTTTGGAGAATCAATGTGGGCCGGGAATGCTTGAAGCTTAACTCCTAAAGCCTGCAGAAGCTTCAGCATGGTGTCATAACGCGGTTTAGCGCCTGGCGTTAACGCCTTGTAGAGGCTTTCTCTGCCTAGTCCTGTATCCTTCGCCAATTGAGCCATTCCATGCGCCTGAGCAACATCGCGTACTGCGACCAAAAACACATCGGGATTTGGATCTTCAAGGGCGGCATTTAAATATTCGGCGATAACTTTTTCGTTATCAAGATAGTCTGCTGCATCAAAGGGGGCGAATTGAGTCATGATTTAGTCCTTTTCAATTTTTTCTAGCATCACTTTTGCGCGCTGGATATCTTGCTTTTGCGTGGTCTTATCACCGCCGCATAACAGCAAGTACACAACCTTCCCTCGACGCACAAAATAAACTCGATATCCTGGACCAACGTTGATCCGCATCTCCGAGATACCATATCCAACGGGCTTGCAATCACCCAGATTGCCTAATTCGGCAGACCTGATTCGCACCAATATGCGCGCTTTACCGACGTGATCTCGCAGACTCCTCAGCCACTTGTCGAACTCATCCGACCTTAAAAAGGTGTACATTCGATTATTGTATCCGATCGGATACAAACAGTCAAGCACTTAAACGTGTCGAACCAATTTCTGAGCAAACTGAGCGTACTTTGTCTAAGCCGAGCGTTCAAAGCGAAAGGAGTTCTTTGTCTTTGTCTAGAATCTCGGTCCCTTTTTCGCTCACTTCCTCGCGAGTGCAGATTTTTTTGCCGAAAAAGAAGACTATTGTAATCATCACAGTCAGTGCTACGCAGTACACAATTTGGACCGGCAAATTTCAGCGCAGAATGAAACATTGTCATTTATCGGACCACCAGAGTTAGAGGCGCCACTGCTGGTAATTTATCTTACGGTAGTCCATTCTGACTTTGTTATATTTATGCCGCGCAATCGATATGAAATCAATTTGTCGTTGACGAATTTCAAATCTAACTGGAACACGTTATGCTCACTTGAGCATTTTGCCCTGCGCAGCAGACACGCTAATTGCCGGCAACTGTGCCTCTTCACTTTCTCGCAGAGCGTGATCGAGCGCATCATCATGAGAAATAAAATTCTCTTTGACATAGTCGTCGACAGCGGTCAAAGTCTGCTGACTCATTCAAACTCCTCAAATAAAAGGCGACGAACCTACTCACTAATGCTTGGGCTGCACCGTACTCTTTCCCTTCTGCTGATTCACCAGCTGCTGAGCGAGTGCAAAATCCTGACCAGCAAGATCGTGTTTGTTCATTTGCAAATAAACCTGAGCACGATTGTAATAAGCCAGGTAATTGTGAGGGTCTTTTTTTATAGCCACATTGTAATCATCCAGAGCTTTTTGAAACTGATGCAAGCCACGATAAGCACTGGCTCGCTCTACGTAGTTTGAGGAAAAGCTTGGGTCTCGCTTAATTTTGTCGTTGCAGCGTCCCAGATAATTGTCGGCACCTTTCATCAATCGTTGTTCGTGTATTTGCAGGACTGTCCTCTCGTCGGCAGCGCCAGCTTCCATTTGATGAGAAGCGCCGTAAGCTCGCATACGTGTGCCGTAGGCTTCTGGATCGGAGGGGTCTATGCTGATTGCTTTAGTGGCGTCAGCAATGGCTTCGGCGTGCTTGCCCTTGCCTTCGTAAGCGAAAGCGCGCACTGTATAAGCTTTAGCCAGTCCTGGGTCCTTTTCAATGGCCTTTGAAAGAACGGCAATCGCCTTGTCATAATGCCCCTTGTAAGCAAAGTCCTTGCCTTTTTCGACCGGATCGTTCGAAACTTCCTGAGTCAATTTAATTTTGTGAGAGTTCGGTGGAAGGACCGCTTTGGTGGCAGTGAGCGGATCCGGGATGCCCAATTTGTCAGCTCGATTGTTGCGTACTTGAACAGGAGCAACAGGATCGGCTGCAGTTGCCGGATAGATGCAAGCATTGAGAGCGACCAGCAGGACAATCACAGAGAAAGAGCTGAATGATGCTTTCATGTATTTCAATTGACCTTCTGCCTGCTACTCATCTAAAGATACGTTAGCAAAATTAATGGACGATTACACCTAAAACTTATTGGCAACCAAACTGTCATAATGTATTCGGCATCAAGATGTATTAGGACCTTTATGGAGGCATTTCGCGCATGGCAGCCAAATTATCACCGGTTTCTTCTGGAGTCGTGCATTCTAGCGCTCGTCGCACCCGTTTAAAGGTAACCAAGCCGCACCGCACCGCTCACAATGCGATAGTGGTCAAGGACGCTATTGAAAAGGTGCCAGGTGTTGAATCCGTCCATATCGCTCATGGCACAGGTAACGTCGTCATCACGCATGACGACCGCCCAGATATTCTCGAGCACATCGGTGATGCCATTTACAAAGTCGCTCCAGACGTTCTCGAGGCTCTTGTCCTTGGTACGCACACAAATGGCATGGGGCTTGGACTCAGTGGTCTGTGGGCAGTCGGTACCGTGCTCGGCAAGTTTTTCGGTGACTCTGCAACAACTGAAAACTCAACAGAAACTCTGGACACCAAGCCAGTCGTAAACAATAACGATGTCAAAAAGTATGTTCCCTATGCATTTTTGGCAGCTGGCGTAATTCAGGTGCTGGAAACAGAAGCTCTGATGATGGGCATGGCACCACTTGCTTTGTTCTACTACGCTTTTGATACGCACTGGAAGTTCAAACAAAGTCATGAGCTCGACCGCATTGAAGCGGAACTAGAAAAAGTCAAAGTGAAACAGGATGTCGTCAGCAAAGACGTCAAACAAATAGCCAACAGCTAAATGTTCTGGTGAAACTTTTCCGAATAACCAGTCATCTCAACGTAAGCTTCGCCTTCGACCATGATATCACCCATGATGCCTTCAACTTTTGACGCCCCTTCCCAGTAAGTGACACCTGTTGATTTGCCAGTCGCCAGTTCTTGCTCGGCAAAAGCAGGTCGGATGGTCAGTTTGCACTTTGCAGACGGAATTTCAACATTCCAACCCATCGGATAGTCGCCACCAGTCTTGGCACTATGCCAGTGCTCTATGGCCTTGACTGAAAAATCGGCAAGTTGCAAGTGTCTGGTCTTTCCGTCTGGGAAAATCAATGTACCGCTAGAATTAGGATCAATGCCCCCATGGTTATTGCGCATCAGATACAGCATGCACTCCGTTTTGTTGTTCAACTGAATACTGTACCAATCCCAACCGACTTGCTCAGCTGTAAGCTGGTTGCTGCCGAATTCATGATCCATCCAACTCAACCCTGAGACTTTAATTGGCTTCTTATCGATATAAAGAAATCCCTCGGTGTTCAGTCTGGTCTGAGAGAAATAGTGCGATGCGCAGCCCTTGCACGAAGCCTTTTGACTGACACCATTTTTGCCATGAATCACCGGTGGTTTAAGAGAGTCCAGCAGCAAATGGATGGAATAGCCACCACCGTCGGCGCGTAAAACAGTCTTCTCACCGAGCTGTTCAACAAACCAGTTTTCATTTGTAACTGCCAAATTTTCAGTTGCAGCGCTCGCTGGCCCCACTCCTCCGCGATTGAGCTTTTCGAAATAGACAAACTTTTTCTTTTGCAAATCGCTTATGGCAAAATGCGCGAGATAAAGATTGTCCAGTTTCCAGGGATGAGTGTCGCCATCTTTAGCCTCAGTCACACCGGTGCGGAAAAAAGTCAATTCATAACCGTAGCGCTGACCGTTACCACCAAGCAAGTGACCGGTGTAGTACCACCATTCGGTTTTGAAATCTTCATGGCAAGCATAGTCTCTAGGAAATTGAAATTGATAGCCAGGCAGGGCTTGTTTAAAAGTTCGAGCTTCTCCTGGAAGCGCCAAGCCGCTCATCAGGCTAAATAGGATGATCAACGTCATCAGCAAATGAGGGTATCGTCTCGTCATCAATTTCCTTTTATCCTTCTTATTCATGCTTTTTCATTATTTATTCGTCCCGCACTACAGACGGTGCAAGAGTTCTAGCGGCCATCCGTGCGGGCACGATGCCAGCAAGAATAGCCGTGACAACGACAAGAGCCGTTGATTGCAAGAGAAAATCCCAGGGTACAAATAATTGCACAGTCCAACCGAAAGATTGTTTATTGATCACAAAAATCAGTAAAAAAGAAAGTACAAAACCTAAAAGAATGCCGAAAAAATTACCGGTCACACCCAGAATTCCGGCCTCGACCAGAACGATTTTACGCAACTGTTTTTCGCTTGCACCCAGATATCTCAAAATACCAAACTCACGTTTAGATTCCAGAGTAAGTGCAAACAGGGCGTTCATAACAGCCAGCATCGATACAATAATGGCCACTGTGTGCAAGGCATAGGTAACAGAAAACGTGCGGTCGAATATTTTCAGAGCTTCCCCTTTCAATTCCTTCGTTGTGCGACAGCTTAGCAAAGCAGTATTGCCAACACTGGAATAAATAGCTTCGCGCACAGTTTTTGCGTCAGCATCAGGCTCAATATAAACAGCCGCACTCGAATAAGTGTCATCGTGAAAATATTTTTGATACGCCGAAAGTGGAATGACGATATAGCCTAAATCGCTTGCGTAGTCATAGTAGACACCCTGCACTTTCAATTTTTGTAGTCCAGAAGGTGTTTCCAATTCGAGAATGTCGCCGGCATTAATGTGTTTGCGGATAGCAAAAGTCTCTGAAATAATGGCTGATTGATCGTTCATCCGCGCGCACACGCTTGCACCCGGTTCGCCCGATAGAAAGACCAGATGCCCGAATTCGCGAGCGACGTTGAAGTCGGTAGCGCCAAGGTTAGTGGGCGAGCCGTTATAAACAATGGGATTATCAACAAAGGGATTAATAGCTCTTACACCAGGCGTTTTTTCCAGAGTGGCCATAGTTGTTTTTTGCATGCGCGCTTTTTGAACGCCGCTAGCTCTTGCACCAGATTGAACCCATAAGTCAGCTTTCAAAGTCTGATCTATCCAGATCAAAACAGTCTGCCGAAAACTGCCAATCATGATGGCCAGGCTGACCATCATCGCTATAGCGATCATCAAACTGGCAGTGGCCACAGCTGTTCTGGCTAGCGTCCCCTGTAACGAGCGAACAGCAATTCTACCTTCCGGTTTGAAAAACGAATTGAGTAATGCGTCAAGAAGAGGAAAAATCAAATTGAGAGCAAGCGGCATAGAAAGAGCAAAGCTCAATATAAAACTCAAAGAAGCCGCATAGCCGAATAAAGGAAAATCGAAAACTGGCGATTGGTAACAGCACCAGACGCCAAAACCAGCCAGAAGCAGACCAGCAAGAGCCAGATACCTTGCAGATCGGACAATTTTCAATTCATACGAGGCGCGCCTGACGGCCTCAGCCGGAGCAACATTGGCGGCCTCGAGAACCGGCGCGAAGCCGGCAATAAATGTTAAGCCAACACCGATTGCAAATGAAAGAACAATAGTCCAGGGATTGAGACTGATAGTCTCCAGTGGATCCTGAAAATAAAAGTGTTGATAAGTTCCAGCAATTGCTTTCAGGGCGCTGTCTGCAAATAACAGACCAAGTAATATTCCAAGCACAGTGCCAACTACACCAAAGAACAAATTTTCGCCTGCAAATAACATCAGCACTTGATTGGAAGTCAGCCCTAGCGCGCGCAATGTGCCAATTTCCGGACGTCTGCGAATAACAGAGATTGTCATCGTGTTGTAGATCAAAAACATACCGACCATCAGGGCAATCAAAGTCAGAGCCATCAAATTGTATTCAAAAGACTTAGTGATTTTTTCAATTTGCTCACCGCGTTGCTCTGGCCGGTTGACAGACAAGGTTGCCGGCAAATCATTCTTCAATTTTTCCTGAATGTCTTTTAATTGAGATTCAGGAATAATCGCTTCAATTTCTGTAATTTTGCCTGGCATATCGAGAGCATCTTGAGCAGTGCGAATGTCGGCGACTACACAGTTGCCGCTATAAGCACCGCCTATGCCATCACCAGATAAAAGACCGACAATTTTAAAAGTTTTGCGCTTGTCACTTATTAGCAAATTAAGATTGCAGCCGACCTTAAGACCATGCTTGCGCGCTAGCCTCTGTCCAATGAGAACAGCGTCAGGTGCAAAGATATCCAAGAATTGACCAGAGCCAGAACTGCTCGAATCAAAACGCTTGAAATCAGAGTCGACAAGCATATCGATGCCAATGAATTGAACTAATTCACCATTTTCGACAACGACATTTTCTTGAATGATTGGCGTAAATTTAGAACCATTGTCAAAAAGCCAACTAATTTGTTGAAGAGTATCTTGATCGACAAAAAGACCAGAAGCTGGTCGAATCTCTAAATTCGCTTTGCCCGACACCAGATTGACGGTCTCTTTGAATTTGGCAAGAGCTGTGTAATTAGCCAGACTGATAGCCAGCAAAACGCTGACACCCAGAGCAATCCCAGCTATAGTCAAAGCAGTCCGAACATACTCGCGTTTCAAATCACGCAATATAAAACGATTGAATAATGTCAAAAACGCAAGCATTAAATCATTCGCCCATCTTTAAGTAAAATGTTGCGTCGAGCATAAGCCGCGGCTTCCAGGCTGTGCGTGGCCATGATTATTGTTAGTTTGTCATCGGCATTGATTTGCTGCAACATCTCGAGAATGATGGTGCCATTTTCTGTATCCAGGTTACCGGTGGGCTCGTCAGCCAAAATCAATTCAGGAGAGTGAATCAAAGCGCGAGCAATCGCTGTTCGCTGCATTTCACCACCGGACAATTGAGACGGATAGAACTTAGCTCTGTGCGCTAATTTGACCCGCTCGAGAATTTCTGCGACATGCTTGCGAACTTCAGTAGCGCTTTTCTTTCCGGCAAGCTCTAATGGCAAAGCAATATTTTCTTCGACTGTCATGGTCGATAGCAAATTGAAGAATTGAAAAATAAAACCGATTCTGGTGGCTCTTATTGCAGTCAATTCATTGTCATTCAATTTAGCCAGATCGCTGCCGCCAAAGAGAATACTGCCACTGCTTGGTCTATCAATACCACCAATAATGTTGAGCAGAGTGCTTTTGCCACAACCGCTCGCTCCAGTCAGCGCAATAAATTCGCCACGCCTGATAGATAAGGAAACGCTCTCCAGAGCATGCACATTATGATCACCATAGGTTTTAGCGACATTCTTTAATTCAATTTGCGTCTTGGTGGAGTCCATCTTCTATATAAGTATTTCCAGCATAAGTATTTCCAGAATTGCCGTTGAACTGAACAGTAGGCAGCAAGCAAACACAATCTAGCAGCTATTAAAGAAGAAGTTTATGGCACTCAGGTGAACTTTCAGTGTCGAGGTTGTTGTAAACCAAAACTACAGCGTGGATAAACTAATCATTGACAATTTGTCCGCTGGGCATTACAAAGGCTACATGCAAAGTATTGAAGTCTCGTTTAAAGCGAGCGCTCTGAATTTGTCGGCACTGAACCTGGGACTACTCCTGGGCAACCTGCTATTGGGCAAATCAACTTAACAGAGCCGACTTCAGTCAACATTATCCAGGCTCTGTTTTCAAAAACAGGGCCTTTTTCATTTTGGAGCAAACGCAAATGCAAACGGTCAATAAAAACTCCGGCATTAAAAGCCGTCATGTCAAAATCTTCGACACTACTTTAAGAGATGGTCAGCAATGTCCGGGCGCTGGCATGACCTTCAAACAAAATCTGGAGTATTTCCGTTTAGCGTCCTTACTAAGAGTCGATGTTCTTGAAGCTGGCTTTCCATCAGCTAGCGCGCTTGATTTGAAATTGTGCACGCCATTTGCAAAGAAGCAAAAGGCGCCCCCTATACGCCAATTGTTGCCGCTTTGTGCCAATTGAGAGAAGAGCAAATCGAAAAAACAATTGAGTCATTGAAGCCTTTAATTTCAATTAAAAAGGCTCTGCTGCACACATACGTACCAGTTGACCCAGAATTGATGCCGGCCTCACTTGGGCGCAAAGCAAGCGACCATAAACAGATCATCACCGATGTTAGTAATTTTGTTGGAATGGCTGTGAAGGCCGGTCTGGCCGTGGAGTTCAGCCCAGAAGGCTACTCACGCATGCACGAGCACTTCGATTTCGTCACCGAGCTTATTCGAGCAGCTGTCGAAGCCGGAGCAACGGTTATTAATTGCCCTGACACCATTGGCGGCGCCTGCGCTTTTGAAGGTCCGGAATATTTCGTCGAAAAAATGAATAAACACGCAGCGATCATAGCCAGCGAATACCCAGACCGCGAAATTACCTGGTCTGTACATTGCCACAACGACTTTGGTCTGGCCGTCACAAATTCTATCAATGGAGTCTTCAATGGTCCAGCACGCCAAATAGAAGGTTGCATCAATGGCATCGGTGAACGCGCCGGCAACGCCTCATTAGAGCAATGCATAATGCTGATTAAGCAATTTGGCGCAACAGCCGCGGAGCCATTCTTCACCACAATCAACACTGAATACATTCAGGAAGTCTCCGACTTCGTAAGCTCTCACATGTTGCCGCGCCAGCCGCACTGGCCAGTGAGCGGTGAAAATGCAGCGCGCCACTCATCTGGTGGTCACACCAACGCCATTCTCAAAAATCCGCTCGCCTACCAACCCTACGATCCCAAAGAAATCGGCAAAGAAATCAGCTTTATGTTTGGTCCTTTAAGCGGTGGCAATCATGCCAAAAACATTATTGAAGGGCATGGTTACGTATGCTCCGAAGAAGAAAAAGCGGAACTAGCACAAGCAATTAAGCAAATTTATGCCGAAAGACGCAAAGGCATTACTGACGATGAGCTAATTCAGGGCTACTTCGAGTACCGAAAACCAATCAAAGTAGAAAATATTGATTACTCCAAAGAAAAGCATCAGTCTTGCGTCAGCATGTCTGGAACGATTTTCAACGACAGCGGAGATTTCAGCGAAACACATTCAGGCAAAGACTCGGCTCTTGCTGCCGTGAAGAAAATGATCGAGCTGCGCTTTGGTCCGTACAAAATCCTCAATCACCGTGCGCAATCCGATACAGCTGGCATCGACGCTAATTCCATATCTGAAATCATTGTTGAAACTGAAAACGAAGAAACCGGTGAAAAGCAGCAATTCATTGGCAAAGGAAGGGATCAAGACATCGAGATTGCCGCGATTAAAGCCCTGATAGATGCGGTCAACTTTGCTTATATCGAACAGAATTTCCGCATCGCTGGTCATAAGAAAAAATCTGGTAACAGGTTGTTGAGCATTATAAACTAAATGTGAATACCCAGCGAACCCTTGCTACGAGAAGGTTTGCGAGGTCTGTTTTTGGTATATAAACGAAATAGTGGATTGACGATGTTAACGTGCGATGTCATCTTTAGTTAACGACCGCGGCTGCCAGATCACATTATGTTGTTCTCTACACAACCGAGTTTTAAATTGTTTACCAACCTGCTCAACATTATTAGCCTGCTACTGCTCGTGATTCTGAACACGAGGAGCGGGTTAAAAGCATAGGTAAAACGCCAACAGTTTTCTTAAGCCCCCGCACCTGACACAAGGAGCGGGGGCTTTTTGATTC
>Ga0182030_10015615_pt1 | contig 14872 bp, 17 predicted proteins | sample 812S3MmetaG_FD_121299 | JGI IMG/M metagenome (GOLD analysis project Ga0182030, IMG submission 121299) | Permafrost microbial communities from Stordalen Mire, Sweden - 812S3M metaG (Illumina Assembly) | ecosystem: Environmental > Terrestrial > Soil > Wetlands > Permafrost | place: Sweden... | reverse complement strand
GAGCGAGCCTGAGCCCCTCCCTGTTTCCGAGCTAAAATCCAGGGACGCGATACCAAATGGACTGTCAAACGCGCCTGAGCGAGTGCCCGGCCGGATCCTGGCCGAATGGACAAGCTCATCCAAGACGTTCTTAGCTACAGTCGAGTGGTTCGCAATGAGTCACCCATCGAGAAGATCGATGTCGCCAACCTGCTTAAAGGCATCATCGAGACCTACCCGGCCTTGAGCTCAGAGCTAGCGACCATCGACCGCGAAGATTCGTTCCCGCCAGTCTGGGGGAATGAGGCCATGCTGACGCAAGTTTTCTCAAACATTTTAGGCAACGCCGTCAAGTTTGTAGCGCCGGGAGTTAAGCCCCAAATTAAAGTTTGGGCTGAACCAAAAGAATCCAACGTGCGAATTCTTGTGAAGGACAATGGGATCGGTATCGCCCAGGATCAGCACGAGAAGATTTTTGAAATTTTTCAGCAGGTCGAAACCGGGTTCGAGGGTACCGGTATTGGCTTAGCCATCGTGAAAAAGGCCGTGGAACGGATGGGTGGCAAGGTGGGCGTCATTTCGGAATTCGGTCAGGGAAGCACCTTTTGGATTGAACTCAAACGATTCCAGGGGGGAGCAAAATGACCTCTAGACCCATATTATGTGCGGAAGACGACGAAAAACGACGGCTACTTCTTACAACGGGCCTTTCGGCAGGTTGGTATTAGCAACACACTGACCGTGGTTCCCAACGGCCAAGAAGCCATTGATTACTTTTCAGGCGTCGGAAAGTACGCGAACCGAAGCGAACATCCTTTGCCATGTCTGATGCTTCTTGATCTACACATGCCTAAGAAATCAGGCATGGAAGTTCTGCGTTGGGTGCGGGCCGAATCATCGCTACGCACGCTTCCCATTATCATCCTGACTTCGTCTCTTCAAGATAACGACATTGAGCGTGCTTACTTGGATGGTGCAAATTCTTATCTGGTAAAACCATCCGAGCCGGACGAATTGACGGTGATGGCAAGGACGATCAAAGATTATTGGCTGGGCCAAAATAGAACCTGCAAAAAAATGATCTCACCGTGAATTTTGCCGCTTGGAATTGAAATAGTAGTGTAAACCGCTTCTTTTTCCTGGGGCAAGCCTACATTGGCAAGGATGGCTTGCGGGTGCCTGTGATCATTGGCGCATCGACCTTCGAGGATAGCCCTGAAGAGGGTGTTTGTTTCGTTGTCGACCTCACCGAGCGCAAGCAGGCGGAAGAGGTGCGCCGGACGAGCGAAGCTCGGTACCGCACACTCTTTGAATATGCCCCTGACGGCATCGTCATTGCCAATCCGGAAGGCATCTACGTTGACGGTAACGCAAGCATGTGTCGGATGCTCGGCTACTCCCGTGATGAACTGATAGGGAGAAATGCTTCAGACATTGTCGCTCAATCAGAAATCCCACAAATCAAAATAGCTATGGGCGAGATTGCAACGGCGTCCGATCATCACCGGGAGTGGAAGTTGCGGCGCAAGGATGGGTCGGTCTTTGAGGCGGAAGTAATCGCGACCCAAATGCCCGATGGCAATATCCTGGGGATGATTCGCGATATCTCCGAGCGGAAACAAGCCCAGGAGCAAATCGCAGAGCAGGCGACCTTTCTCGACAAGGCCCAGGACGCGATCTTTGTTCGCGACCTGCATGGGAAGATGCTCTTTTGGAACAAAGGGGCCGAACGCCTTTATGGTTGGGGCCGAGAGGAGGTCCTTAACCGGAATGTGGACGATATGCTCTATATCGACTCCCTTAAGGTGGAAGAGGCCTATCGGCTGACGCGCAGCCAGGGAGATTGGCACGGCGAACTCCACCATTACACCAAGGGCGGAGAGGAACTCGATATCGAGTCGCGCTGGACCTTGATTCGAGACCATGCAGGTGATCCCAAATCAGTGCTCGCGATCAATACCGACATCACGGAAAAGAAGAAGATTGAAGCCCAATTTCTGAGGGCGCAGCGCATGGAAAGCATCGGCACCCTGGCGGGCGGCATCGCCCACGACCTCAACAACATCCTGGCACCGATCATGATGTCGATTGATATCCTCAAGACGATCTCAGAAAACCCACAGGCGACGAAAATCCTGGAGACCATTGAAGTGAGCGCCAAGCGAGGTGCGGACATCGTCCGGCAAGTCCTCTCGTTTGCGCGCGGCCTGGAAGGTGAAAGAATCGAAGTTCAGTCCAAACACCTTTTGAAGGACATCGAAAGCATCATCAAAGATACTTTCCCGAAAGACGTACGCTTACAGTTCTCCGTTCCCAATGATACCTGACGGAAAATACAACCTCGTCAAGGCCTTCCAGAAGCATGGGCATACTGTCGGTATGTGTGGCGACGGAGCGAACGATGCACCGGCTCTTCGTCAGGCCCAGATGGGAATCGCCGTATCGACCGCAACCGATGTGGCCAAATCTGCGGCGGGCATTGTCCTGACGAAACCCGGATTGGAGGGCATTGTCGCAGCAGTCAAGGAGGGCCGGCTCACCTTTCAGCGCATTCTCAACTACACGCTCAATTCCGTGATGAAGAAAGTATTACAGATACTTTTGTTGGCTATCGGGCTGATTATGACGGGACACGCCGTTTTGACACCCTTGCTGATGGTCATCGTAATGATAACGGGCGATTTTCTCGCCATGTCCATGACAACGGATAGGGTGCGGCCATCGCAATCGCCGAATGCCTGGCATATAAGTCGGATTACTACTGCGGGTGCCATCTTGGGATTTTGTTTTCTTGCATTTTGTACCGCGATTTTAGCCGTCGGCAAATTCAGGTTGGGCCTTGGGATTGATGAGTTGAGAACGCTTTCCGTCGTCTCTATCGTCTTCGGCAGCCAAGCCACAATTTATGTTATCAGGGGGCGTCAGCATCTTTTGGGATTACGTCCGACCATTTGGCTAGTTCTGTCCTCTGTGGCCGACCTTCTAATTATTTCGACATTGGCAATTGGTGGGATCGCCATGGCACCGTTGCCTGCCTCGATAGTGGCCGGGGAATTTGCAGCAGCTATCGTTTTCGGGTTAATCGTGGACGTGGTTAAAATTCCTGTCTTTGCGCGCCTCCAGATCTCGTAGGGGAGCCACCCTACATGATCTGTGTCTACCAGCATTATTTCGCATGTGTCATGGAAAGATTTCGACCCGGATCAGGTTTTCCATAATTTTGAAGTCTGACCGGATACCTTTCATGCCGGATTCACACCGTCATAAGACTCTACCTTCTAAGGAAAATAATTCACTCCTATGGGGTATGCACCTCAATAGGTTAGTCCAATCTAAATTTTAAATCAGGAATGCCAATTCCCATTGAAATTAGATACAATAAAAATTCCGCTGGAAACGCAAGGTTTGATGCTTTCGTCAAAATGGTGTTTACCGAAATTCCAGACATGATCCCTGCTGCCGTCTAAGTGAATGGCAAGTGGTTTATTCCTGCGGACGCAAGTCAGGCTTCCGCATAAGCTTCAACGTGGGAATCTTTGATTTCTCAACCTGCTGAATTGTCTATAACAGGTGCGATGCTCAACTTAGCCCTGTTGACCTTCACTCATTGCGTGAAAATCGACCAATCGTTGAAAGCCAAACGGCTGTTCAACCGCTTTTCCGCCTCGATTCAGTTATTCAACTCGTGCCCCTCATGGCAGCCCCGCATCACGTAAAGATAGTGAGCCAGTTGTGCAGTAGTTTGGGGGAATAGTGAGTCGGCCGTGACATCGTTTGTCGTTGGATTCATAGCTCTCTATTAATTCCTGGAAGGAGATGCGCTGACCCGCTGGAGAATTTCGGAACCCCTTCTTTCTGACTGGCACGGTAGGTAGCGTCAAACAAGTCCCCCCATGTCAGACGTTTTGCTTTGATTCGATGAGAGGATGTCTTTGTCTTCTTTGATACTTTCATAATGATTGAGCCAAACCGTCGCTGCTTGTCGAAGTCGGCGGTTAATCCCAAGGGGTTAGCGCAGAGGGAAGCCAAGCTTGCGCAAAGCTTCAGCAAGGTGTTCGCGACCCGTCAGCAGGTCAATCCGGGACGCCGCCTGGCGACTCCAATCAATCACTTCGAGGTTTTGCTCTGCTTTGAATTTGCGCATGAGCTGATCGTATTCGGCTACGGCGGCAGGAATTGCTGCAGACGAATATTGTTCGCGATGTAGAATTGCGGCCTGAGGCAGCCGAGGTTTGATTTCAGTCAAAATCGATGGGTCTGGAAAGCCGACCGTAAGGCCAAACACAGGGAATGCCTTGCTTGGGAGGCCAAGTTCGGCCGCGACCCTTTCGGTATTGTTGCGAATCGCTCCGATGTACACTCCGCCAAGTCCAAGTGACTCAAGCGCAATGAAGGCGTTTTGGGCCGCCAAAGTCGCATCGACGACGGCCATGATCAAGTATTCGACGCAATTCAGATTTTCGGCGGGTATCTTTTCCCTCTCGGCAATCGACTCCAGAAGGGAAAGGTCCGCCACCCACACTAGAAACAGTGGTGCTTCGACAATATGCTTCTGAGATCCAGCCAACTCCGAAAGCCGCGCCTTTCGTTCAGGATCTTCGACGGCTATAACGCTCCAAGTCTGCAAGTTTGACGATGTGGACGCTGATTGTGCGCTGGCGACCAATGTCTCAACCGTCCCCGACGGAAGCGCCTTCGGCAAATAGCTCCTTACCGACCTGTGAGACAAGAGTAGTGAAATCGTTTCATCCCAAGGTTCAGAAGGTCCGGTTGTGGCGGATCCGTAGCGTTCGTGAAGAAGCGTGGAAGAATCGGGAAACGTGGATGAGTTTTTCATAGATTGAAGGAATGTGCGTCTGATTACGCCTTGTTTTAGTAATCGGGTTCTGTTTCAAATTATGGCTGGAAAGTGTGAGCCTGATTCAGCGATGGATAGTCGGTATAGCCATGCGGTCCTTTTGAGTAGAAGGTCGAAGGATCAGGTTGATTTAGCTCCGCGTTTTCCAAGAACCGCTGTGGTAAGTCCGGATTGGCAATAAACAACTGACCGTATGCAACCGCATCAGCCTCCCTGGCACTGAGTACCGCTTCTCCGGATTCCTTGGTGAACAGTTCATTGGCGATATAAATACCTCCGAAGCGCTTTTTGAGGGCGGGGGCGAGCCAGGTCTTAGTGCGATGCTCACGCGCACAAATGAAAGCAATCTTGCGATGGTTAGCTTCAGATGCGACATACGCGTAGGTTGCAAGGGGATCCGCGTCGCTGACATCGTGCATGTCATCGCAGGGCGACAGGTGTAGTCCCACCCGGCCTTCGCCCCAGACACCGATAGCAACGTCCAGAACCTGAAGCATAAGCCTCGCTCGATTTTCAATCGAACCGCCATAACTGTCCGTTCGATGATTGACGTCGCTGTGGAGAAACTGATCAAGCAGATAGCCGTTTGCTCCATGGATCTCAACGCCGTCAAAGCCAGCCGTCACTGCATTCTGCGCCCCGATTTTGTATTCCTCGATTATGCCAAGGATCTCGTCATATTCCAGCGCGCGTGGCGTGACATAGGGCTTTTCCGGACGAACGAGACTGACGTGGCCTTTAGCCGCGATAGCGCTCGGAGCGACCGGAAGATGACCGTCGAGATAGATTGGATCCGAGATACGCCCGACGTGCCATAATTGCAGAACGATGTGGCAATTCTCTTCGTGGACCGCCTTCGTTACGAGCTTCCACCCTTCAATTTGATCTGACGACCAAATGCCAGGAGTATCCGGATATCCCACGCCCATCGGACAGATCGAAGTCGCTTCGCTGATAATCAATCCAGCGGTCGAACGTTGCCGGTAATATTCCGCCATAAGCTCGTTGGGAATCCTGCCTGCGCTTGCTCGACAGCGAGTGAGAGGCGACATCACTATGCGGTTGGGTAAATCCCATTCGCCGACGCGGATGGGTTCAAATAAAGTAGGCATAAGCTTTTAGAGGCGTCGCGTAGGAACTTTTACTACCTATTTAATCTTTCACGACGGTGGTTGGACTGCTTCTCGTCATCAAATCACTTTCGAATACATCCAGGTTGGAATCAATGGGGTCAACACCCCATGGCGCTCTTAGGAGGAGGTATCCAGGATCAGATTCGAACATGAGTACCACTCTGGCGGTCGCCTAGATGACTCCTATGAATCAAAAAACAATGAAAGCCGCAGTGGTCGTGCAGTTCGGAAAACCTCTGGAACTTGAGGAGTGGGAAATTCCGACTGCTGGACCGGGTCAGATCTTGGTCAAGACCGAGGCGTGCGGCGTCTGTCACACGGATGTCCATGCTTGGCATGGTGACTGGCCGGTGAAGCCGACGCTTCCCTTCATTCCGGGCCATGAAGCCATCGGACCGGTTGTCGTCGTTGGCGCGGGTGTGACCAATGTGAAGGTGGGAGAGTACGTAGGGGTTCACCAAATCACTTCCTATCAGTAGCTTAGCGAACTGGTCCCATAGCGCCCAGAATGTGTCGGCCTGTGGGCGGTCGCCTTGAATGAGCACAAGCCACTTAACGATATTCGCGGCCTTCTTCGGATAATCGACAATGACTGCGAAAAGTGGTTGGAACACCCGGATCGCTTCAATCGGTTCCAGCTCCAAGGTAAATCGACAGATAGCCTTCACGCACAAGTGTTCCATTTCGGAATTAAATGCAATCCGCTCGTAACCATATCCCCGTCGACGGCCATTTTCTTCCTCATCCTTCCAATGCGTAGGTAGGACAGCAATGAGCTTTCCCACGACAGCCTTGGACAATGAGTCGTGAGGGTGTTCCGTACAAATCCGCAGCAGCGTGTCAGCCATCGAACGACCTGGGTATTCTGTGAGGTCGATTTGCAGGATGGTTTCGTCGTCTACATGAGTCCGGCTAAGGATAAGTTCCCGTGCACGTCGCCGGGCGGATGCCGTGTCGAACATCTCATTTTGACGTTCGAGGAACGGCACCGACATTTGCCGCTCCCTGAACTGGTGCTCTTCTTCGATGAGGGTGTAAGACGCATGCAGGCACGCAAGAGCCAACGGGCGGTCACTTGCCCAAAGGAACGTTGAAGCGCCTTGGCATGCGCACGCTGTGGTCTCCTCTACCCCGTGAATGATGGCGCAAGCCATTGCTGGAAGAATATCGTCGCGTATTGACTTGGGAAGAACTTTGCCCCAAAGCGCGAAAACAATGAAGGCCGCCGGCCTGGATGCTTCAAATGAGTTGTGGGCCCTAATTGAGAGAAAATCCGTTTCATCGGCATCATCCTCAATTGAGTCGAAGATAGCCGTGGCGGCCCATTCCCTCTCTTCTTCGGACATCTCCTCCCAATGGTCGCGGATACAGGTCGCAGCGATGTAGGCTTCCGCCGTGTACATCAGCTTCACCATCATTTCCTCTTCGTTTTGGTCGTGATTTGCCACAAGGGATCTAACTTCCCGCATGCGATCTCGCCAAGAAGCCGGATCACTGGTTGCTTTACCATTTCGATTGAATACGCCTTCGCCCCACATGAATAGCGTTGAAACCGAATTGAGAAACACGGTCCTTGGGGCTTGCCTGTCGATGAGGACCTGAAGGTCTGCAGCCGGGGCAGAGGTTTGCAAAATCGTCCGTCCGTCCTCGGTTTGACCAATGACTTGCAACTTTCTCAGATCAATCCGATGCAACTGAAGTCGCCAGACCCTTGTGACTTCGTCTTGTTCGGATTCCCGAGGCAGCGCTGCAAGATGCGCGTCAATAACCGCATGCACCCGCTCGCACAAGTCGCTCATTTGTAGAGTCGTGGCCAAGTGTTCTAAGCTATGGCTGCGGTGGGGCAACTGAGCCGACGCAACGCGCTCTTCATTGTACCGAATAGTTTCAGCATCCTGATTGAAGACCCCGCCACCGAGTAATTGGTTTGGACGATCTTGATGCGAGCGAGAAAAGTCGACTTGCAAGAAAAACCGCCCCGAAAGAAGGGAAAAAGCGATATCGGGCGCGATCATGGGATGAGCCGTGACCACGCTAGCCACGACTGCAGTGAGGGCGACGTTGTTACTCTGAACAATTATCTGACTCAGGATGGCCTGCACGTCCTCGTCTTTGCGCTGCGCCTTCTGCAGTAACCATTGTTCAAGCGCCATCAAGGCGGTGCTGAAAGCGTCCGGTGCGACGGTGAAACCCCGATAGGCACCCCAAAGTCGTCCGTTGCCATGCTGTTGATGGTGAGATCCATTCGGTAGTATGAATGTAACGGGTTCAACGGGCTCTAAGTGAGCCGGGTTATTGGGGTCAGCATAAATCTCGCAACACCGATTGATAAAGCGAATGATGAACGCTAGGCCTCGGTCCGGGTCATACTGAAGCATGTGAAGGTACGGACCGTGCAAAGCACTGCACGGGAAATCTTCCATGATACGGCCCGAAAGCCCAAACGCCGTTTCTACTCGTTGGCCTTCGTACTCAAGCCGACGTGGGAGCATTTGGGAAAGGCTTCTATGTAGATCCAGCGAATATTCGACAAGTTGATACCCTATGTCCGGGAGATCGCGAAAAATTGGGCCACCGCTGAAATAATTGAAAACCCTGGATTCGATGCCATCCCGGTCATGACGTGGTTGACTGAGCGCAGCAGTCGCCATAGAGGTGATTTCCGGCACCGCCATCAGAGGAAATTTGAGGATAAGTGCAAAAACACGCTTTTCGGCGTCCTCAACCGGACATAGTGTGTTCATCCATTCCAAAGAATGATATGCAAAACAAAAAAACCTCCCGCTCTCACTGGAAAATCTCCCAAGTACTTTAAGGGAATGCCAGGGAATCGAATTCAAGTTGCCGGAATCTGTCGTGGCCGGGAGATAGTAGCATCGGTCAAACCACCTTCGTTGACTTCAGCCTCTTTGCGCGCATCCACGGTGAAGCGGGCTTCCGCCAGATCGTCTTCCGTCCTTCGGACGGCATCATCGTGTGAAACAATCTCCACTGGCACTTCCGGTGGACTCACCTCGGGTTGTAAACCTTTTATCGCCTCCGCCAGACTCGCATACGTCTGCGTCTTGACCGGCGGATCATGGTGAAAGCGAGAAATGAGATCGAAACCAATGTCTTTACTGGGCTCGGGAATCACCTGGACAACGGATAACATTCCTTTGGCGCTGCATAGATCCATAATGGCGCCAAGGTCTGGCGCGCAGGCCGCTTCCATCGAACCCAGGTTGCTCAGATCGGTCAGGAGAAGAAAGCCGGGTTTAAGATTTTCCATGAGGTCTCGGACCGTGCCCAAGCAGCGTTTCATTTCGTCGGCTCCGATGTGCTGACTGTAACTCATCGTTAGAATTCGACCCGCCTCGTCAACTTTACATAGGATCATAAATAATAATTACAGCGTTGGAATAAGACGCGATCAGCTCAGCTACTTGGGTAAATGTTGAGCGTCAGATACGCGGCAGAAAGCTGTGGCTTCCTCGACGGCCTTTTCAACCGCTTCACGGGTTTCGCCAGTGGACTTCTGAATCCGACCGAAAAACTCTTCCTGTTTCCCCGCGACGTATTGGAGATCGTCATCCGTCAGCTTGGCCCACTTTTGTTTCAACTTGCCCTTGGCAATGTTCCAATCGCCTTTGATTTCGAGTGTGTTCATAGATTGACGATATGATTTGGGCCGCGCCTGACGATGGGGTGAAACCCTACCGTGGTTTGGGCCTACTTCGTGGAATCTTGGTTGCCATCGATTTCCTCAAGACCCGGGATTGAACCATAGCCGATAAATCTAGACTGAAGGCCTGTCGCGGAAGACACGTCAGGAACGTTGCCGGTTGAGTGAGTTTGGGCCGGCATCGTGAAATCAAAGACGCTAACGCCATACCGGGATTTACCGTCGAACGGACGGCCTTCGCTGGCCCCCACCATCACCCTGTGACCACTATGACGGTTGATGCCCAGGTAAATCATGACATGCGTTACGGGAGGATCGTGATCGACGCGATACGTGCCAGTCCAGAAAAGAAGGTCACCGGGTTTCAAGGGACCAAGCTCGAAGGTGTCCGGTTTGGAACTCGTGACGGCCTGAAATCGACTGCGAGTCCACACCCACTTATACATGCCGCTGGCATCACGTGGGACATCGTTCAGGCCAATGTTCTTGAGAAGGTAGTAAACTGTTCCGGAGCAATCCATGCCTCCATTTTGGGGATTGGACGAACCGTATTGATAAGTGAGGTTGAGACTGGTCAGCATCAGGGCGCTGGCGAGCAGCCGCTTCACTGCGGGCGATTGCGCTTCATATTCACGCAGATCCGCGACGGCAAGGGTGGCCACATGACCGATAATTTCGGGAGGAGATTCGGGAGGCGTGGTCTTCTTGGTAAGGCTGGATGATGTGCCCGGATTCGCAGAATCAATCGGCGCCTCAGCCGTAGCCGCATTGGTCGTGAGCAAAGTTCCATTTACGCCGGGCCCGCCGTTCATGGTTGGTTTATTGGTAATGCTACTCTCATCTTCAGCGTGACCGTTGCTCGTCGCGCCGAGGGTGGTAATGAGGCAGGCAACCAAATGGGAAACGGGCAAAGCACTCATTTATACAAAATGTAGAAAACGGAAATCCCGCGCACCACTCTGAACTATTACTCAGTTAGCCGGAGATTGTGTTTAACTTAGGCTGGGGCTGTTTGATTTCAACCAGATCGCGGTCATCTCGAGACGAAGAAGCTTCCGGATGAAGGTCGCCGATCTTTTTGACGTAAAGATCCACGTGCGTTCTTATGAAAGACCGAGGAGTACCGACATAAGTCCCGGAAATGGGCGGTGCATGTTCGGAGTGCCGCGTGACTGCTACCGGAAAATAATGCGAATCGGCCAAAATACCCCAACTGGGGTCAAAACCAATCCAACCCGCCCCTGGCAGATAAATCTCCGCCCATCCATGCATCGACATCCGGCCCGTTATCTCAGAAGAATACATGTAGCCACTCACGAAGCGTGCCGCTAACCCCAGCGAGCGGCACGTTTCCATGAAAAGGGTGGCAAAGTCCCGGCACGATCCGCTGTTTTTTTCCAGGGTCTCTGCCGGGGATTGCACGCCTCTCTCCATGCGCCGTTGATACCGGAACGTGCGGTAGATGTGACTGTTGAGCTGCTGAAGAAGCTCCAGCGTGCCCACGCGCTTGCCGGGGTGCCAAAAGTGATTGAGCCAACCGCGTATCCGCTCCACGTCCCTTACATAGACCATTCGGATAAAGGGGCGAAGCTCGACGAAGAGATCGTGTTCGTAAGAGAACGGATATTCCGACGTTTCAGGTGTGATGACGAAGTTGAAAGGATTCTCCTCACGAATATCGAGGACAAATTCACCGTCGATATCCAGTTTGGTCGTGAGTTCAGTGAAATCAACGAGACCGATATTATTTTCGTGCTGGTCGCGTATCCATCGACGGTGATGGGCGACGGAAATATCGAATACGCAGCTTTCGAGGCGAATGCCATGATTTTCGCGCGGCCGCATCATGAGTCGATGCGGTCCAAGCGAAACATTGGTGGCATACTGATAACTCGTCCGGTGGTGAATATGGATTTTCACGAAGATGGAGGATCAAACGAACCGGATTTGCGGTGTTCCGTCCAACCTCTTGGACAGATCGATGGGATCGCCAATGGAAACAAGGTTCGGGTTGACCTGATACGTCCACACTTGAAAGAAAGTGAGCGCCGCTTGTCCGTAAACCGTGGAAAAAGAACCGTCGACGGCGTCAAGACCGTGGGCAATTTTGACGCGACCGATTCGAGGCGTATTAAAGCGGGCATCGAAGGTGCGCCATTGATGCTCCAGGTAGACCTCAAAGTAGGCATGAAAATCCATCGGCGTTCCAGGATCGAAGCACCCGATATCCGGCAGATGGCCTGTCACATAGCGGGCGGGTAAGTTCAACGCCCGGCAGAGCGCTATAGCCACATGGGCAAAATCGCGGCAAACGCCATAGCCTCGCGCCATGACTTCCGAGGCTGAAAGATCGGGCCGGCCGGAGCAGGTCACATAACGAATGTTGAGTTGAACCCAATTGCAAATCGCAATCACCCGGTCCACGCCGTTAATTATATTCCCGAATTGCAGGGCAGAGAACATGAGGACTTTGTCAGAATCACAGTACCGGCTGGGCAGAGTATAACGAAGGATGGCCGACGAGGTTTCGGCGACTGGCACGGAAAAGGTTTTGCGATTGAAGTCGTCCGCAAGAGGAGAAACCTCGACCAGTGCGTCGTGAACGATGGTTGTTTGGCCTGGTGGCAACGTCCAGCGATGAGTGATGTTTCCTCGCTCATCCTCAAATTGCTCAGCCCCTTCGTCGCACCTGAAAGTCAACTTCTCCTGAAGGATAATTTGGTGGTTCTCCGGGCGGGGTCGAACGAGGAGAAAAATGGGAGTTGGTTGATTCGTCTCATAAACCAGGCGACATCCCACTCGTACGGTCATCGGTGGTGGATATCCGCCGCCAGTGTAGGAGGTCGAGAGTACATTGCCCAGAGGCAGTCTTTTGACTTTACGTAATGTTGTCATAATGGACCTTACAGTTACAGCTAGACAGCCAGCTCGGCGGTTTCCTGGGTGCGAATGCGGTGAGCCTCGTCCACCGGGGAGACGAAAATTCTGCCGTCGCCGATCTTGCCGGTGAAAGCCGCCGTCTTGATCGTCTTCACGATTAGATCCACTCGGTCATCGACCGCGACAACTTCGACCTTTATTTTAGGGAGGACATCTACTGTATATTCACTACCGCGATAGATTTCTCGATGCCCCTTCTGGCGACCGTAGCCTTTGACTTGAGTAACCGTCATGCCTTCAACGCCAGTTGCAGTGAGGGCTTCTTTGACTTCTTCGAATTTGAAAGTCTGGATAATGGCTTCTACTTTTTTCATGTTTGTGCTTGGTGGTTTGGCATTTTTTGCCGTTGGTTTCCCTGCCAACCAATATGATGAGTTGGCATACGAGCAATCGCTATGGGGTATTGACCCCATGTGTCGCTACTAGTTCAGGCGTTTTAGGGAAGGGCTTTAACGCTATTGCACTTTAGGCTTCAGGCCCCACCCACTGGGGAGTAAGTATCCAAAATGAAGCTTTGCTAATAAAATCTCATTCTCGCGCAAAGAGGAGACACGACTGATCAACCAAAGTTTTGCCTTCGCCCGCGCGTCGTTCCGGGCATAGCCTGAACTGCCTTCAACTTCGCGAATCAGATCCTTGAGCACACTGGAAGGAGCTTCACTCTTTCTCTCAAAAAGGACTGAGATGGATTTGAAAAAATTGCGAAACGTGTGAGCTTTCATTGAAATTTTCTCTCGAGTACAGGACCGGTTCACACCCCTTGGGACGGAGGGTTATCAATCTTCAGCCTCTTGAGCTGCTACGACGACTCAGCCCCATAAGGAACCCGACTGCGAAAGCGACCCCAATGCATGCGAGCGGATGCTCGGAAGCATAAGCTCGGGCCGAATTTACAACGTCTAAGAGCTTCCCCTTAGCTTGGTCGATCTGTTCGCTCCCCTCGTCCTGAAAATGACCAACTAAATCTTTGATTTGGCCGGTGGCTTTAGAGGCATGGACCGAGGCGGTGCTCCCCAGGTCATTCACAGCATCAGTAGCCGTTTGCTTGAGGTTGGTGATTTCCTGCTGGGTTGCGGGAAATGAGGAGTGGCGGGTTTCATTATTCATGGTTGTAGTTGGTTGACGTTTTACTGCGTAAATTTGGACACAGATGCAGAGCGGTAGCTTAGGCGAAGCGGCATCACCGTGGGTCGACTTTGAGATGTTCTAAAATGGGCCCAATCTGTCAGCCAACGCTGGGCAGTATCATGACGTTCTTGATAATCGCAGTCATTGATTTGCTCATCATCAAACCGGATGGCCATCCCGATGTCTTGCGCAGGGATTTTCCACTCCTTAAATGCATCCATGGCTTTATTGGCATTTTCATGATTGGAAAATATTTTACGAATGATCTGGCATTCGTGAATTTTATTTAGCGTTGGAGGCATGACGTAAGAATGCGTTAGAAAACGCATGTATCGCTATGGGGTGTTCACCCCAGATGTGTTCTTCGCAGACTCAACCTCTACAAACGTTTCCACGCTAAAGAAGCATCAAGATTTGCGACGCTAAAAAATCAGCAGCCGTTGCCCTTCCTGATAGGTCAGTCGCCTTTGGCTTGGAGTGCGGCTATCGGCTTTCTCTTGTTCCTTATTTCTTCTTTGTGGGCGGGGCATTCGTGTCGCCGGCGTAGGACTTGGTTGCAGGCCAGAGAAGCCGCCAGGGTTCCCGCTTGAGGGTATCGGTGAATTGCTCGGTATTCTTTATTACCTGCGGAATCTGGGAATTGTTCAACGTCTCCATGAACGTCTTCGCATTTTTGATGGTAAGAGCCAGATCGGAGCCGGGCCCGGTAAGACGCTTCATATTATCGGAAACCGCCTCGGAGATGTCAGGCACCCGCTCTCCCACAAACTCGGTGTGATTCTCCGCCAAACCGGTGTTGGCATCACCTTGCACAAAGTCGATTACCATCTGGCCCATGAGCCCCTGTTGCGTTAAGCGCACCGTCACCGTGTGATACACCTCCGCTTTCCTCTCCACCTGCACATCGATCGAGACCTCGAAATCAGGATGTCCGGCCGGACGCTTTTCCAACGGCACCGGGGATTGGAGGGCCGTGACTTTGCCGATCTCCCGACCCGCCAGGAGGACCGGCGCCCCAGGACGAATCCCATTGGCATTGTCGTAGTAGATCCGATAAGTGTTGAGCGGCTTGATGACGCCGGGCATTCCGATGACGACCAGAACGGTGATCAAAACACCGAAGGTCACCAAGACCAGGATGCCCGTGGTGATTTCATTTTTGTGGATTTG
>Ga0182030_10015614_pt1 | contig 14873 bp, 15 predicted proteins | sample 812S3MmetaG_FD_121299 | JGI IMG/M metagenome (GOLD analysis project Ga0182030, IMG submission 121299) | Permafrost microbial communities from Stordalen Mire, Sweden - 812S3M metaG (Illumina Assembly) | ecosystem: Environmental > Terrestrial > Soil > Wetlands > Permafrost | place: Sweden... | reverse complement strand
GTATCTGGCGGCAGCGGCAGCTTCTGGCGGCCAAAGAGCAGTTTGCCCAGCCGCAGCACCGCGTAAATGACGCCCGCGCCGACCGCCGCGCCGACCGCACTCTTGAGCAAGCCTTCGCCCGGCGTGTGCGCGCCGTGCACCGACGGCAGCAGAAACGACGCGGCAAATCCGGCGACAATGCCGCCGAGCGTGATTTCGTCGGGGATGATGAAATGCTCGAAGTCAATGAACGTGGCGCAAATCAGCCCGGCGAGAAAGACGGCGTAAACCAGCGCGAGGGCGAGCGTCGGCAGCGGATGGCTGGGAACACCGAATTGCAGCCAGCAGCCGAGGAACGCCACGCCGGTGAGCAGTTCCACGATGAAGTAGCGCGGCGAGATGGGTGCGCCGCAGTTTTTGCATTTGCCGCGCAGCATCAGCCAGGTCAGCAGCGGCACGTTCAGGTAAAATGGAATTGAGTATTTGCAGTGCGGGCAGTGCGACGGCGGCGAGACGACGCTCAATTCCAGCGGCATCCGGTAGATGCAGACGTTCAGGAAGCTGCCAACGATGCAGCCGAGCGCGAAGAAGCACAGCTTCCAAAAATGGAACGGCACGACCTCCCAGTTGTGCGCGTTGAAGATGGCGTCAATGCCCATAAATGTTTTGTTCCAGCGCGCGGCGCATCACGGCCAGCGGCGCGGATCGGCCGGTCCAGATTTCAAACGCCTTCGCGCCCTGGTGCAGCAACATGCCGAGGCCGTTCGCCGTTCGGCAGCCGGCGGCTTTGGCGGCGGCGAGCAGTTTGGTTTCCGCCGGCCGGTAAATCATGTCGTAAACCGCGCGGGTTTGTTTCAAGGGAAATTGATTTTCATCCAGCGGCGAGGCGTCGTCGGCTTTCAGGCCGAGCGACGTGGCATTCAAAATCAAATCCACGCCGGCCTTTGGATAACCGACGGAAACTTTTACGGCGGCCGATTGCCGTTTGATTTCGGCGGCGATTTCTTCGGCCTTGCTCGCCGTGCGGTTGACGAGAAACAGTTCGGCCACGCTTTCCGCCGCGAGTTTCAACGCCGCCGTGCGACCGGCACCGCCCGCACCGAGCAGCAGGACTTTTGCGCCGCGCGGCTCCAGTTTCAAATCTTCGCGCAGCGATTGCGTGATGGCATCGGCGTCGGTGTTGAAACCGATGGCACCGTCCGGTCCGAAACGGATGGTGTTGACCGCGCCCCATTTTTTCGCGGAGGCGTCGTGCGCATCCACCATGTCCATCGCGAGCAGCTTGTGGGGCACGGTTAAATTCAGTCCGGCAAAATTCATCGCCTTCGCACCCGCGATGGCGGCGCGGAGATTTTTTGAATCCACTTCAAACGCGAGGAAGCGCCAGTCGAGGCCGAGCGCGGCGAAGGCGGCGTTGTGCATCGCGGGCGAGGCGGAATGGCGGATGGGCAGGCCATAGACCGCGCACAGGCGCGTGGCGGCATTGATGGCGGGCTGGACCGGTTGTGACACGCGCAATTTATATGCGGCGGCGGTGGAAGTTCAAAGCGCAAACTCTGCGGCGGAACACCGGCAAGGCTGACCGCCATGGCTTGAACCGCAGATCCGGCAAAATCCCGAACCGCAAATCCTTTGACGAATCCGCGGGCAACGCTATAAACTTTGCTTCACTGAACCACCGGTTTGTGTTTTTAATCCAAGAGCGACCAAACCAAATTGAAAGATGCTGCCATGAAAAAAATAATTGTTGCGACGCCGGCGGTGGCGAACTGGTTTCACCGACTGGCGAAGTCCATGCTGGTTTTGATCACACTGGCCGCGATTACTGGTTGCCAAAACCCGAAGACGTTGCCCGGCACGCCGGCCAAGCCGTCGCCCGCATCCAGCCCGGCAATTCATTCACAGGTGGAGGCGATCCAAAATAATCCCAAGTTCAACGACGCCATCAATCAGGCCATCAGCCAGGCTGAAATCGCCGACACCAACCAAGTGGTCACTTTGCGCGAGGGCGATGTTTTGAAAATCACGTTCCCGGGATCGCCGAGTTTGAACACGGTTGCAACGATCCGCAAAGACGGAATCATCCAGTTGCCGCTGGTGGGGGAAGTCCAGGCTGCCGGGGAAACACCCGCCGGGCTTGATCAAAAGCTGATTGATTTATATGCGCCGCAACTGACGACCAAGCAGGTTTCCGTAGAAGTGCAAAGCGCGGCATATCCGATCTACGTCACCGGGACAGTGCTCCGCCCCGGAAAAATCATGACGGATCATTCAATGACGGCCCTGGAAGCCGTGATGGAAGCGGGCGGGTTCGATTACACGAAGGCCGACATGAAACATGTCGTGGTGATACGCAAGGAAGCCGGGGGAACGAAGAACTATATTTTGGACTTGAAGGCCGTGATGGATGGGAAGACTGGCACGCCGTTTTATTTGAAGCCGGCGGACATCATCTTCGTCCAGGAAAAATTCAACTGGTTCTGATGTCGGCGGCGGAAAGCGAAGCCAGTTGGTCAGTAGCGGAAACCGAGGTTGAATCCAACTTGGCTGCTGTTATAGGACAAGCCCGCCTGGGAAGTGCTGTTGTCGCTGTAATTGTAAAAGACCGCAACCGTGCCGCGTTTCAAGATCGCGATACTCAACTGGACGTTAACCGAATAATAATCGGACGCCGGTTGATCCGCGACTCCGCTGGAAAGGGCTGTATATTTGTTCCAGGTATAACCGGCGCTGACATCCAGAAATAATTTCCCCAACAACCGCTGGTTCAAATTCCCGTTCACACTGGTGACCTCGGAAATCTGGTTGTCATAGTAGGACGGACTCATCACCCGGCTTGCGCCCAGGGAAAGTTTGGTCTGTTCAAAAGGCTGGTATTGAATCGAGGCTCCCAAGATCGGATTGGCCAAGGGATTTGAACTGTCGTCGGTGGTCTGGGTGAATTCCGCGCCGCCGCTGACCTGAAAACTGATTTTGTCCGTGGCGCGCCAGCCGACCCGGCCCTGCAATTGTTCGAACATCATGTTGGGACTCGCATTCACATAGCCGACACCCGCACCGACGCCGGCGGTCAACCGCGGCCAGAACTCGTAGTTCAACCAGTCGAGGGTTGACCAGGTTTTGGAAGTTTGAAAGCCGCTGGGAAAATCCAAATACTGGCTCAGCCCCAAATCCACCGACATTTTGCTGTTGAGCGGACAGGAGGCCGTGAGGGCGGTCGAATAAGTATCCTGGCCGGTCTGCGTGCCGGTTTGCGCTTCCGGCGAAGACGAGTAGGTGAAATTTTGGGAAAGCCCGAACATCCAAGTTTCATAGGAGGCGCCACCAGTCAGCGTGACCGACTGGCCAACATTGTCCTTGAAACTTTTGTCCGAATAAAAATTTAAGGTGGGCGTGTAGTCCAAAGTCCAACGAGGCGTCAACACCAACAGCATGCCGGGGGCAAGCGACTGGATGATCGTGTCGTGCCCCTGACCGGGGCTGGATTGAATGCCAGTGCCATAAAGAAACTGGTAAAACACATGGGGACGCAGCGCGACCGGTCCCACTTGCAGCGGCTGCGTCTCTTCTGGAAAACTGGAGATGGGATTCTCCGACGAAAAAACCTGCATCTCACTGGGCGGCGCTTCCAGCACCGCTGGCGGCGTCACGGAAACGGACGGCGGCGGCGCGACCACCTGTTGCGCTCCAGCCGATAAAGCCAGGGCGAAGACGTTGGCCAGCGTCACTTGAACCAGCCGCCGGGCTTTTTTTCTGTCACCGACAAACGCCATCCGGCTCCGTGATTTCTTTTTCATATTTTTCCCAGTTCAAAACCTGCGGCTCAAGCCTTCCAGACTTGTCCCGGCTTGGTCGCCACGCCGGCCATGGCATTGCGCGTGTCCACGATGCACGGCGACCATTCGGCGAGTTCTGTGTAACTGACCGATTGATGGTTGGTGGCGATGATCACCGCGTCAAAACCTTGCACCGTCTCGCGGTTCCAGCCGACCGAACGCGTGCCCGTCCAGTGCGCGTGCTCGCGCGTCGGGCGAATGACCGGCACATACGGATCGTAATACGCCACCTCCGCGCCGCGCGACTTGAGCAGTTCCATCAAAGTGTAGCTCGGCGATTCGCGCTCGTCGTCCACGTTTGGTTTGTAAGCCAGACCGACGATGAGCACGCGGCTGCCGTTCACCGGCTTGCGGTTGGCGTTGAGCGCTTCTGACGTGCGGTTCACAACATACATCGGCATGGCGGTGTTGACTTCGCCAGCGAGTTCGATGAAACGTGTGTTCTGTCCGAATTCGCGCGCCTTCCACGTCAGATAAAATGGATCAATCGGAATGCAATGGCCGCCCAAACCAGGACCGGGATAAAACGCCATGAAACCGAACGGCTTCGTTTTCGCCGCATTGACGACTTCCCAGACATCAATATCCATCGCGGAATAAACCACCTTCAATTCGTTGACGAGCGCGATGTTCACGCTGCGGAAAATGTTTTCCAATAGTTTCGTCGCCTCGGCGGCGCGGCAGGACGAAACCGGCACCAGCGTCTTGATGGCGCGCCCGTAAAGCGCCTTCGTGCGCTCCAGGCAGGCTGGTGTGTAGCCGCCGATGACCTTGGGAATAATTTCAACCTTGCTCTGCGCGTTGCCCGGGTCTTCGCGCTCGGGTGAAAACGCCAGATGAAAATCCGTTCCGGCTTTTAACTTGGAGCCGGCTTCAAGCACCGCGCGCAAATCCTCGTCCGTCGTGCCGGGATAGGTCGTGGATTCCAGGACGACGAGCGTGCCTTTTTGCAGGTGCGGCGCGATGGCTTTGCCCGTTTCGGTGATGTAGGAAATATCCGGTTCGCGGTTTTTGTTCAGCGGCGTCGGCACGCAAATGATCACCGCTTCAACTTCCTTGATCCGGCTGAAGTCGGCGGCGGCGGAGAAAGTTCCGGCCTTCACCGCTCCAGCGATTGCCTCGGCGGAAATGTGTTTGATGTAACTGCGCCCGGCGTTCAGCGCCTCCACCTTGGCCGGATCAATGTCCAAGCCCAATACCGTGACCCCCGAACGCGCGAATTGAAGCGACAAGGGAAGACCGACGTAACCCAACCCGATGATTGCTATTTTCATGGATGCCTTTCTGTTTATACTGTTTTGCTAATTTGGATGATTGTTATTTGTCTCCAGCGAAGCCAGCTTGAAAAACAAAATCATTTTCCGCACCGGTCCGGGAAAGCGTTCCAACGGGACCAGCGTGCAAAGAATTTTCAAGGAATAAATGCCGACAACCATGGTCAACAACGCGCCCACGGCAATGGCCGCCGGATTGGGCAGAAAATAACGGCTGACAAAGACCAGCGTTACAACCGGCAGGAAAACCAGCGCGAGCCGACGGTTGGCCGCCGACCAGCGGAACCCGCTCAAGCGGCGAACGATCAGATAGACGCCCAGCCAATACGCGGCATACATGCTAAAGAACGCGATGCCGGCGCCGGTGAGTCCAAAGATTTTCAACCCCGCCCAAAACAAACCGATGAAGAGCAGATTCGTGAGCAGTTCACTCCAGAAGAAAAGCGCCCGCGCTCCCTTGGCGAGGAGCATGAAACCCATCGGCCAACTGGCCACGCGGAGCACCATGCCCAGACAAATCCACCGCAGAATTTCCACCGCCGGCCCGAACTTCGCCGAGTAAAATAATTGCAGCACCAAGGGCGCAAACGTCAGTGTGGCGATGACGCCCGGCACGGCCATCAACAAACCGACTTCCGCCTGCTCGTTGACGAGCCGGTTGCATTGAGGATGGTCGTTGGCCACCGCCGTCAATCGCGGATAAAAATCAGCTCCCATCGCCTGCACAATAAAACCAATGTAAAGTCCGCCAAAACCCCAGGCTGCCTGATAAAAACCCGCCGCTTCAATCCCGGTCAACGGCGCGGGCCAGGAACTGCGCAGCAGGATGATCCGCAACAGATACGTCGTGCCCATCGTCATCAGGCCGGCCAGCATGAAGACGATGCCCAGTTTCAGCAACGCGGAAGTTTGGGAATACGTTTCCCGCCAATTGAGCACCACCCGCTCCACCCGGACTTTTCGCGCATACCACCACGAGGTGAGAATGCTCATCGCCGCCACGCACACCAGCGACGGCACGATGCCCTGCTCGCGGTAAAAATAAATGATGGGGATGCTGAAAACGGTGCCGTAAAAAGCTCCCAACACGTTCATCCGCGCGAGGTCGGCGATCCGGCGCATTCCCTGCACCAGCGCCGCCTGTCCTTGGGAAACATCCGCAAAAAAAACCGCCAGCGCCAACAAGGCTACTGCGCCGGCCTGCTGGTCGTTGCCAAATGTCAGCACCGCCACTTGGCGGCTGAAAGCCAGCAGCAATAGCGTTCCCACTGCGCCGGAGTAAAACGCCACGCGCCGCAGCGTCGTCACGGTGCGGGCCAAATGCGCCGTGTCGCCGGTGCCCACCGCCTCGGCGATCTGCCGCACGCCGCTGGTGTTGATGCCCAATCCGGCAACGGTCCGCGTCAACTCGGAAATGGAATCAAAAACGCCCAGCAGTCCCACGCCCGTTGGCCCCAGCAACACCGCTATTGCCTTGGTTCGCACAATCCGAAAACCGATGTTCAAAACCGAAGAGCCGCCAATCAGGGCGGATGACTTCAGGATTTGTCCGTAAGTGTGGTTGCCGGTTTTGCTCAAAGCCGTGCGAGGTTGGTCTTCGATTTCAAACGCTGACGCTGGAACCGGATGCTTCCAGCGTCCGGACTTGGCGTTTGACGTCGCCAATGGTTTTTTCCGCTTGTTCCGTTGTGAGATGCGGTCCCATCGGCAGACTCAACACGGTGGCGGCCAGTTTTTCCGCCTGTGGAAATGTGCCAAGCGACCAGCCGTCGCCGGCATAAGCCCCAGACAAATGCGGGGGCACCGGATAATGGATCATCGTGCCGATGCCGGCGGCGGTCAACTGCTCCTGCAACCGGTCGCGCTGCAGATGCCGCACCACAAACAAATGCCAGACCGGCTCGGCCCACTCCGGCACAAAAGGGATTTGCAAGCCTTCGACACCGGCCAATTTTTCCAAATATATTTTGGCAACCGCAGCGCGGCGCTGGTTCCACTCGTCGAGCTTTGATAATTTCACGCGTAGAAAGGCGGCTTGCAGTTCATCCAGCCGCGAATTGTAGCCTTTGACCTCGTTGTAATATTTTTTCTTGGAGCCGTAGTTGCGCAGCGTCCGGACACGGTCGGCTAGCGCGGCATCGTCGGTGGTGATGGCTCCGGCATCACCGAACGCGCCGAGATTTTTGCCGGGATAAAAACTGTGCCCGGCGGCATCGCCGAGCGAGCCGGTGCGCCGGCCTTGGTAGCGCGCACCTTGCGACTGCGCATTGTCCTCGATGACCTTGAGTCCATGCTGACGTGCGAAAGTCATGATCGGATCCATGTCCGCCGGCTGGCCGTAAAGGTGGACGGGCATAATCGCCTTGGTGCGCGAAGTGAGCGCAGCGGCGAGACGATCAGGATCAAGATTGAAAGTTTTTGCATCCGGCTCCACCGGCACGGGCGTGGCACCCACTTGCGAAACCGCCAGCCAGGTGGCGATGTAAGTGTTCGACGGGACGATGACCTCGTCGCCTGCGCCGATGTCGTAAGCGCGCAGGAGCAAATGCAGCGCGTCGAGTCCGTTGGCCACGCCGACGCAATGTTTGCTGTCGCAATAGACGGCGTATTCCTGCTCAAACGCCTCGACTTCCTTGCCTAGAACATACCACGCCGAGCGCATGAAACGCTCGTAGGCGGCGTCCAATTCGGGCCGCAGTTCCGCGTAAGGCCCGACGAAATCTAAAAACGGCACGTTCACGAAGCGGCTTCCCCCATGGTGCGAAGATATTCCCGGTAATCGCGGTAATAATCTTTTTCGTCGTAGGATTCCGACGCCAGCGCCAGGCAAACCGAGCCGGAGGAAAAATTATCCATCTCGCGCCAGACCATCGGCGGCAGGTGCAAGCCGTAGTAAGAACGGTTCAGATGAAACCGTTGCTTGTCCTTGCCGTCATACACCACCACGTCGAAGCTGCCGGACATGGCGATGAGAAACTGGTGGCACTTTTTGAGCGCGTGGCCGGCGCGTTCGGCACCACCGGGCACGTCGTAAAGATAAAACACCCGTTTGATTGCGAACGGAATGTGCCGGTTGGCTTCGAGGAAGGTCAGGTTGCCGCGCGGATCGTTGATCTTTGGCAGCTCGACCATTTTGCATTCAGTTATGGGCATAATTAAATAAGGGATGATTTGTTTTCCAGCTCCGGGTGCTCAAGCTTCAGGTAATTCTCGGTGGCAATCTCGTAAATGTCATGTGAATAACAACGGCCGCCAAAACCTTCCTTCCAGTTCAGCAGCCCGTAATTCAAGGTGCGCCGGTCGCTTTTTTTGCAACTGCCGAAATCAAAATATGGTTTGTGCCGGTAGCGTTCGTCAATCAGCCAGTTTATCAAGTAATCCAGCGCCCCGGTTCTCATTCCCAATGCCGACACACCGATGTATTGCGTGTGCGCCACGCCGGGCGTTTCGTAAATGGTCGCGCCGGCGACGATCTGACCGCCGAAATAGGCCGAGAACTGCTTTATGTTTTCAGGGAATTTGGAGGCCAGATAAGCCATCTCCTCCATCGTATGCACCGGCAAAACGCCGTAACGGCGGGCCAGCCGCGGAATCAACACCTTTTCCCAAAACGGTGAGAAGTTGAATTCCTCCACCAAGCGCACGCCAAAACGACGCGCCTTGCTGATCTCGCTCTTGCGGCCTTTGCGAAATGGAATCCGGTTTGTTTGGTTGACGACCACGCTGATGTCACGCTGGATTATTTTTGCATTCAGCAGGAAAAGCACAAAGACCATGTCGTCGTTGGAAATATTGCAGTAAAAACTGGGAATCTGCGAGTAATACAACCTAGCAATCCCTTGTTCGAAGAGGTAACGGAGGCTCGCATGAAAACTGGCCATCATTTTCAACAGGCTCACCGACTTTGACAGGATCAATCCGCCATAAGTTAATCCACCATGGCTGACAAGGTGGCCGTCGGTGTTGAGATTTCCCGGCAGCAAAGCCATCAGCTTTTTACCGTGATAAACCATGAGGGAATAATCAACAAACCGGTCGGCATGATATTCCAGATAATCCCGCTCGAACAAAAAGGTGGCGTTCTTCGCAGAACGGACGAACGCGTCCCATTCCGCTTTGTGATCCGGTGTATAGTGCTCAACGGTATAACCCGCATTGTGCTGGGCGATCAGAGCCGGTGAAATGACTGCGATTGAATTCATTCCTGCATCAAATTGTTTGCGTTGCCCGGCCAGCTTGAAAATGAAAAGCTGGCGGCCGGCGGCATTGACGGTCGAAGTTCGGTCTTAAAGTTCGAAGGGATTGCGCTGAAAGCCTTCTCCGCGCGGTCGAAAGTGAGATTATTTTGTCAGCCACGGCGTTTCTGGATTCATCCGTTGCAATTCTTCCCAGGCGCGAATTTGTTTTTCAGCCAGTTGCGCCAAGGGGAGCAACCGCGCTTGCGCCTCAGCCCAAGCCGCAGGCGTCAGGACGAAATGAATCAAATCCACCGGCTGGCCGCCGATGATTTGCGCCGCCGACTCGACGCGGGTCTGCCGCCAGCCAAATTTGCGGTTGAGCGAAAGCACTGGCAGGTTGGTTGCAACCGTGGTGCCGATCAGTTCGCTGAAGTGAAGCTGGCGGAACGCAATTTCATAAAGGGCAAAACCGCTGGGCAGCGCCGCCGTCACGCCCGGCCGCATGATCCAGCGCCCCGCCTCGGCAATCCGGACAGCGACATTGTAAAGCGCGTAAGTGCCGACCGGGATTCCGCCCGGGGTTTCGGCCATGAAATAATAATCGCCTTCGCGCGCGAAATGGCTTTCGAGCCATTTCTGCTGGCCGGCCACATTGGTGGCGGAATCGCCCACACGCCCGACGGCATGATCCAGATTGCGAAGCCAGACGATGAACGCCGCATCGTCCAACCGCACCGGTCGCAACCGCACCCCGAAGCTTTCGGCTGAAAAATTGTGTTTCATGGTTTGTTGAAAATATTTTGGCAAAAATCAGACCCGCAAAACAACTTCCTGCCGGTAAAAAAACACGAGCCGCTGGATGCCGAAAATTTTCGCCGCGATTTCTCTGACCTTGTCCACCAAAGCGACGCCCAGTCCCGCGCCGCCGTGCGTGCCTTGCAAGGCGTAATCGGGATCAACCGCAACGTGGAGAACCGTCATTTCCGCCGGCGAGGTTCGCAGAAAAACGACGACGCCGACCGGCGCGTCTCCGAGATGATCCCGGTCGAAGGCAAACAAGGTTTGCGCCTCCTGGTTCCCGATGCGAACGCCCAGACCCGCTGGCGTTTCCACCACCTGCGGATGGCCGAAGCGTTCGAGCGAGTGGACGATGCCGGCGCGAACCCGGTGCTGCTGCGGATTCAGGAAAAGCAGTTCTTCCAGTTCGCGGCGGCATTGCTTCGGGGCATGGGAAGAAAAGGCCAGGTTCACATGCGCTTTTTGGCCTCAACCGTGCGCCACAAACAGCCGATGGTGGTGGCGGCCTGCACTTCGCTGGCGTGCAGGTTCACGCCGTAGCTGACGTCAATCATGGCGATCGTGGACAACACGGACAGCGAATCCCAGGCCGCAAACGATTTCAGCACGTCGGTTTCCTGCACGGCTTCAACTTCCAGCACGGCAGCCATTTTTTTTAAGAATTCTTCCATAAGCAAGCAGTCAGGGATACTCGATCATTTCACAAAATTTCAGGCCGCCCAGTTGGAGCAGCATGGCGGACCAGGTCAATCCCACGCCGTAATTGGCCAGCACCACCTGCGACCGGTTTTTGCGGAAATGTTCGGCGAGATTGAAGGCGATGACCAGCGGAACGGTCACACCGCTGCTGTTGCCGAAATGTTCCACGATGTTGTTGGGCATCTTTTCGCGGGGCAGTTTCAATTTGTCCGCCAGCTTCTCCAGCATGAAGCGGTTGGCCTGATGGCTCAAAATGTAGTCCACTTTTTCCAGCGGCACACCGACAGTGGCCAGCAAATCTTGAATCAGCTCCGGCACCTCCATCTGCACGAAATTGAAAACCGCCGAACCGTCCATCCGCAAATGATCCTTGGCGCGGCGGTTGCCGTCGCCCACGTCTTCCAGCACGGCGGTCTCCGGACTGCTGGGCAGGCGCATGCCGCCGGCGGGAATCATGAGCGCCTCGTTGCGCGTGCCGTCCATCTTGAGGCTGGCGTGGATGACCGAATCTTCCGGATCGCGCTCGACGACGGTGATGGACGCAGCGTCGCCGACCAGCGGAAAGCTGTTGCGATCCTGCGGCGAAGTTTTCCGGCTCAACACGTCGGCGTTGATAAGCACGACGCGACGGATGCTTTCCTGCTTCAGCAACATGAAAGCTTCAAAAAGTCCGATCAGGAAACCGGCGCAGCCCTGATTGATGTCTAGGCAAAGCATGTCGTGTTTCAAATTCAGCCGGCCCTGGATGATGTTGCTGGTCGGCGGCATGATATGATCCGGCGTCAGCGTAACCAGAATCAGGGCGTCAAATCCGTCGCGATCGAGCAAACCGTTTTTGAACAAATGTTCCAGACCGGCCACAGCTAGATCGGACACACACACGCCGGGCGTGACGACCCGGTGCTTATCAAAGCCCATCACCTGCTTGAGCTTGAGCGACCGCGCCTCGGGGAAATTGAAGTTCTTCATGTCGTCCACGAACAGCCGTTCGTTGGCGGGCACGACGGTGAGGATGCCGGCGATGCGCTTGCGGCGGAAGGTGAACTTCATGGCTGGACTCCGTTCTTGCGGAGCAGCGCGGCGATGGTCTCCAGATTTTGGAAGTTTTCCGGAATAATATCGACGCCGCTGATGGAAATGCCGTAGTTCTTGTCGAGCGCGGCGACCAGCGTGATCATGTCGAATGAATCCAGCATGCCGTCCGCCTTGAAATCAGTCGAGGTGGTGAAGTCGAATTCGGGCCGGATTTCCTTGAGTATGTCAGCGATGGTTTTCATGGTGAATGGGCGCACTGGCCAGAACATGGTCAACCAACCCGTCCGGCGCAAACCCGAAACGCAGGTATTTTTGCACGGCATTGTCATTGCTGGCAATCACCCAGAGTAAAAATCGGCGCACGGCGCTTTGAGTCGCAAGATAACGGCGCATCAACGCCGCGCCGACATGCCGGTCGCGAAAGCCTTCGGCCACCAGCCAGTAACGCAGCGTGGAAGTCATGCCTTGCGTCTCAAAAAACAGCAGGCCCGCCAGTTTGCCATCAAGTTTGACAACGAAAATCTGTCCGGCGGCCACGGCACTTTCAATTTCCGACGCCGTGGGCAACTGTTCCGCGTAGCGGTCAAACGCGCCTTTCAGCGAGTTCAAAATCATTGGCGCGTCGGCACCTTCGGCCAGCGTGACCGGCATTTCAGCGCCAGCCGCCGGCGGCAAAGTGGATTGTCCCAACCGGGCCATGCGCTGAAGTTTCCGGTAACGGTGGAAGCCGGCGGCTTCCAGTCCGGCGAGCATGCCGGTCAATGCGGATTCCGCGCCCACCACTTCAGCGACCACGCGTTCAGCGCGCAGATTTGGCAACGCGGCCAGACCTTCGCGCAAGGCCGCCGGGCTTGCGGCGCAAAAAAACATTCGAGAAAAATCCCGGTCGCGCCGGAACAGGAACAGCGCGCCGGCACGCGACTCGCCGAGCAGTTCATTCCGTCCAACCCAATCCTGAAGTTTTTGGCCGTCTGGGAAAAAGTTGGTGCAGAAGTCCGCCGCGCCCGCCTTGACCGTCTGGATGGCGGTCAACACCTCGGCGACTGTGCGAAATGGTGTCATCACGAATCAAGACAGACTGCTGATCAATTTCTGCCGGTCAATTTTTCCATTGGCGTTCAACGGAATGCTGTCCAGCCGGTGATAGGCTGTTGGCAGCATATATTTCGGCAGCGATTTCAAGAGCTTTTCCCGGAAGACCGCCGGCGACAGCTCGTTCGCCGACTCATAGAACAAGACAATTTCCTTCTTGATCTGGTTATAGACGACGCAGGCATTCCGAACTCCTTCAACCTGGAAAATGGCGTGTTCAATTTCGCCAAGTTCGATGCGGTAGCCAAGATGCTTGATCTGAAAATCCTTGCGGCCGACATACATGATTTCGCCGCGAACGTTGCGGAAAACCAGGTCGCCAGTCCGGTAAATCAATTCCGGATAGTGCGGATTCAGCGGGTTTTGCACAAAGGCCGCCACCGTCTTTTCCGGATTGTTCCAATAGCCCAAAGCCAGTGAACTGCCGCGCACACAAAGCTCGCCCGGCTCTTCCGCCTTGGCGGACTCGTTCTTTTCGGTGAGAATCAAAATGTCCGAATTGCGGCAGGGAAATCCAATGGGCAGCGGCTCATCGTCGCTTAAGTCGCGATCCACCGTGTAATAAGTGCAATCCACGGTGATTTCCGTCGGACCATAAAGGTTGGAAAAAAGCGCATCCGGATAATGCCGCCGCCAGTAATTGAGCGTGCGCGTCGGCATCACTTCGCCGGCGAAAAGAATATTTTTCAGCGGCGGCAGTTCTGTATTCTCCAAAATCTTGAAGTTGGCCACGCTCGTCATCACGGACGGCACCCAGAAAAACGTGGTGATTCCCGCCTGCCGCACAAACTCGATCAACTTGACCGGATAGGCGAAGAGTTCTTCCGGAATCAGCGTCAGCGTGGCACCGCAGGAAAGGCATAGGTAAATGTCGAGCGTGGAATTGTCGAAAAAGAACGGTGCCTGATTGCCAATGACATCGTCCTGCGCGATTGGGTAGGTCTTTCGCGCCCAGTCAATGTAGTCAATGATGCCACGATGAGGGATGACGACGCCCTTCGGAACGCCCGTGGAACCGGACGTGTAAATAATATAAACCGGATCGGTGTCAATCACCTGATTGAGCCGCGCCAGCAATGCGGCGTTGTCATAAATCACCGCCGGCGTCAGAGCTTCTTCCAACAGCAGTATCCGGCTCTCCGCAACCTCCAACGAAGACAGAGCCTTCACATAAGCCGCTGTGGTAATGATCAGACCATCACCAAGGTTTTGCAGCATGTTTTTCAACCGCTGCGGCGGCGACTTGATGTCCAGATTGGAATAGCAGTTGCCGGTGTAAAGAATGCCCAGGTTGGCGATGATGGCCTGGGCGCTCTTGGGCAGAAACACCGCCACCGGCTGGTTCACAGTGGAAATGCGTTTAAGAATCAGCGCCGCGCAATTCTTGGCGAACCGCTCGATTTCGGCAAACGTGTAACCATAGTCCGCCCCTTTGATGGCAATTTTCTCCCGGCACTGCCGGAGCGGCCCGTTTTCAAAGTATTCCAGAACATTTATTTGCATAGCGTCACAAAACCAAATCGAGTCTCGGCTCAAAATCTCTTTACCAATTCTTTACCTTTTCTTTACCTATTGCACCCACAAACGGAAACACCTCATCGTCGGCACGTCCGTAGGAAGACTCAACGACGCCGGATATCCATCGCCCAAAATATTCGTCAACTCCTGCCAGTCGTTCGTGCTGGATAAATCATCCTTGTATTCGAGGTGATAGCCCAGCCCATTTTGCGTTGGAAACGAGAGCCCGAAGGTGTTGTTCAAAATATCCGCCCCAACGGTAATGACCGGAGAAATGACAATCACGGACAGCGCCGCGTTGGAACTGGCCACCACACCAGCCGGATTTCCAATGACGACGGAGTAATTTCCCGCCTGCGCCGGCTGCACATTTGTCAGTGTCAGGGTGTTGGTAGTCGCTCCAAAAATGTTCGTGCTGTCAAACTGCCACTGATAGCTGGGGGCCGGATTGCCGATCGCCAGCG
>Ga0182030_10015613_pt1 | contig 14874 bp, 11 predicted proteins | sample 812S3MmetaG_FD_121299 | JGI IMG/M metagenome (GOLD analysis project Ga0182030, IMG submission 121299) | Permafrost microbial communities from Stordalen Mire, Sweden - 812S3M metaG (Illumina Assembly) | ecosystem: Environmental > Terrestrial > Soil > Wetlands > Permafrost | place: Sweden... | reverse complement strand
GCATCGGGCCGTGCTTCGCGCGGACCCGGCGGCAAGCTCCTCAGGATGAGGTCAACAGTGTTTCGCATCGCACTTCAGGGCGTCGAGGCGTTCGCGATCGAGGCCTTGCAATGTGCGCCGGCCCTTGCCAACTGACGGCAACGCCCGGATCAAATGTGTCCCGCAACGCGGGCAAGTCGGTGGTTCGGGTTGACAATTGAACCAGCCCGCCAAAATCAGGCGGGGCCCGGATGAGGGTAGTCCCGGGCCCCTGATATCCTCCGGAACTGCACCCCCTCCGGGCCGCTCGGTAGATACTCGCACAATGTCTACTCCCGCAAATCGGGGTGATGTTGATCTCGGACAAATGTCCAACCAAAAGATTTTGCCGTTACCGTCATTCCTCAACAGCTTGGCCAGCGCAGCACTTCTCGTTCTTGAAAGCCTGCGAAATTCTGATCATCGGCCCGTGCCAGCTGTCGCGCCGCAATCAGCCAAACCGCGGCCACCGACCTACTTCGATGCGGGTGCGTGAATCTCCGCGATGTAGCCGCCCGGGAATTGAACCATGGCTGCGGCCCGTCCGTCGGATGTGTAGGGTTCGACGAGCACGGCGGCGCCCGAGGCCTTTGCCTTCGCCAGTGTCCCCGGCAGGTCCTTGACCTCATAGCCGGTCAGTTCGCGGCCGTACGGGTAAGGCAGATGACCATCCGTGACCAACACGGTCATCTTTCCGAACGCCGATTCGATGCGGATGCGCCGATACGTGTCCCTGGATCGACCGATCTCGACACCGGCCGCATGGGCGTCGTCGGCGACGACTCTCCCGTGCGAAAAGCGGAGGAAGCTGCGGGTAAAGCCATCCGCCCGCTCGGGCGGGACGTAGACGCGGTTCTCGGGAATCGTCTCGAACGGGGCATAGGATGGCTGTGTGGTATGCCAGTAGAGTTGCATGTTGACACCGCCCGGCCACTGGATCACCGCGTCGCGTCCGATCGGATCGGGAAACACGGTCACCAGGATGTCGGCACCTGACGCCCTGGCGGCCTTGATCGCTGCGTCGATGTCGGTCACGAGATAGCCGGTCCGCTCGGCGCCGAAGGGATAGGGAATCGGCGTCTTGAACCCGAACAGAGAGACGGTGCCGACCGGCGTTTGCAGGAGCTGGCTCGTCGTGCTGCTCGGCGTCGGCGTGACGGTAGCGACCACCTGTTTCGTGCTCTGACCGCCAAAAGTTGCGAGGAAGCTTGCGACAAACCGGTCGACGTCGTCCGGTGCCACATAGACGTGTGTGCTGTCGTACTGCGGGCCAACCCCAACCCGGGCGGCCCCCGGTTTGGCCAGGTCACGCGCGACGGCCACGGGGGCTGTAAGCAGCGCGGAAACAAGCAGCAGGTGAACCAGGTGATGACGTCTGGCCATGGACGACTCCGATCGGGAATGTGTGATTGACTATCCGAAGAATGCGCCTCGTGCGCCCAATAAATTTCCTGAACTAAGCGCCGCTCGCCGGTTTGTCCTGGATGGCGTCGGCGAATTTGCGCATCAGCCGCACCAGTTCGTCGATGTCGCGCGCATCCCAGGTTGCGAAGATGGCGCGACCGATGCGCTCGCGGGCTGCGTCGACGGCGTCGGTCATGGCCTTGCCCTTCGGCGTGACGACGGCCGCGCTCACGCGCCGGTCGGCGGCGCCGGCCCGGCGCTCGACCAGGCCGAGGCTTTCCAGCTTCGCCACCTGGCGGCTGACCGTCGTGTAGTCGCGCCCGGCGCGATCCGCCAGATCGACCACCCCGATCGGGCCGAAGCGCTCGATGCCGACCAGCAGCGGAAACAACGCGCGGTCGAGCGGGATTCCGGCGGCCTTGACCATCTGCTCGTCGCGCTGCGGCCGGTTCATGACGCCGACGATATCCAGAACCGCGCCGTGCAGGGCCCGCAGCCGGGCGCCAATATGTGTATTTTGCACCTTTTTGCTTGACGGCATTCCGCGCCTCCTGATATGTGCATCATACACATATGGAGCGCGCCATGTCAGAAGAATTCGATACCGATGTTCTGATCTGCGGAGCCGGGGCGGCGGGCCTCACTTTGGCGATCGACCTCGCCCGGCGCGGCGTATCCTTCCGCCTGATCGAGAAGATGGACGCGCCGTTTCGCGGCTCGCGCGGCAAGGGCATCCAGCCGCGCAGCCAGGAGATTTTCGAGGATCTCGGCATCCTCGATCGACTGGTGGTTGCCGGCGGCGTCTATCCGCCGCAACGGGAGTATGGACGGGACGGCAGCTACCGGGAATCGCTGGTCATGGAGCACCGCGACCCGACGCCGGACGAGCCCTATCACATCCCGCTCATGGTTCCGCAGTTCTTGACCGAAGGCGCGATGCGCGAGCGGCTGGCGGAGCTTGGCCAGGCGCCCCAATTCGGCAGTGAGCTGACGGCTTTCGAGGCGGACGGCGAAGGCGTGATCTGCCACCTCGCCACGGCCTCGAACCGGGAAACCCTGCGCGTCCGCTATCTGATCGGCACCGACGGCGGCCGGAGCCCGGTGCGACATGCGCTCGATGTCGGCTTCCCCGGCAAGACGCTCCGTGTCCGCGCCGTCGTCGCCGATATCGTTCTGCAAGGCCTTGGCCGGGACGCATGGCACCGCTTCAACGAAGGCTCGATGGCGCAGCAGATGTCGCTCTGCCCGCTTGCCGGAACCGATCAGTTCCAGCTGCAGGCGCCGGTCCCGCTCGAGGGCGAGGTCGACCTGACCGCCGAGGCATTGACGCGCATGGTGGCGGAGCGGACGGGACGCGGCGACATCGTCGTGCGTTCGGTGTCCTGGGCGTCGGCCTACACCATGAACGCGCGCCTTGCAGACCGCTATCGCATCGGCCGGGTATTTCTGGCGGGCGATGCCGCGCACATCCATCCGCCGACCGGCGGACAAGGGCTCAATACCAGCGTGCAGGACGCCTATAATCTCGGCTGGAAGCTCGCGGCCGTGCTGGCCGGCGCGCCCGCCGCGCTGCTCGACAGCTACGAGGCGGAACGGCGGCCGGTCGCAGCCCAGATGCTCGGCCTTGCAACCAGCCTGCTCGAAGCCGCCAAACGCGGCGTGATGCGACGAGGCCGCGAGGTCCAGCAACTCGATCTCGGCTATCCGGAATCACCGCTGGCCATGGAGAGGCCGCAGCGCAACGCCGGCGTTCTCGCCGGCGACCGGGCGCCCGATGCTCCGATCCACGGCGCAGCAGGCCAGCCTTCCCGCCTGTTCCAGTTGTTCAAGGGCCCGCATTGGACCTTGCTGGCCTACGACGCGGAAAGATCCGTCGTTTCTCCTCGCGCCCATCTGCACATTCACAGCATCGCGTCCGACGGAGAGTTCGTGGATGCAGGTGGCCACATGCGCGATGCCTATGGCGTTGCACCGGGAGACTGGATTCTGGTGCGACCGGACGGTTACATCGGCGCCATCGTATCAAGCAACGACATAGCGGCCCTGGAAGAATACATGTCGCAAGTTGGACTGACGCTTCGCGCGCCTTGCCGTGGCGCGGCGGATTAATTTCGGGTTGAGGCCGGATTGTCGCCTCACCCTGAGGGGCCGAAGGATGATCGCAAATCCGTGCCTGCTTTCCATCCTTCGGGACGCCTGGAGAGTTTAGCATCGGGCCGCACTTGGCGCGGACCCGGTGGCAAGCTCCTCAGGATGAGGTCTTCGAGACGCTTTGGCCTTAAACGCAAAAACCCCGCATCGAGAGAAGCGGGGTTTCTCTGACTGAAGGTCGATTGGGTGTGAGCGTGCGTCTTACCGACGAGACACCGGCCGCTCCAGCTCAAACGCAGGGCCTGACGATCCATCGCCCGCACGCGATAGACGTCGATCGTCTCGGCTCCCTCATTCGGCTGTCTGCAAAACCTTGGACGGCAGTTTGATCGGTTCGTTTGCGGCCGGAGGCTGGACGTCGAACCGGTCTCCGTTCGGCAGCCCGCCCCCCCTTACCAAGCCGAAGATCGCTGGAATCACGATCAGCGTCAACATGGTCGACGACATCATGCCGCCGATCATCGGCACCGCGATCCGCTGCATGATTTCGGAGCCGGTGCCGGTGCTCCACATGATCGGCAACAGGCCCGCCATGATCGCTACCACCGTCATCATCTTCGGGCGCACCCGCTCGACGGCTCCCACCATGATTGCATCGTAGAGATCGCGCCGGGTCAGCGCGCGGCCCTCGGCATCGCGTCGGATTCTGACCTCCTCCAGGGCATGATTGAGGTAGATGAGCATCACCACGCCGGTCTCGGCGGCGACGCCGGCCAGCGCGATAAAGCCGACGACCACGGCCACGGACAGATTGAAGCCGAGCCACCATATCAGCCAGATACCGCCGACCAGCGCGAATGGCAGCGACAGCATCACGATCACGGTATCGGCGATCGAGCGGAAGTTGAGATAGAGCAGCAGGAAAATGATCGTCAGCGTAACGGGAACGACGACCTTGAGGCGGGCCGTCGCGCGCTCGAGGTATTCGTACTGGCCGCTCCACGTCACGTAGCAGCCGGGCGGGAATTGTATGCCGGCCTGCACCGCCCGCTTGGCATCGGCCACGTAGCCACCGAGATCGCGGTCGCGTATGTCGACGTAAATATAGCTGGCCAACTGTCCATTCTCAGTCCGGATCGACGTCGGCCCCCGCGCCGGCTCGACCTTGGCGATCTCCCCGAGCGGCACCGCACCGCCCGCCGGCATCGGAACCAGGATGTCGTTGGCGATGGCTTGCGGATTGTCCCTCAGATCCCGCGGGTAACGCATGTTGACGCTGAACCGCTGGCGGCCTTCCACCGTCGTGGTCACCGTCTGGCCGCCGAGCGCGGTACCGATGACGTCCTGGACGTCCTGGATCATGATGCCGTAGCGCGCGAGCGCCGCGCGGTCCGGCGTCACGTCGAGGTAGTAGCCACCGACGCCGCGCTCCGCGTAGGCCGACGATGTGCCTGGCACGGCTTTCATGACCTGCTCGATCTGCCTGGCGAGCCTGTCGATCTCGACCAGGTCGGTGCCGATCACCTTGACCCCGATCGGCGTCCGGATCCCGGTCGACAACATGTCGATGCGGCCCTTGATCGGCATGGTCCAGGCGTTCGACACGCCCGGGAACTGCAGCGCCTTGTCCATTTCCGCGGTCAAGCTATCGACCGTCACCCCGGCACGCCATTCCTCCTTCGGCTTGAGATTGACGATCGTCTCGAACATTTCGGAGGGCGCCGGATCGGTCGCCGTCTCTGCGCGTCCGGCCTTACCGTACACGGACGCCACCTCGGGAAACGAGCGGATGATTCGGTCCTGGGTCTGGATCAGCTCGGCGGCCTTGGTGACGGAAATGCCGGGCAATGTCGTCGGCATGTAGAGCAACGTTCCCTCGTTCAGGCTGGGCATGAATTCGGTGCCGAGCTGACGCGCCGGCCAGATCGTAACGGCGAGTATCGCCAGCGAAAACAGCATCACCGGCACCTTGGCACGCATCACCGCCCTGATCGCCGGCCGGTAGATCCAGATCAGGAAGCGATTGATCGGATTTTTGTGCTCCGGAATGATCCGGCCGCGGACGAAGACGATCATCAGGGCCGGGACCAGGGTGATCGACAACAGGGCTGCCGCCGCCATCGAAAAGCACTTGGTGAAGGCCAGAGGGCTGAATAGCCGACCCTCCTGCGATTCCAGGGTGAAGATCGGCATGAAGGAGACGGTGATGATCAGGAGGCTGAAAAACAACGCCGGCCCGACCTCGGCAGCCGCCTCGATCAGCACTGCGACCCGCGGTCTTCCCGGCTCGGCCCGCTCGAGGTGCTTGTGGGCGTTTTCAATCATGACGATGGCCGCGTCGACCATCGCGCCGATAGCAATGGCGATACCGCCAAGGCTCATGATGTTGGCGCCAAGGCCCAGCAGCTTCATGGTTCCGAACGCCATCAGGATGCCGACCGGCAACATGATGATGGCCACCAGCGCGCTGCGGAAATGCAGCAGGAAGACGATGCAGACCAGCACGACGATGACGCTCTCCTCCAGCAGCGTGCGCTTGAGCGTTTCGATGGCCGCGTTGATGAGGTTCGAGCGATCGTAAACTGCGACGATTTCGACCGATTTCGGCAGGCTGCCGGCGATTTCCGTGAACCGCCTTTTGACGTTTTCGATGACATCGAGCGCGTTGACGCCGAAGCGCTGCAGCACGATGCCGCCGGCGACTTCGCCTTCTCCGTTCAGTTCCGTGATGCCGCGCCGCTCGTCGGGGCCGATCTCGACCCGGGCGACGTCGCGCAGCAGCACCGGCGTGCCGTGGTTGGTCTTGAGCACGATATTGCCGAGATCATTGATGCCCTTCAGATATCCCTTGCCGCGGATGACATATTCGAACTCCGAGAGTTCGACGGTGCGGCCGCCGACGTCGGCGTTGCTGGCGCGGATCGCGTCACGCATCTTCTGCATGGTGATGCCGAGGTCGCGCATCCGCTGCGGATCGAGGACGACGTTGTATTGCTTGACGAAGCCGCCGACGCTGGCGATCTCGGCGACGCCTTCGGCCCTGGCGAGCGCGAATTTCAGATTCCAGTCCTGGATCGCCCTGGTGTCCGCAAGGTTCAACTCCTTGGACATGACGGCGTATTGATAGACCCAGCCCACCCCGGTGGCATCAGGCCCGATCGTCGGCGTTACGCCCGCCGGCAGCCGCGAGGTCGCACTGTTGAGGAATTCCAGAACCCGCGATCGGGCCCAGTAGATGTCGGTGCCATCCTCGAAGATGACGTAGACGAACGAAACGCCGAAGAACGAGAATCCCCTTACTACCTTCGAGCGCGGCACAGTCAGCATCGCCGTTGTCAGAGGATAGGTGACCTGGTCCTCGATTACCTGCGGCGCCTGACCCGGATATTCGGTGTAGACGATGACCTGGGCGTCGGAGAGATCAGGAATAGCGTCGAGCGGCAGATGCGACAGAGCGTAGATCCCCGCCGCGGCTGCAAAGACGGCGCCGAAAAACACCAGCAGCACGTTATGCGCCGACCAGGCGATAAGACGGGCGATCATGGCCTGGCTCCCGCGTCCGAGAAACCCTTGAGCGCGGCCTCAAGATTGCTCTCGGCATCGATCAGAAAATTGGCGGAGACAACAATCGGCTCGCCTTCGGAAATTCCCCCGCGGACTTCGACATAGCCGCCCCCTCGATGACCAAGCTTGACGTCACGCGGCTCAAAGCGGCCTTGCCCCTTTTCGACGAAGACCGCCTGGCGGCTGCCGCTGTCCAAAACGGCACTTTCCGGAATTGCAAGTACCGGCTGCGGGCTACCGGTGTCGACTTCGGCATCGACGTACATATCCGGCAGCAATGCAGAATCCGGATTGGACAATTCGATCCGGATGCGCGCGGTCCGCGTGTCCTTGTTTACCTGCGGATAGATCACGCCAACCTTGCCGGTAAACTCGCGCCCCGGATAAGCTCTGGCCCGCAAGATGACGGGCTGCCCGGCCAAAACGGCGCCGAGGTCGTGCTCCGCAACGTCGATCAGCGCCCAGACCACGGACGTATCCGCGACCCGGAACAGCACGTCGCCGGGTTGCGCCCGCATCCCCTCGACGGCATTGCGCTCGAGAACAACGCCGTCACGCGGCGCCGACCACTCGATGGCGATCGGAACCGTGTTGCCCTTTTCGATGCCGACAATCGCCGCCTCCGGGACCTCGAGGTTCATGAGGCGCTGCCGTGAACCGCGCTCATAGGCTGCGGTGCCGCCCATCGTCCTGGCCCCGATGCCGGCGATGTATTCGGCGGCAGCCGACGAAATGGCCGGACTGTAGATCTCCATCAACGGCTGGTCCTTTTTGACCCTGGACCCCGTCGTGACATTGGCGACCTTCTGGACCCAGCTTTCCGACCTCATCGAGATGACCGACACCCGTCGCTCATCGAGCTGAATGGTGCCGGGCGCCCGGATCGTCGTGCGGATCACACGCGGCGTTGCCGGCTCGGATTTCACGCCGCTGCGTTGGATTTTTCCTGGCGACAGCCTCACCGATCCGTCATCGACATCTTCGTCTTCATAGACGGGAACGTAGTCCATCCCCATCGAATCCCTTTTTGGGATCGGTGAGTTGTCGGCCAACCCCATCGGATTGCGGTAGAGCTTGATCTTGCGCCCTGTTGCCGCGGCCGTCGCGGGCGCGGCGGCAGGTTCGGCATCGAAGCTGAGGTCCGCCCCGGGCGGCACTGCACGGTAGGCCCGTCCGTCCGGCGTCTTCTTTGGCGTCAGCGAGTAAAGCGGTCGCCCGTCCGGATCCTGATAATAGATCGGATTGGCGCTGGTCTGCGCGGCCGCCTGCGATACCAGCGCCACCGTTGCGGCGCCGGTCGATGGCAGGGGCCCGCGGACACCGACGAATCCGCCGCCCGCCGCCGCTATCGCAGCGGCGACGGTGACACCGGTGAGGATGGCGCGTCTCATTTCTGCGCCGTGATGACGAGCTTGCTTTCGACCGTGCCGGACTCGCCCTGTATCTTGGCGCCGAGCGAGAGCTGCCATTTGCCCTCCATGCCGAAGGCCGCCTTGAAGCGATAGCTGCCGGGCTCGCCGCCCGGCTCGATCACGATCTTGGTGGCCATCTCCGGCATGCCTTCCGGCGCCATGTCCAGCCGGGTCGCGAAGATCACCGCGTCCGGCACCGGCTTGCCGGTTTTCGTATTGACGAGCTGAACCGTGACGATTTTGTCCTTGCCGACGGCAACCGCCGGCTCGACCAGCTTGAATTCGTAGTCCTGCATATCGGCGCGAGCGATCCCGGCCGAGCCGATCACGGTAACGCCGATCAGCGCGGCCCGAACGGCGCGCGCGAGCTTGAACGTCTTCATTTCAACAATTCCTCTGGTGTCATGGTTGTGCCGACAGGCGGCATGCATCGAACCCGCGCGGCTCAAGCCGCGCGGCAGCAAACGGCGCGGCGGCGCCGTTCAGACCAGACGTCGAGGTGGATGTTCGGGTGGCGGGTGGCCTAGGCCATTCGGCCTGGCATCGTTGCGCTGGAGCGCAATCGCGTCGGACAGGATCGGAAACGGATGCGAGATGGTCGCCGACATGGCCGGGAATCCGATGGACCCGCAGGCCGCCATGAAGGCGCACTTGTCGCAATCAACCGGCATGGCCGCCTTCGACGGACAGCACGGCATGTCCATGGCCATCTCGTGCATCGCATCCACCGTCATTTCCGACGGTGTCATCTCGTCCGCCATCGCCTCCTGAAAGGTGTGCGGGGACGGCGCCGCCATCGCCGGCCTGGAGGCCGGAGCCAACGCAATGCCCGCGATCATGAGGATCGCAAGCAATCGTCGTATGGCGAAGCGCGGTTTCACCGGTCGAAAATCTCACAAATCGGCGGCAATGGGAAGCTCGTGCTTTCTGCATATCCTGAGTTCCCCAGCCCTTGTTGATCGGTATCAAGCCGCCGGGCGCAGCTTGCCCAGGTGATCTGTCGGATCTACCGTTTACGGCGATCGGTTCCGCTATCAATGCGGGCAAGTCGGTCGTTTGGCCTGGCCCATGAGGCGGCCATAGGAAAAGGCCGCCATCAGCATCCTGCCAATGACGGCCTCGAGGTATGTTCGCTCGCCGTTGAAACGTAGCCAAACATGGTTAATGGACGGTTTACATCTCCGTAGTTCTACGAGGGTCGTTTAGCGAACGGCCTGGCAGGTGGTCATTCCCCCAAAACGGGCCATTCGGAAATTCAAAAGAGGCCACAAGCATTTATTAAGTTTGGAAGCACCCCCGCGCCAATAGGAACGGATCAGGAAACGAGAACATTCCTGGTACACGGCGTCAGTCAAAGGCCCTGCCCCATAGCCCCCTGGGTCTTGATGTGAACCGCGCCGCGATGACCTGATTTTCGTCGAACCAGATTCCGGACCGAATGATTTGTCGCATCATCCTGAGGAGCCGCACCTTGCGCCGCGTCTCGAAGGATGGCCGCTGGTCCGTGCCTGCTTTCCATCCTTCGAGACGCTTGCGGAGTTTAGCATCGGGCCGCGCTTCGCGCGGACCCGGTGGCAAGCTCCTCAGAGCCTGTGAATCTTTCGGTTTTTGCGCTTTTCGACATGAGTCAAATCAAGGACTTACGACCCGCTAAACCGTCGAAAATCGAATTCATTCTCATACTCTCAGGATGAGGTCAGAGTGTTTCTCAAACGCGACGATTTCAATTGGCTGTCGTCGGCCAACCTGAGGGCGCTCAACCGGTGCCAGCATGCTCACGCACGCGCTGATTGCGCCTGCCAGCACGCCGCGTCATCGCGTTTCCCCGCTACACCACACTCCCCGGAACGATCTCGCGCAGCACGCGCGTCGGCGGGATTCCCTGGTCTTCCCCGCCGTAGTTGCCGGCGGAGATGGCGACGACGAGTTGCAGCGCCGGAATGAACAGCCGCTGGCCGCCTCGCCCTGCGCCCACCAAATCCGCTCCAGCCGTGCCGAAGGCGATGGCCATCAGGAACCATTGGTAGCCGTAGCGGCCCACCTCGTCGGCGCCGACCACGGGCGTGACGCAACATGTCAGCCAGTGGGCCGGAACGACAACGCGCGCGTCCACCTTGCCGCGCCCCGCAGCTTGTCGATGCCGCGCTTGCTGTAGCGCCTGCTTTGCCGACTGAGACGCCCCCGATCGGCGGCGGAGTTTCAAGGTACTTGAAGGTTGGCAAAAATTAGAATTCCGGGTTGTCCCGTCGCTGCCATTGAAGCGCATGAGAAGGTACGTGAAACGCAGTCATAATTTGCGAAACGAGCTGAGTAATGCGCTCAATATCACCTTCACTGCGATCGATGTATATTGTTGTCGTATCTTTCGGATGACCTCGATAATGTCGAACCGCTATTTCAATTTTGTTGTCTAGCTTGAAGGATGCGCCTTCGAAAAAATCAAAATCATCTTGGCCACTGCTTATATCCGCTTTTTTGCCAACGATCTCCTCGACGGGAAGACTTATAACGGCCTGCGGTATGACATCGACGCTGAGACTACTGATTGGTTCGATCATCATAACAATCGTCCCGCTAATGAGTTATGGCTGCCCTTGACGAACCTCGATAACGGGATAGCCGCATAATCTGTTCCCGCAGAATCTGTTCGTTGTAGAACACCATTGGTCCCATCGTACCAGCGCGCCTCAAGGGGACTTCCGGAGTTTGGCGTCGGATTAACGGGAGTGTCAAATTCGATGCCGCGCTGGCCGTTCGGTAGGTTATTCCGATACGCCTTAACGCTGGGTAAGTTGCTTTGCGCCGTGTGAGTGGCTGGCTTACCCCAGACTTCATTGGAAGCTTGCTGTAATTGTGCATCCCTGACCGTCTGGGTAGGCGACTCGAGTCGATGAAACGGCCCCGGCACAGATCAATTCCTGATTGATTCCTCATTGCGGGAAGCACGACGATTTCGATTGGCCGTTGCCGGCCAGCCGGAGGGGCTCTCGACCGCCGCCCGCACTGACCGTGCGTGCCCGCCGAAGCCCGCGTCATCGCGTCTCCCTGCTACGCCACACTCCCCAGGACGATCTCGCGCAGCACGCGCGCCGGCGGGATCCCCTGGTCTTCCCTGCCGTAGTTGCCGGCGGTCAAGGCGACGACGAGTTGCAGCGCCGGAATGATGAACAGCCGCTGGCCGCCCTCGCCCTGCGCCCACCACATCCGCTCCAGCCGTCCGGCCGCCCAGCCCTTCGGCTTGCCGAAGGCGATGTCCATCAGGAACCATTGATAGCCGTAGCGGCGCACTTCGTCGGCGCTGACCACGGGCGTGACGCAGCGTGTCAGCCAGTCGGCCGGAACGACGACGCGCGCGTCCACCTTGCCGCCATGCAGCATCAGCTGTCCGATCCGTGCCAGATCCCGCACCGACATGCGCGCGCCGGAGGCCGCGAACGGCTCGCCGTCGGCGCCGGTCGCCCATTCGGTCGGCCCGATGCCCATGGGATCGAACAATTGTTCGCGCGCGAACTGATGCAGCGTTTTGCCGGTGCCCTTGGCGATGATGCGCGCCAGCAGCGCGGTGGCGCCGCCGCAATAGCTCCAATGCGCGCCGGGCGCGTCGACGACGCGGCGCTCCAGAATATAGCGATAGCGATCCGGGGCGTGGTCCATCGCGGTTTCGCTGTTGCGCGGATCGGCATACACAAGGCTGCTCTCGTCCCAGTCGGTGCCCATGGTCATGGTCAGCACATGCTGGATGGTGAGCCGGTCGCGGCCGTCGCTGCCGGCGAGGTCGGCATATTCGGGAAACACCGAGAACAGCGGCGCTTCCGGCGGCGGCACCTTGCCCTGCTGCAGCGCGACGCCGTAGAGCAGGCCGACAATGCTTTTCGAGCAGGAGCGCAGATCGTGCAGCGTGTCGGGCCCGAAGGCGACATGGCCGATTCCGCCGACGCCGCGCGCGGCATCCTCGCCCTCGAAATAACGCTCCAGCACCAGCCGGTCGTGGCGCAGCACCACCAGCCCGTGCAGATTCCACAGCCGCTGGTCGGCCACCGCCTTGTCCAGCCGCGCGGCGAGATCCGGCGCGAAGCCTGCGTCGCCCGGAGCGATCGGCAACCATGCTTCCGCCGCGGCGGCCGCCCCTGCCGGCAGTTGCGCCATCACGGTGGCTCCGGCGCCCAGCAGCAGCTGGCGGCGGGTTGTTGTCCTCTGCTTCATTTGACGCCGCCTTTCTCCCGGATCAGTTCGGCAAAATCCTCGCGGCCAAAGAACTCGGCCCAGCCCAGCGCCGTGGCGTGGTGCCTGTCGTCCCGGATATTCGGATCCGCGCCGGCCTCGAGCAGGAGCCGAGCGATTTCGATGAAGCCGCTTTCGATGGTCATGTGAAGGGCGGTGTGATTGAGGTCCCACATCCGCCGCCTGGCGTTGACGTCGATGCCATGCGCCAGCAGCCAGCGAATGGCGGCGATGTTCTGCTTGCTGACACAGACATGCAGGGCGATGGTATCATCGCCGTCGGGACCAATCCGCGAGGGATCATCCCGCAGCATCGCCTCGGCCTCGGAATAGCGTTCCATCGTTAGCGCCGTCAGGAAATCGGGTTTCGTGCCGGTGGCCAACAGCGCCGAAACAACGCTCGCCTCGGCCCGCTCCAGGATCGCCGTGGTCAGCGCGGTGGCGCCGGTCGCATCGCGTGCGTTCGGGTCGGCGCCGAATTCGAGCAGCAGTTTGACGATGTCCGGCTGGTTTTTCGCCGCGGCGTGATGCAGCGGCGAACGGCGATGCTGGTTGCGGGTCATCCGGGCACCGAGCAGCGCCGGATCGCCGGCAATCATCGCGCGCAATTCGTCGGCGCGGCCGAGCGCGATCGCGGTCCACAGATCGAGCGTTGCGCCGTGGCCGAGCAGATAGGCCGCCACGTCGTGCCGCACCTTTCGCAAGCACGTCGCCCAACCGAGCACGCCGACCCCGTGGTCGTCACCCCTGCCGTCGATGTCCGCGCCGGCGTCGACCAGAAGTGCTATGGTTTCGAGATCGCCATGCGCCGCCGCGAAGTGCAGCGGCGCGGCATTGTCCGGAAAATCGCGACGATCGAGGTCGGCGCCGCGCGCGATCAGGAGGCGGATGGCGGCATGCTGGTTGCGCAGAACCGCCAGATGCAGGGCGGTGGCCTTCTGGAAGCCGCCGCCGAGAGCATCGATCCACTCGGGTTGGGCGTCGAGGCCGGCGCCGAGCGCGTCGAGATCGCCGGACTGAGCTGCCCGCATGACGGCCTGGATCGCCCGCATCTCGTCATCGGGGCGGGTTTTGCCGCCCTGGAGATTGCGGGCCAGCAGCTCGATCGCCTCGTGACGCAGCTCCTTGGCGATCTGATGTATGGTGCGGCCGCAGCGATCGGGCGTCGCCGGATCGAAGCCCGACGCGAAGGCGCGGCGGACCGCTTCGACATCGCCGGCACGGGCCGCCGCGAAGACACGGTCGCGGTCGCCAATGGCTGGATTGACGCGGTCGACATGAAGTTTGAGGGCGCGCCAGCTGGCAAAGCCATAGTCGTTGGCGACCGCGAGCTGCGCCTGATGCAGCCTGGCTTCGGGTTTTTTGGCGCGCAACTCGACGAGCCGCTGCTTGGCGGCCTTCCTGAGCCAGTCGAGATGGGGATACGCGGGCAGAGCCTGCGGCATGGCAAACCTTCTTTCCCTGCGCCCGGCGACCGCTGCTCTCGGGCAAGAAAGAAGGAGATGTAAGCTCAAGTGCTGGAGGCGGGTTAAACCCTTTACGCGGTCCGTCGGTCGCCTGCTCGACCTGCCAAAAACTATCGCCGGCAAGCGAGCCAAGTCAAGGGCAGCCGGAGGCGTTGATTTCGGCCGCGGCATCCCCATATGAGGATCATGGCCACCTGGACAAAGAGCTTTACCCGAGAGCCCGCGAAGACCAAGGCCGAGTTGCGCGAGATGCTGACCGAAGCCGTGCGCAACACCCAACCCGAGCCGAAGCGTCCCCCGCAGGCCGATAAAGACCGCCGCTAAAGGCGATTTCACGCGATAGCCGGATTCATCAATTGCCCGCTGCCTTAGCCCGGAAAACGCAAGTGCCGGTGCCAGCGCGGGGTCGCGCGGCTCTGCCGGCGCGGTCCCGCCGGTTGCCCGTCGGCAGGCAGTTCCTGAACCGAATCAAAAGGGTTGGGCCGTCGAGCCCCTTCCAGAAAATTTCTTTCGCAAGATCTGCTTGCTTTTCTCGAAAAATATGTTTATGATTTGTTCCATCCTACCCCAACTACCAGGGGCGTTTCGCGAACGTCACGAACGCGGGGTGGGCTGCGGTGGACGCACAGGGTGATCCTGACGACATCATCCTTGCGGACGACAAAAGCGTGTGGTCCCGAAACTCTCGGAGCCGGTTT
>Ga0182030_10015612_pt1 | contig 14874 bp, 8 predicted proteins | sample 812S3MmetaG_FD_121299 | JGI IMG/M metagenome (GOLD analysis project Ga0182030, IMG submission 121299) | Permafrost microbial communities from Stordalen Mire, Sweden - 812S3M metaG (Illumina Assembly) | ecosystem: Environmental > Terrestrial > Soil > Wetlands > Permafrost | place: Sweden... | reverse complement strand
CGAGCGCAGCGAGAGTGAGAAGCGAAGGCCGGATGGTGAGGCGAGGAACGAGCCGTGCCCGGAGGGTCACCAACCGAGCCGGCGCCTCGGAGCGTCGACCTTGACGGCCAAGGGGCCGGTGTGTGACTTCCAGTCCGCTGACCAGGAAGGGTGACGTTGAAGGTGACGTTGCTCAGTCCGAGGGTGACGTTCGTTTTCCCCACACCGAGCGCCGGACGGCGGCGGTGTGACGACCGCGAATGACTTGGTTCGGTTCAGCTCGGCTCAGTTCCGCTGAGTCCACTGCCACTGGATCGAGCGCCACGGCTACTCCACCAGTCGCAAAGGGATGCCGACACGGAAGGCGCGGGCACCCGAGGGGTCGGCCCTCCCATAGGCCGCCCGGTCGGACCACCGACAGGGGCCCCCGCCCGGCCCCGACCGGTCACTCCGGCCCGGGGTAGGCATCCCGGTCGGAGAAGGGACCGAAGGCGTCGTAGTCGCCGACCTGGTGGGTGAGCTGGACGTCCCAGTTGATCCCGTCCACGTCGGTGGTGTTGTACGGCTCGTCGAACGGACAGTCAGCGGAGTTGCGTGAAGCGGCCATGACGGCCTCCTTTTCGTTGAGCGGCGGTTGCCGCTGGGTACCGAACAGGAGGTCGCCGGGGACCCCGCCGGAGTCACGGGGCGCCCGAAGGGCGAACAAGGACACGAAGGCCGGATGGTGAGGCGAGGCACGAGCCGGCCCAACGGGTCACCTTCCGTGCCGGCGTCCCGCAGTGACCCTTGACGCCGGAAGGGGTGGCGACAGACTGAGAACCCCCAGCAGACCCCCGAAAGCGCCAGAGCACCGGACGGACAACTCGACGTTGTCCTTCCGGCGGGCCTGTGCGGCGAAGCCGGTGGGCCCGGTCATGCCGGGACCACCTCCTCTCCCGACTCGGTCGACTCCAGAATCCCCTGGGCACAGGCCAGCACCTTGGTGGCCGTTGCGGTGACGGCGGTGACGTCGCCCCCGCTCCATGCGGTCAGGTACCCGGTGGAGTAGCTCGAGGTGTCGAGCCCCCAGGCGGCAGAGACCACGAAGGCGACCGACTCGGCCTCGACTTCGACCGTGCCCCGGTGGTCGTAGAGACGGTCCTCGTGCATCAGGACGTGGGCGAGCTCGTGAGCGAGCGTCTTGCACGCTCCGGCAGGATCGGCCGTGCTCTTGACCGTCACCGTGCGGTCCCCGTAGTGCGTGCGCCCCCAGGCGGAACCGAGGGCTTCGTCGTGGTCCGGGCCGAAACGGACGGTGAAGCCGGCCTCCTCGACCCGCTGGACCAGGGTGTCCCACATGCCCTCCGGAGCGACACCGACCGGGTGTACGACATTCAGACCGTCATCGGGCAGATCTTCACCTTCGGTATCGGCCACATCGAACACGTAACCGACCCGGAATCCGGCCACCCGGGAGTGGGTGCTCGTCTCGCCGCTGTCCGCGTCCTCGACGGTGGTCCTTCGCACGCAAGGACAGAGGATAGCGATGCCCTTGGCCCCTCTCTTCACGCTCCGCCCGAGCGACTTCCAGGTGTGGAACCCAGCCACCCGGGTGGCGTCCGGCCGCTGCACCATGATCAGGAAGGTGTTGTTGGCGCTGTAGCGAGTGAACTTGGCCGCCACGGCCAGGTAGGCGAGCCACTGGTCCGAGGTGGTGAGTGCCTCGACACCGGCAACAAGTTGATCGTGTGCCATCTCCGGCGTGAGCTTGGGTGAACGTCGAGCAATTGCAGTAGCCATGTCGGCCTCCTTCAGTTGAGCGGCGATTGCCGCTGGGTACCGAAGAGGAGGTCGCCGGGGACCCCACCGGGGTCATGGTCGAGCGAAGCGAGAGCGAGAAGCGAAGGCCGGATGGTGAGGCAAGGCACGAGCCGACCCGAAGGGTCACCAGCCGTGCCGGCGCCTCGCAACGTGCCATTGACGCTGGGTGGGGTGGCGACACGATGAGAAACCCCAGCAGACCCCCGAATGCGCCAGAGCGTCGTCCGGGCGACTCGATGTCGGCCGGATGACGGGCCTACTCAGGTAGGCGCCGCATCCTCCGATTCTCAGGAATCATCCTCGTCATCTTCCGGAGGGGGTTCGGCATCGAGTTCCACACTCTCGTCAAGACGGGCCGGAGGCTCCCAAGGCTCGGTGTGTCTATAGCCTTCAGAGGTAACCGGGACTTCGCCCACTTCGAAGAGGCTCAATACCCCGGCTGCGCGCTCGCGCGTCCTGCGGCGTGCGCTTACCGCGTGCGCCCTGAGGAGTGGAATCTCATGAACTTTGGCGTGGTGATACACGTCACCCATAATTCGGCTTCCCGCAGCAGCATCGGTCGCGAAGACCATTGTGTAAACGGGCTGATCGTTTACGTTTCCGAGTTGGAGTGCGTGGGTTGTCTTGTATCCGAGAACCTTCTCGATTCTCCAGCGGTAGAGATTCACGAACTCAGCCCTGGTCTGCTCCGGAGAGAACTTGCCAGTCCAACGGCCTTGATGGATTGGAATCCAGTCGTCGGTTCCGTAGAGGTTGTTGAGCTTCGTCGCCGAGCTATTCCCGCGAACGCCCTTCAGTCCGAGGACTCGCTCGAAAGCAGGCTCCGGCAAGAGAATCCACAGTTCAACCTTTCGCCCCCTCCGGTCTCGGCGCCACTTGGACAATGTCTCGAGCGTCGCCCATGAGACATCGATCCCCTTGGGGTCAATGAACGCAAAGGTCGGGGCCCACTGGAGGTCGGCCACTTGATCCAGTCCCTCTTGAAGAGTGAGATTGCAGTCACCGCCGACAACTCGGTAGCGAGTGTCGTCGGGAAACGCCGCGGCAAGATCGGTCCGCAGGTTCTCCGCCTTTCGAGTTAGCTCCCAAAAGACCAATCGGCTGAATGGAGGGAGGGATCGCATCGCCCTGGAGGTAGATCCGAGGTACTCAGCGCCGGTGTCCGGGCGAAGATGGGTGACCGATCCGCCGAAAAGGTCTAGATATACCGTCCCGCCTGCCTTCCTAGAGGCGTTGCCGAATGCCGCGAGATACTTGTCGAGGATTTCTAGCTTCGCTTCGGTCCACCATCCGCCCCATTCCTTCGTCACTGGACAGCGACGGTCTCCGGCATTTCGTCCCAGGTGCGCCCTTCGAGGTGCCTGCCTCCCGCCTTGGGAGTTCTTCCTCCCCACTGCTTGAAGAAGAACGCAACTCCCGCCGATTGACATTGATCTCGGAGGTCGGTTGCCCATGCTTCGTCCATACTTCGCGCTCCCGGCCCGCTCTCGCCCCCAACGATTACCCAGCCGACGCCGCTCAGATCGAGCTGCCCGAGGTGCCCGAGTAGTGGCTCAATGGAGAGAAACCGGACTGCGGCGGGCACCTCCCTGAGATGGTTGATCCGAAACTTGTAGCGCTGGCTCTCGACACTGACGCCCATCCATACGTTCGATGGCCATTCGAGATCGTCCGCCAGCCTCCGGAGTCGATGCGAACGCTTCGTCAGGACCTGGAACGAGTGCTGAGGAGTCGACGCCATGACGGCAAATACCTCACGGATGAACTCGGTGGGCACCTCGTCGTGGAATAGGTCGCTCATCGAATTGACGAACACTGTCCTTGGTGACGTCCAACTGCTTGGAATCCCAAGCGACTCTGGATGGAGGGTCAATCCGAACCCAGGCCCGGAGGTTCGGGAATCGCCGTCATTCTGATACTTCTCGACGCCCATGGCCTTGAGCCGCTTTGCAAGGGTCAGCGCATAGCAGTGGTCGCACCCAGGTGAGGTTCGATCACACCCGGTGGTCGGATTCCACGTTGCTTCGGTCCACTCGATTGTGCTCCGATCACCCATTCGTCACATCCTTCAGGTCCCACCGCGTTGCCGACAGGTCAATCAAATCAGGCAGGTACGACGGCAAGAGGGCTCGCGTGCTCGACTGATCCATCTGGACAGCATGACCGCTGAAGGGTCTGGTAGCCGTTCATTCCGGATCGCGGGACACCGCAGCCGGCGTCAGACAGAGGAGGCCAAGCGGTCAAGTTGCAGGTAGGCGCCGTGCAATCGGCGCCGTCATGTCGCTGACCTGCCCCGCTTCGAGCGGAGATTTGTGCGACTCGAACCCCGGCCGATGCGGCGGGTCGGTCCTCAGCTCGAGAGGCTGAGTACGCCCAGATGGTTCTCAGTCACCGGAACTAGTGATCGGACCCCTCCCTCGCCCATTCGGGCTCAGCGCATAGAGGGCATAAGGCGTACCTGACCCGACACTGCGTGTCCGCAAGCTTGGCCATACCATCCATCACCGGCGCCAGGCTGCCGGCACGGCAGCTTGAGCTGCGACCTGGACTGTCACACTTACATGGGATGTAGGAGACCGTCTCCCCGACCGGCAAGAACGCGACCACATGGCCAAGCCGCAGATCGGCCACTCGTCGGCCGGGGCCCAGCCAGGTCTGGGCCTCGTGACCGGCCGCAGTGTTGGCCTACTACTGCTGAATCGACCCGCTGGGGGAACTCGTATTAGCTAGCCAAAATGACGTTCTCCTCGGCCGACTGGCGTGCGACTCTCAGAAGTCCTCGTCGTAGATGTCCCACGTAGCTCCGGCCTGCTCGGCCTTGGCTCCGATCTCATTCAGGGAACCCTCGGCAGCCGTCAATTCAACCTTGATGGCAGCCACTTGGATGTCCGTTCCAGAAGACGGATCGACCGCGTCGGCCAGCAGGCCGAGCAGGTGCCAGAGCTTCTCCCGTGCCTCTCGATCGGACAGCGAGCGGTTTCGGAGTTCAAGTTCATGGATGCGGTAGTGGACTGGGCCTGGAATAGCGGTGGCCGTGGGCGGCGCCGAGGGTGGTACTCCGGCAGTCGTTGTTAGAACTCCAGTCGGGCCCGCTGCTGTCGGCGAAGAAGCGTCGCCGCTCAAGTCAGGCTGAGCAAGCCGCAAGTAATGTTCCGAGCTGTTGAGAGCCAGCTGCTCCGGGGTTGCGACATGCAGTTTCTCGCCATCCGAGGTGACCAGCTCCCAGGCCACTCCATCCGTGTCGGGACGCAAAGCGTCGAAGATGGCTCGACGTGCAACCGAGTCGCTCGGAATCATCGGGAATACCGGATCCCGCCAGAACTTCTCGACGACCTCGCCGAGCGCGTAGTTGCGAACTGACAGATCGAGCAACTGATGCAAATAGCCCCCCGCGAGCCCGTCCGCGGAACGAACAGCCTCCCCCCTCTGGGCCAGATCCTCCCAGACGTCATTCCCGGAAAGTGAGCTCCTGCTGTCGTCCTCGAACTTCACGAACTCCGTCTGGAGTCCATCTTCGGTGCGGACCAAGAAGGCGTAATGCTGGTAGGCCCGTCTGATTTCGGTATCGAGCTGCTTCAAGCTCCGGTGGGCCTCAATGATCATCTCGCCCCGGATCTCGAGCTCCGGATCCACCTCGCTGGCTGCCAGTTGCCAGGCATACGCGCCTTTGGCCCGCTTGGCCATGGCGTCGCGCCTCTGGGTGCTTACGCAGGCGATAACGCAGCTGGCCGCGAAGTCCACGCCGATCCGATCCGTCCCAAGGCCCAGTACTGACTCGATGTCGGCTCGGGTCGCGCTGTCGCGGCCATTGAGGAGCGTCCACCGGCGGGGGTCAAGAATGACCAATCGGTTCGAGCGGCGCTGGTCGACGTCACGAAACAACTCTGCCAGCGGCAGGTCGGGGCGGAGAGCTCCGGGTTGCTCGACGAAGAGCACCGCATCGAATCCGCTGCCCTTGCTTGCTAGGCGCTGAACCCGCTCCCATACCAATTCGTAGTACAGCTCCGGGGTCGCCCGGTTGAGCGCATTGCGCTGGAACATGCGTTTGTTGAGCTGGGTGGCGAGCAGGTACCGGTGAGGAACGCTCCCTCCGCCACCCTGGATGATGTCGAGCGTCCCGAGACCGCGCTCGTCCTCATCGTCAGTCAGCGCATTGAACACCTCCTCCGCATCAGCGAAGGCAAAGCGCTCGTCGGGGACGAACAGGGCCGCCAGCAACTCGGCCTTGGTCGCCCCCCGCTTGCCCTGAGCCCGCACTGCCACCGAGTACACCCACAGAGCAGTAGCCAGGCGTACGGCCGGCTGGGGCTGGACATCCACCCAAGGGCGTCCGTTGGTGATACGGACATCAGCAAGTACAGCTTGGCCGTCGGACCGGTCAGCGGACGTGACGTCCTTCTCGGCGACCTGGCGCATGCCGACCACCTGGCGATCCAGGCCGTGGAGCACCCCGGACGAAAGGACCTTGTCGGCTGCCTCGTGGAGAGGGATGTCCCCCACCCCGATTAGCTCTGGCGCCCACCGCCCGGCATCGTGTTCAGTTGCCCACCAGTAGGCGCTTGCGGAGAATACGGCCACCGTCGAGCGCACGCGCTGAAACCCGGCGTGCTGGGTCCAGTCGTGCTCCACTAGATCCAGCAGGTCCGGGTGGAACGGGTAGGACCGGGCGAGGCGCTCCTCGAATCCACTGAGCTGCCGGGCCCCTGGCAGCCGGTCGAACACGTGCTCACGCCAGGCACTGGTCGCGGCCTCATTCCAGCGGTGGGTCAAGGCGTCAATCGGGAGATCCTTCTGCGGGCGGGAGAAGATCCGGCGCCGGATGATTGCCCCGAAGTCCTGGGGCTCGTTGACACTCACCGTCGTTCCGTTGCGCTCCAAGCGTTGCGCCAAGTAGCTGCGGAACTCCTGCGCTGCTCCCTCATACCCTTGCTCGTCGAGGTCGGAGCGAATCATGACGGTGACCAGCACCACCCCACTGACCTCCGCCACCACGCCGGTTAGGGCATTGAGGAACGCCTGTTCGTCCGGGATCGTCTCGCGGTGAGCCGGCCCCGCCAGAGCCATTGCGTAGTCCATGACCTCGTCGAGCAGTATCAGGACTGGGCGGCCCGCAGCGACCAGAGCGTCCTTCAAGGCGGCCTTGTCGGCGCCGGCGCCAACATGTGCGTCGTAGAGGGACCGGTCTCCGTCGAAGAGTGCCCACAGGAACCGCTGGTGGAGGTTGACTGCGGGGCCGAACTCGGGCCGGGCGACGCCTGGGCTGAAGTTGTCGGCGCAGAGCACCACTGTGCGCACCTCGCCGAGTTCGACGGTCGATCCGGACCGCTTAGAGGCGACGGTCAGGATCCCCTGTCCGATGTCGGTGGCGAAAAACTCCTCGCGGTGGGCCGCAAGGTGCCACAGCCCGACGAGTGCGTGGCTCTTTCCTCCGCCCATGCCCTGATCGAGATGGAAGAGTCGGTCGCCACCCAAGAGCTGCTCGGCACCCCCCGCCCTCCCGAGGTGTCGCGTGATCTCCGCCATGAACTCGACCAGCTTGGTGGTGGGCTCTGTGATGTCGCACCAGTAAGCGGCGTCCCGGTAGGGGACGTCGGTCGTCTGGTACACCGCCTCGTACAGGGACATCTGGAGTCCGTAGGCACTACCGTGGCGCTGCACGACCTCGTCTCGCAAGCGCAGCTCATCCGCCCAGTGGGTCACGGTCATCACGAAGTTCCAGTCTCGTCGAACGACAGCTCGTCCTGATGGACCATCGCTGGAGTGCCGTGTCGTACTTCGGTCTCGATTGCTCGACGGTTTCGCTGACAGGCGGTGAGCGCGACCGCGAATCGGTCCGAGTCAGGGAGCTGGCTCACTAGCTCTCCCACTGTGGCCCAAAGGTGTGCATCGTCCGGGGGGCTACCGCTTGCGATGACCGCCTGCGCAGCGCCCTCGGTGCCATCGGACGCCCACCCCGCCCCGAGAGCCCGTACTACCTCGATAACCGATGAGCGGTCGTCGACGCTGGCGGGTGGCTTGAGGGTGAGAGAGAAGCCATTCTTGGTCTCCTCGAGGATCTTGGGCCTCACATCGTCCATCCGGAGTTGGCTGGACTGGGCATGGAAGACCGACTCGCCCTTGTTCACCGCGGCAGTGCCGAACGCCCGGAGCCAGAAGATCGCGAAGCGGGTCTGCGGATCGAAGGTGTCGAGAGGCAACTCATCGACCTTGAAGGCATGTGCTTCGATGACCGAACGCCGGCCGATCGCCAGGAAGTGATCGAGATCAGGCTCGGTTCCGTCGGGCCGTTGGATCACCCGGTAGCGCCCGACGCACTGCATAGCAGGGCCATAGGACGCCATGAGCTGGTCAGACAAGGCCAACCCCCAGTCGTCCCATTGCCCGACGCGCTTGCGGATGAGTTCAGCGATCTCCCGTTCCACCTGAGCAGCCGTGGAGGCACGCCGACCCTCGGGGGCGACCCTGCATCCGATGGTGACGGTCACCTTGATCGATGCAACGCCCGTGGCACCCGACTCCGTTCGCGCAGGCCATGCAGACGTGACAACGAAGCCCGCATCCCGCAGTCCTCCAAGAAGTCGCCGCCAGGCGTCGGGATCTGAATGCCCGAAAACGACCGTGAGGGTGCCCCTTGTCTTGAGCACACGGCGCATCTCCGCGAAGGCAGCGGAGAGCTGGCGCTCGTACCAGTTGGTTGTCCGCGGGTCATCACGTGTGGCTCCCCGCTTGACGATGATCTCCTGGCTCTTGTCCTGGAGCCCTAGCTCGTCGCCAGCATTCGCGAATAGGTCCGGGATCACGTCGAACAGGCAACGCCGTAGCCACACATAGAAGAGATCCGAAACATCGGCGTAATCGATCATCGAGTAGTAGGGAGGATCTACGACGACCGCATCGATCGTCGCATCTCGGTATGGCAAGTTCGTGGCCGAAGCTCGACGGAACCGACCAGGCGCTGCGAGCTTGGTAAGGCCGGCAACGTGCGTGCAGAGTGGAGTCAGCGTCGTCGAGGTCAGCGATCTCCAGGTGCCTGGCCCGTCCCCGGGGCCCGTCTCGAACCAATCAAAATTGAAGGCGACCATGCTCTCGTCCTTGAACAGATCCGTAGTCTGGTTCCGGTTCTGAGCAGTCCCATTGGTCGATCCATGTGCTTGCAGGGTCACTCCGCGCGTTGCTCGGCGCAGACGGCGGACCAGGTTGGAGGCTGCGTATCCCGCTAGAGCCTGCGCGTATTCCGGGGAAGCTCCGGCCTCGAGCACATCCTGATAGCAGCCGCGAATCGCCCTCACCATCTCCGTGAACTGCAAGATCTGACGGTCGTTCATCAAGCTCGCCCATGTTGTTCGGCCATACCCAGTGCCGCGCACGCTGTCCTTGTTGCCTGGGGCAATGAGTTCGGATGGGGCCGCGGGGAGGTTGCCGAACGGGGTCAATGACGAAACGTCAACCCCAATGGCTGTATCCACCTCAAGTGCGGTAAGGGGTCGGAATATCTTGCGCTCTACGCGGCGCGTCTTCCCGTTCGACGTCGGAACCTGAACAGTCGACAGGTCGGCGGCGATCAGCGGGGCATCTTCATACTGGTCAGCAAATCCCTTTGTCTTCACCGCGTCGAGCGGGTGAATGTGATCGCAGAACGGACAGTGGGCTGACTTCCCCTTCCGGCCCTCAGTCGCACGCATTGTGGGTTGGCCCGTCGGCGTACCTACCTCGACATTGGCAGACCACTGCCCCAATTCGGGGTCCGTCGCGATCCGAAGCCACTGACCCTCGTCTGCCGTTGCCGCATACGGGTGACGCAGCACCAGGGAGCCCACGAGTGGGAACCGCCTCTGGCACGCGTCACACGGGATCGTGATGGCCCAGAGGTAGCCCCACGGGTATGAGCCATCTGCGTTCCTCGGATAGCAGTTCGATACTGCCGCCTCCGTCCGCCGACCCACCTCAGCGAAGTAACGACGCAGATCCTGGACGAGCTTGGGCTCGCCACCCACCCCGTCAAACAGGACTGGAGCTCCATTCTCTTGCGGGCCGTCAGAGTCAGCGGCGAAAGGCACTTCAGGCTCGTTGGACCAGTCCCGCAGCGCCCAATCCGCTAGCAGCCGCGAGGCGAGTACCGCTACTGGGGACAAGTCTGTCCCCACGGAGCGAAGTCCAAGTCTGGCCGCCTCAAGTGGGATGATCCCGCGGCCAGAGAAGCAATCCAGCACCACGGGACGCTGTCCATCCACATCTGGGATCCTGGCAGCGAGTTCGTCGAGGGCATCTGCCGAACCTGAGATGACTGCCGTAGACACCAGTTCCCGGAGGTGCACGTCTCCGGCGTCGGCGCTCTCGGTAAGGAGCGAGCAGAGTACTGCTGCGCGAGCTTGAGCAATGGGCCGTGATGCGAACCAGGTGAAGATCGCCTTCTCGTTCCGGCCGGATCCCGCCGGAGTACCGCACGCTTGGTCAACAGCTCCAACCGGGAACCAGCGATCGATCAGCGAGGCTGAGCCGTCGACGATCTCCCCTTCGTTGTCGTTTTCGGTCACGGTGCATCTCCTGCGAAGCGACGGAGCTGGCTCACGGGGATCTGGAACCTCTCGATAAGTCTTGGTCCCCCGGATAGAGTCCCGGCCGGGTCGGCAATGACCACCGAGATGGTGGGCTCCGCCTTGCAGTTGGTGACGACATAGAGCCAGTACTCCTCACCGCGCTGCATGGCCTGCGCCCACTCGTTCGACTCCAGGGTCACCGCGCCCAGTTCTTCGAGCTGCCCCTTGACCTCCACCAGGCGCTGCTCGCGGGTCGTCCGGTGCAGCGCGAAGAGGTCGTACCCCAGCCCAGCGGTCTGCCGGTCATCGACATCGAAGCCCTCACTGACCAACTGGGCCGTCACGAGCTCGATTGCCGGGAGCTCGCTGTCGGGGTCGTAGCCAATCTCTGCGATGTTTGCACCGGGGCGCACTTCGAGCCAGCCAATCAGCTGGGGCGGCGATGCTGTGACCACCTCGGCCCGGGCCAGGTCCTCAAGGCGCTTTCGGCGGTCCTCGTCGAACCGCTCGCGCGCCGGCACCCGCTGCTCCTCTGGGAGATCACGGAGTTGGCGCTGCCACCGGGCCCGGAGCGAGTCGAGGTCCTCACGGGCATGGTGGACCCAGCTCACCTGTTCCTCTGTCGACTTCGCCTGCTGCACGGCCACGTATGCCTCTGCTGCTTCTTCAGCGTCCATGCGGGAGCCGGGAGCCGGGCGGTTGGCTGCCCCTTCGGCGCGGCGCAGGTTGGTCACGGCCGTCCAGTCCACTGGGAAGGCATTGTTGCCCGAAAAGCGGATGAGGAATGGGTTGGGGCGGGCCGTTTTGGCCACTCCGTCGTAGATCTGCAGTTCGGTGGCGAAGACGAAGAGCGAGTAGGGGGTGGTCGACGCCTGGTCGGTGACCACAGCTCCCCGGTAGAGCTCAGAATCGAACCGCTCTGAGCAGTACATCAACAGCTGGCGGAACGCCTCTTCAGTAGGCCCGATGGTCACGATGGGCCCCAGTTGTGCCCCTGCGGAACGGGCGGCAGCAGTGGCCTCCCCGTCCACCGACACGAGCTTGGTGGTCTCACCTCCGAGCGCAGCCGGGAGTGCCCGGTGTGCGCTCACGGTGAGGATCCGAGCGGCGGGTCCTGGTCCAACCTCCCACTCAGACGCGGCTGCCATGTTGCGGAGGAAACCCTCGACCATCACTGGGTTGACTGCCTCCAACCGATCGACAGCGAACCGGGCCTGGGCCTCTGTGAGGTCGGTGGGCGTGCGGAGCGCGTCCTCCTCAGCCGCCAGCTCCCGTGCCTGCTGCACCAGGGTCTCGGTCGACGGAACACGGGGGGTCGCATCGACTCCTCTGTAAGCATCTGTCAGGGCGGCAGCGAAGTCGAACCCGGCCCGCGCAGCGGTGGCATCCATAAGATCGAAGACCCTGCCGTCCAATGCCAGGGCCGCGGCGTCGAGGTTCTGGAGCAGGACCTCCTGCACGCGACCTTCTCTGGTGTCCGGTGCGACGAGGTGGTAGATGAACACCGGGTTCTCTTGGCCGATCCGGTGGAGCCGGCCGGCACGTTGTTCAAGGCGCACCAGGCTCCATGGGACGTCCCAATCCACCATGACGTGAGCCGACTGGAGGTCGATGCCCTCTCCTCCAGCATCGGTCGATACGAGGACCTGGTATTCCCCGTCAAGGAAGCCTCGCTGCAGCTCGTCTCGGCGATCCTGGGGTGTTCCTCCGCTCAGCAGTTCTACGCTGAACCCGGCGTTGGCGAAGAGACCTTTCAGCCAGGTGGCGGTGTCGGTGAACTCGGTGAACACGAGGAGCTGACCCTCGCCAGGGCGCAGGTCGTGGCGGGCACAGACGTCCAGCACGGCATCCCACTTAGCCGGATCAGCACCGGCCTCGAGCCAGCGGGCGAGTTCAGCGATGACGTTGTCGACGGCTTTGAGCTCGCCGCGGCGATCCTTGCTACGTTCCGCCACGATCGATCGCTCCGCCTGTTCCCATGACTCGTCATCGTCGACCGCGGCGTCGATCAGGCGGGCGTCATCGAAACCCGATGGTGCCGGCGGGGCCACTTGCCCCGCCTGGCCAGCCGACAGGGCATCGCGCCTGCGCCGCAGCGTCTCTAACGCGGCGTTGATGCTGGAGGCAGCCCGCTTGCCGTAGATGCTCCTCGCCAAGGTCGCCCGGTCGTCATACCACTCGTTTACGTAACTCAGTACCGCCTCGTAGCAACTGACTTCGTCAGCATCTAGCCGCACAGGCACCGTCTCTGCATACCGGGGCTTGAAGAGGGATTGGCCATCATGGTCCTGGAGGTCCTCCTTCATTCGACGGATGAAGTGGAGGGGGGAAGGCCGCAGTCGGCTCTCGGGTTCGTTGTTCCCTGGCCCGGCTGTCACGGGATACAGGCCGGGGTCCAGGACGTTCAGCAGGCACTGGAAGTACCACTCCTTGCCGCGGTGGGGAGTAGCGGTCAGGAGGAGCAGGTGATGTGTAACCTCGGCGACCTGCTTGGCCGCCCCGAGGAACTGCGAAGTCGGAGTAAGGCGGTGTGCCTCGTCAAAGACGGCGAGCGACCACGAGACGCCCGGTCCAGCTACCTTGCGCAGGACGTCAGGGCTGTGGGCAAGCAGGTCGACCGAGAGGACCCAGACGTCAACATCGTCCCGCAAGGGGCGAGGACTGCGCGCCGTCGCCGAGTCCAGGCGCTCGGCATCGATCCCGAAGTAGCGCCACAAGTCGGCCAGCCACTTGCTGACCAGGTGGGCGGGCGGAACGATCAGGACCTTGCCCGGGATTGCGCGCCGGCGCCGCCCTTCGACGATGTACATTCCCGACATGATCGTCTTGCCGGTTCCTGGCTCATCCGCCAGGAGGAAGCGCAATCGAGGTTGAGGGAGCATGTGGACGAAGACGGCTTCGTCCTGATGTGCGAAGGGCCGGACCGGCTTGGTGGCGGTGGCCGCCGAGCGGGTGCGGGGAGTTGCCCACTCCATCCACTTGCCCCATAGGCCGGCCAGTGCACCCATCGAGTCGCCATGCCCGTCGTTGCTGGGCTGCCGCGCAAGGTCGAGCTCGTCGTTAGTGAGGGTGACCCTGTTGAGACCACCAGGACCTTGGAGGATCACTTCAACGCGGTCTCGGCGCTCGTGGAGGACGGTTACGACCTCCACCACCTCGCCACCCCAGATGAGGCGATCCCCGTTCTCTACCAACGGGCGGTCGCCAAGCGCTGCATCCTGCCTGGTGTCACACCCGCCATCAGGGCCCATGTCGAACTTCCGCCCACGCCGCAACATTTGGCGTCAGATGGGGGCGAATGAGTTTCGGATGGGCCTCCGAGTACACCATTGGCTGCCGACATGTCAGTACTCCCTCTGATGGCGTCCCAAGGGTACTGGACGAAAGTTGACGAAGCCGTGGTAGATGTCTCGGTCAGCGAGCGACAGCTGCTGCTCCTCCATCATGCTCACGCGAACTCGCACACTGCATGAGCGCGCTCAGCGTACGACGCTAAGGACGGGCGATACTCCAACGGCGTCACACCGCTTGGCGGGTCGGAAGGACGGCGTCATCGTCGTCCTGCAACACGACGACTTCGGAAGCTGCCCGCCTTGGGATGCTGAGGGAAGCGTATAGGTCGAGGGTGGCCGGCTCGAGGTCCTCGGCGGGATCGCCATCAATGGCAAGGAGGGCATGAAGTTCGCCCCAGATCTGCATGCGGGCAGATTCGTCGCCGGCAGCTCGGAGGAGAACCCGCCACAGGCCTTGGTCGTAGCGATTCGCCAGTTGGCCCTGGCGGGCTGCCCAGGCCGCCAGTCGAGCATCACCGTCGTCCAGAGCAAGCTCGCCAAGGGTCAACGACGCGTCGGTGATGGCGTCCCCGACGACGTAGGTCAGGCCACCGGCCGATGTCCATGGGTCGGGATCGACTCCGAACGGAGCCCCTCGGACAAGCCCCAGTGCCGTTCGCAACCGCATCGCCTCTCCATCAGAGCTCGCCGATTGGAACTGCTTCCAGTCGCTCGTGACCCGCTCGCCCAGCGAGAATCGCTGGGTGGCCTTGTCGTAAGCGAGGAGGTCAGGATCGCCGGTGATGGCTTCAAGCGAGCGCCGGGTGAGGAGGACCAGGTTGCGGACGTACCCGTCGCTCAGCGCCTTGTCCGGTGAGATCTCGGTGAGCCACTCGCCCCGAGTGGCGGTTCCGCCGTGAGCAGCCAGGTAGACGAGGAGCTCGACGACTCTGCGGGCCTTGGTTCCCGAAGTCGGTGAGACGGCCGCCACAAGTTCTTGAGGTTCGCCTTCACCGACAGCGATCGTCGGCTCTCCCAGGAACCCGATCACCACCTCCCCTCCGGGCCTCTCTTCGCTTGGTCGATGCACCTGGTTTGCTTCGCTGCCGTGGTGGGCCGTGGCGACCGGGTCCTCCTCGGCCAGCTCGAACAGGGTCTGCACCTCTTCGAGCGAGTCGTCGCTGACCTGCGTGGGTTGAACCGGGTCCAACCCGTGGCCCTCCAGCTGCGGGTGGTCCGGATCAAGGATGAGCTCCGTGCCCTCCGGTGCGACAGGACCCGCCGTG
>Ga0182030_10015609_pt1 | contig 14875 bp, 12 predicted proteins | sample 812S3MmetaG_FD_121299 | JGI IMG/M metagenome (GOLD analysis project Ga0182030, IMG submission 121299) | Permafrost microbial communities from Stordalen Mire, Sweden - 812S3M metaG (Illumina Assembly) | ecosystem: Environmental > Terrestrial > Soil > Wetlands > Permafrost | place: Sweden... | reverse complement strand
GGTACCGCAGCACTGGAGGCGCTGCGCAAGCGGGGGCTGATAGCGAGTGGCTGGGCCGAGCGGCTGCCCAATCATTCGCAGCCCTATACATCCACCATCGTATTCGTGGTTCGCCGGGGCAATCCGAAACGGATCCACGACTGGCCGGACCTGCTGAACCCGGGTGTCGAGATCGTGACACCAAACCCCAAAACCTCGGGCAACGGCAAACTGAGCGCGCTGGCGGCATGGGGTGCGGTCGTGACGCGCGGCGGCAGCGAGGCGGACGCCCGGGCCTACCTTGAACGATTTTATAGGCATGTGCCCGTACTGGACGACGGGGCACGAGGCTCCGCCACGACGTTTACGGTGCAGGAAATGGGCGATGTCCTCCCGGAGGCGCTCTCACCAGCGGGGAACACAGCTCGCGATCAGACCGCCCGCCTCTACTACCAGGTTTGAAGCCCGTCTCAGCTCAAGTCCAACCACGTCGTCTTAAGTTCGGTGTATTTGTCCAACGCGTGCAACGACTTGTCGCGTCCCATGCCCGATTGTTTGTAGCCGCCGAACGGCACGGTGATGTCATCGGCATCGTAGCAGTTCACGTAAACCACGCCGGCACGCAGGGCGCGGGAGACGCGGTGGGCGGTGGTCACATCGCGGGTCCAGATCGCTGCCGCCAGGCCGTAGATCACGTTGTTGGCAATCTCGACGGCCTCCTCCACGGTCTTGAACGTAATCGCTGACAGCACCGGTCCGAAGATCTCCTCGCGGGCAATGGCCATGCCGGGCTGCACTGAATCGAACAACGTCGGCTCAACGAAGTAGCCGCCGCTGTCACGCCTGACCTGCTGTCCGCCAAAACGCATCCGCGCACCCTCGCGGTGGCCGCCATCGATATAGCCCAGCACGCGCTGCATCTGCGCCGCATCGACGATGGCTCCCAGGCGCGTGGCCGGATCCAGCGGGTCGCCGGGACGCAGGGTCTCGGCAATGTTGCGCACCTTCTCCAGGACCGTCTCCTGGATACTCTCCTGCAGCAGCAGCCGTGAGCCGGCTGAGCACATCTCGCCCTGGTTGAAGTAAATGGCGAACGCAGCCGCGGTGGCGGCCCGGTCCAGGTCGGGACAATCCGCAAGAATGATATTGGGCGACTTGCCGCCACACTCGAGCGAAACGCGTTTGAGGTTCGACTGGCCGGCGTACTGCAGAATCAGGCCGCCGGTGGCGGTTGAGCCAGTGAACGCGATGCAGTCCACGTCCGGGTGCAGCGCCAACGCCTTGCCGGCGGTATGGCCATAGCCGGGCACGACATTCAAGACGCCATCGGGCAGGCCCGCTTCGCTGCCGAGCTGCGCGAGGCGAATCGCGCTCAGCGGAGACTTTTCCGACGGCTTGAGAACCAGGGAGTTGCCGGTTGCGAGCGCCGGCCCGATCTTCCATGCGGCCATGATCAGCGGAAAATTCCAGGGCACGATCGCGCCTACGACACCCATGGGCTCGTGGGTGATCAGCGCCAGCGCCCCCGGGCCCGTCGGCGCAACTTCGTCGTAGACCTTGTCGCAGGCCTCCGCGTACCAGCGGATGCAGCGCGCCGTCGCCGGGATATCCACCGACACGCTGTCGGTGATCGGTTTGCCCACATCGAGGGTTTCCAGCAGTGCCAGCTCATCCGCATGCTCGACGATCAGGTCGGCGAAGCGCTGTAGGACCTTCTTGCGGGCGCTCGGCGGCTGCGCTGCCCACACGCCGCTGCGGAAGGCGGCGCGCGCGGCTGCCACGGCACGGCCGATGTCCTCGGCGTCCCCTGCGGCAACGCGCGCCAGCAGTTGACCCGTTGCCGGGTTGATCGTGTCAAACGTGGCGCCCGTGGCCGATTCGACGTAGCGGCCGTTGATGAAGGCCTGGGTACGGATGTCCAGCGCGCGAGCGCGTTCGTGCCAGATACCAGTCGCAGTCGGGATGTTCATCGCAACCGTATGGTACCCGGATGTGACGGAAGGCCGTGAACGTGTCGAAACGTGCCGGCAGCAGGCGGATGCCGATGTACGCGTGCAGGAGAGTCAATATGATGACGGGCGTGGGACGACGGATTCGCATTGGATTTATGAGGTGGGAAATGAGGCCAACGGGATTCAGGGGTCCATTTGAATGTGGGGTCGTATTCCTGACCTTGACTGGGCGCTGACCGATGACCGGCTTACTTTCCGCCCAGGCGGCAGCGGCTCGGCGTACCGACGGCCTGCCTGTCCCACGCCGCTATTGGGCCATTGCGGCGATCATCCTGGCCATCACCATGTCGGTGCTCGACAGCACCATTGTCAACGTCGCCCTACCGTCGCTGGCGCACGATTTCCGGGTGAGCGACGCAGCGTCGATCTGGGTCATCAATTCGTATCAGGTCGCGATACTCATGGCGCTGCTGCCGCTCGCCTCCCTGGGCGAGATCGTGGGCTATCGCCGTGTCTCGCAGTGCGGGTTGGCGGTTTTCACGGTCGCGTCGCTGGCTTGCGCCCTGGCGCCCACACTGACGACGCTCAGCATCGCGCGCGTCGTGCAGGGTCTGGGCGCGGCCGGGATCATGAGCGTGAATTTGGCGCTGGTGCGCTTCACCTACCCACACCGGATGTTGGGCCGCGCCATCGGCATCAACGCCTTTGCGGTGGCAATCGCCGCCGCGACAGGTCCGACGATCGCCTCCGCGATACTCGCCGTCGCTCACTGGCGTTGGCTGTTCGCGGTGAACGTGCCCGTCGGCGTGGTCACCATTGCCATCGCCCTGTACGCGCTTCCCGAAACAGAGCGCTCCTCACGGCGGCTGAACCATATCGGGGTGGTGCTGCAGGCGGGTACCTTTGGCTTACTCGTGGTCGGCCTGCAATCGTTCGCGCACGACATGATGACACCGCTTGGGATTGCGGAAATCGCTGGCGGCTGTCTGCTGGGGGTCCTGCTCGTGCGTCACGAGATCGTTCGCGATACGCCGCTCATCCCCTTCGATCTGCTGCGCCTGCGGTTATTTTCGCTATCGGTCGCCACGTCCATCGGCTCGTTCATGGCGCAGACGACGGGACTCATCGCGCTGCCCTTCGAGATCGAGCACTTCGGCCGCAGCGCCGCGGAAACGGGCCTGCTGATGACGCCATGGCCGGTCGGGGTTGCCGTGGCCGCGCCCCTCGCCGGGTACCTCGCCGACCGCTATCCGGCCGGAATTCTCGCCAGCCTGGGACTCCTCGCAATGGGCACGGGTCTGTTGCTGCTGGCACTTTTTCCACACGATGGCACCTCCGCCGGCCTCATCTGGCGCATGGCGTTATGCGGCCTGGGTTTCGGCTTCTTCCAGTCACCCAACAACCGGACACTCCTCTCCGCAGCGCCCTACGCACGCACCGGTGCCGCGGGCGGCATGCTCGCGACGGCCCGGCTGCTCGGGCAAACACTCGGCGCCGCCGGTGTCGCGATCCTGTTTCGCGCGTATCCGGGCCGCGGCTCGAATCTCGCCTTGAGCGTCGCGGCCGGAATTTCGCTGGTCGCTGCCATCATAAGTGCTTCCCGCCTGGCCGGTAGTTCCGGTGGCGGCAAGGGCCTATAACCCGAGCGTCAGTTGCGCCTCGCTGCCAGCAGGAGCAGGCGGACGGAACAGGTCGGTGCGAAGCTCATGGCGGTTCTCGGCATCCTTGAGTCCGAATCTGCGCATGGCACCGTCGAAGCGTGCGCGCAGAAGCTGCGCAAACACACCCGTGCCCACCATGCGCGTACCGAATTCGGCCTGGTAGTCCTTGCCGCCGCGCGACTGATTGATGAGGGACATCACGTGCTTGGCCCGGTCCGGATAGTGCTCCGCAAGCCACTCGCGAAACAGATCCTTCACTTCATGCGGCAGCCGCAGCAGGACATATCCGGCACTGGTGGCGCCCGCAATCTGTGCGGCCTCCAGGATCTGTTCCATTTCGTGGTCGGTGAGCGCAGGGATGACGGGTGCCACGAGCACGCCGACGGGTACGCCCGCGGCTGACAGCTGTTCAATGACCTTCAAGCGTGCCTGCGGTGCTGCGGCCCGCGGCTCCAGCGTGCGCTTGAGCCCCGAGTCCAGCGACGTGATGCTGACCATGACTGAGACCAGGCGGTCCCGGGCCAGATCCTGCAGAAGATCCAGGTCGCGCAAGATCAGGGTGCTCTTGGTTACGATCGTTACCGGATGTCGGCACTCCGCCAATACCGCAAGTACGCTCCGACTCACCAGCATGCGCCGTTCGAGCGGTTGCCAACCATCGGTATTGATGCCGAGCGCGATGGGCTTGCACCGGTAATTACGTTTGCGGAGCTCGGCACGCAGCAGCTCAACGGCGTTGTCCTTGTAGAAGAGCCGGGTCTCGAAATCCAGTCCCGGCGACAATCCGAGATAGGCATGCGTCGGTCGCGCGAAGCAATAAACACAGCCATGGCTGCAGCCTCTATAAGGATTGATCGACTGCTCGAAGCCAACGTCCGGCGAACTGTTGGTCGTGATAACGCTTTTGGCGCGATCGGGAAGCACGATCTCCGGCAGCGAGGTCGCGAGTTCCTCCTCCGCTTGCCAACCATCGTCGGTTTTTTCGACCGAGGTCGACTCGAACCGGACGGGCGGGTTTGAGAGGGCCCCGCGTCCCTTGAGCGATTGAGAGCCTAAGATGCGGCGCGTCATGCGCTCATGATAGGAGCTCCAGGAAGCTCACGTAAATCCAGTATCGGCTGCCCCGGACTCCTGTATAGGAACGCTTGGCCGAGTAAGATGTGCCATGGCACCCGCAGCCTCGCTCATGGTCGAGACCGCACAGGGACGCGTGCAGGGCGTGTCCGAGACCGACGGTGCCAGGAACACCGTCGCGAGCTGGAAAGGCATCCCGTTCGCCAAGCCTCCCGTCGGCGTGCTGCGCTTCTGCGCCCCGCAGCCGCCGGAGCCCTGGACCGGCGTTCGCGACGCCAGCCGCTACGGCTCCCCTTGCATCCAGCTCCCGTTTTTCTCCAGCATCGACGCGCCCATCGTGGGCTCGGAGGACTGCCTGACGCTCAACGTCTGGTCACCCGCAGCCGACGAGCATAAACGTCCCGTGCTGCTCTGGATTCACGGAGGCGGCTGGGTGATGGGCACAGGCGCCCAGTACGACGGCTCGCGCCTTGCCGCCCGCGGCGACGTGGTCGTGGTGACCATCAACTACCGCCTGGGTCCCTGGGGCTTCCTGTATCTCAACGACCTGCCGGGCGAGGCGCCAGCAACCGGTCCGGCGGTGAGCGCCAACCCGGGCCTCCTCGATATCGTCGCTGCCCTGAGCTGGGTCAAGCAGAACATCTCGCGCTTCGGCGGGGATCCGAGCAATGTCACCATCTTCGGCCAGTCCGCCGGCGGCATGCTTGTCGGTACGCTCCTCGCACTGCCCGCGGCGAGGGGACTCTTTCACCGCGCCATCGCCTTGAGCGGCGCCGCCCGCAACGTGCGTGATCGAGCGCTCGGCACCCGGATCGCCGAGGATCTTCTGAAGCGGGTCGGTCTCACGGCGCGCGACGTGAACCGCGTTCGCGACGTGCCCGCCGAGCCGCTCTATCGCGCCGGCGCCGAGCTGCTCGTGAACTCTATCGACGGCGAGCTTGATGTCGAGCCCTTCCTGCCTGTCATCGATGGCAAGATCCTGCCGCGGCACCCGATCCAGGCTATTGCAGCCGGCGAGGGTGCAGACGTGCCGCTGCTTGTTGCGACCGCCCGTGACGAGATGACCATCATGGTCCCCGAATGTCCCGAGGTCCTCACCGGCAAGGAGGCCTACCTCCGCCGCAAGCTTGGTGAGCCGCGTTTCCGCGAGCTCGAGCGCGCGTACCAGCGTGCCGCCGACCCGAGCCGTGGCCGGCGCCTCGAGCTCCTGAACGACACCATGTTCTGGATTCCGGCGATCCGCCTGGCCGAAGCCTCCGCGCAAACCCGTCGGGCCGCCTGGATGATGCGTGTCGACTACCGCCTGAGCCTGCCACCGTTCGACCAGGTCGGCGCGAGTCACCTCACCGACTGCCTGCTGCTCTTCGAGCTGTTCTCAAACTGGGGCAAGCCGGTCGCGAGCCACGGCACCCCGATCGACAAGGCGGCCGCAGAAGTTTTCCAGGATCTCATCGTCGGCTTCGCCCGCAACGGCCGCCCGGGCTCGCCGCACGTTCCCGAATGGCCGCGATACGACACGTCGACCCGCGCCACATTGATCCTCGACATTGACAGCCACGTCGAGAACGATCCGCTGTCCGAGCAGCGGCACGCCTGGGATGGCATAGATGAGGTGCACGCCGCCCGCTGCTGACGGATCAATCGGCGCGACGCGACTCCCCGCGCTTCAGCGTCCCGTCGAGCAACGCGACCAGACTCTGCCAATGCCGCTCCGCCGCGGCGGCGTCGTAGACCGGCGTATCGCGAAATACCCAGCCGTGCTTGGCGGGGTAGGTCTCGATCCGGTGATCGACGCCGGCCTGGGTCAGCGCCGCCTCCAGCCGCTCCTTCATGTCGTCGGGGAACGACTGATCCTCGATCGCCCCGGCCACGTACACCCGAGACCGGATCGCGGAGGCGAGCAGGTGCGGGCTGTCTGGCGACTCGGTCGCAAGCCGGCCGCCGTGGTAGGAGGCCGTGGCGACGATGCGCTCGGGGTAGGTTCCCGCCGCGGTGAGGGACATCAATCCGCCCATGCAGTAACCCGTCGTCCCGATCCCGCCGGACTTCACGTCCGGCTGCGCCATGAGATATTCGAGGAAGGCGCCCGTGTCCGACATGATATTGGCCTGCGTGGCGAGCGCGAAGTACTTCTCCATCAGCACTTTGCGCTTCTCCGGATCGGTGAACACCGCGTGCGGGTCCATCGGCTCATACGGCCCGGATCGATAGAACAGATCCGGCAGCAGCACGTAATAGCCGTACGTCGCGAGGCGCGCGCCGAGTTCGAGCATCGCAGGACGAATGCCGAGCCCGTCCATGAATACCAGAACGGCCGGCCACGGTCCCCCTGCAGCCGGCTGATACACATAGCTCGGGCAGGCCCCGTCCCGCGTCTTGATTACGATCTTGCTCATGGTCACTTCTCCTTATCCTCGATCTGCTGCCGGCGTGAGTCCTGTTGTGCTCGGGCAGACGGAACCAGGAGGAATCCAGCGACCTATCTGGTGCGATTTGGGACTCGGAGTGCCGTGTGACTGCACACGCATCGTAGCCCGCAGCGCATGCGGCGCGGTCTCAGTCCGTGCGCAGCCGGGCGATGACCGCACGCACCTCCACCGTCTCGCCCTCCTGGGCGAGCACTTCCACCAGTTCCCCCGCGCTCGGGGACGGCACCTCGACAGTGGTCTTCGCGGCCTCGACCTCGACCAGGACATCGCCCTCCTGGACCGTGTCCCCCACCGCCTTGTGCCAGCGCAGGATTTCCCCGTCCTTCATTCCCATGCCGTACTGCGGCAGCAACACATCGATGAGCGGCATAGTCAGGCTCCGCGACGCGCGCGCGCTGCCGTGAGGTCGTATCCCGCGACGCTACGGATGGCAGCGGTGATGCTCTGCCGGGTCGGAAACAGCCGCGCCTCGAGCGGCGGGCTGAAGGGAATATGCATATCGGGCGTCGTGACGCGCAGCACCGGTGCGCGCAGCGCATCGAACGCCTGCTCGGCCACGATCGCCGCGATTTCGCTCGCCGCGCTGCAGGTGCGATGCGCGGGATCCACTGCCACGAGCCGTCCGGTCTTGCGCACCGAGCGCACGATCGTCGCCACATCGAGCGGCACCAGCGTGCGCGGATCGATTACCTCGACGGACACGCCCTCCTGGGCAAGCGCCGTCGCCGCCGCGAGCGCCTGGGGTACGGCCCCCGCGAGCGCCACGACGGTCACGTCCGTCCCCTCGCGCTTGACCGCCGCCTGTCCGAACGGTACGAGTATCTCCTCGCCCTCCGGGATGTCCATCTTCGAGGACCACAGACTCGAGTCCTCGAAGCACAGCACCGGGTCGTCATCGCGCACCGCCGACTTGAGCAGTCCCTTCATGTCGCGCGCGTTCGAAGGCAGGATGATCTTCAGGCCCGGCACGCCCATGAGCATTGGGTATGGTCGGTCGGAGTGCTGCGCAGCGGTCGAGTTGCCATAGAACATGCTCAAGCGCAGCACCAGCGGCAGCCGCGCCTGCCCGCCGTACAGATAGCGTGACTTCGCGATGATGCTGATGAGCTGATCCATCGCCGGATAGATGAACGAGGCTATGGTCACATCGACGATCGGCCGCATCCCGACCATCGCCGCACCAGCCGCCGCTCCGATGAATCCCGCCTCGGAAATCGGCGTATTGCGCACGCGCTCCGCGCCGAACGCCTCGACAAATCCGGTCGTCGCGCCGAACAGGTTGCTCGTCAGATCCTCGCCCATCATGAAGACGTTCGGGTCGCGCTGCATCTCCTCGAATTGGGCATCGCGGATCGCCTCCAGATAGCTCTTTCGTGCCATGCTGCGCTCCGATCCGGACCGCGTTCAGCCGGATGCAAGGGGTTGGGGAAGCGGCAGGCGCTCGCCGAAGGTGTCGTCGAACGCCTCCTCGTACTCCGGGAATGGGCTCGCACGTGCGAACTCGATGGCGTCCGCCACCGCCGCGCGCTCCTGCGCCTCGATGTCCTCGATGGCCTGTGCGCCGATTCCCGCCGCGATCATTCGGGCACGAAACAGCGCAATCGGATCGCGCTGGCGCCATTGTGCCAGCTCCTCGCCGCGATCCATTGCAAATCCGGGGCCGAGATTCACGGCATGATCGGCATAGCGATAGGTCTTGGCCTCGATCAGCGTCGGTCCCGCGCCGCGGCGCGCGCGCTCGACGGCCTCGCGCACACGCTCGTAGACGAGTACGACATCCTGGCCATCGACTATCCAGCCCGGGATGGCATAGCCGCTCGCCCGATCCGCCACGTTGGGCACTGCCATGACCGCGGCAATCGGCGTTGTCGCGCCGTACCCGTTGTTCTCGCACAGGAAGATTACCGGCAGCTTCCAGATCGACGCGAGATTCAGGCTTTCGTGAAAAGTACCTTCGTTCGACGCACCGTCGCCGAAGAAACACAGCGTCACGCGGTCGTTCTTTTTTAGCTTGGAGCCGAGCGCCGCGCCCACCGCGACCGGCATGCCCGAGCCCACGATACTCGTTTCCCCGAGACTGCCGACCGAGAAGTCGGCCAGGTGCATCGAGCCGCCCTTACCGTGGCACACGCCGGTGTTCTTGCCGAAGAGCTCGGCCATGAGGGGCCCCAGCGCCGCGCCCTTGGCGATGGGATGTCCATGGGAGCGATGATTGCCGACCATATAGTCGTCCCGCCGCAGCGCCATGCACGCACCGACGACCTCGCCTTCCTGCCCAGCCGCCGTGTGCAATGCGCCCGGGATCTCCCCCTTCGCACCGATCCGGGCTGCTTCATCCTCGAAGACCCGGATGCGCACCATGCGCCGATAGAGCTCGCGCCAGAGCTCGCCATCGAAGTTCGGCATCCCCGCTACTTTCCGGCCCCGAATTCCAGGTGTTGGGAAAAGAACGGCAGCACGTTCTGCTCGAAGCGCTCCGGAATATGATTCACGTGATCGCCTTCGTAGGTCTCATAGCTGTGCGGAATGGAAAACTCCGTGAGCAGCCGATCCATTTCCTGGTTGTCCTTCAGCAGCGTGTCCTGAAGCCCGACATCCATCTGAATCGCGCGATACTTCTTCAGGCTGGTCACGTACTGCGACAGCATCGCATGCGGTGAGTTGGCCGCGTAGCGTGCGATCACGCTCGGATCCGGCACACCGGCCTTGGTGGGCAGGTCGAGATAGAACGGCGGATTCTGCGGGTCGGGTGCCCAGGCCGCCGACGCGGCGAGCGTGGTACGAGCACCCATCTGCAGTTTCGCCTCCTCGTCTGCAGTCTTGACCTGCTCGACCGCCGGATCCGCAGGCGTCACACCTCGCGGCGACAGACAGCAGGAACTCATCGGATACAGCACGGAAAAGACATCCGGACGCTTCATGCCGATGCGGAAGGTACCGTAGCCACCCATCGAATGCCCGGACAGACCACGCGAGTCACGGTTCGCAAGAGTTCGATAGTGGCCATCGATGTAGGTCACCAGATCGTGTGCGATGAACGTCTCCCAGTCACCCGTGGACACGGAGCTCGAATACATTGAGCCGTTGTGCACGCTCATCGCGTCCGGGAAGACCACGATCATCTCGCGGGCGTTGCCCGCTGCGATGGCCCGGTCGATGGCCTCGCGGGCTTTCAGGATGCCGACCCACCGTTCCGCAGTCAGACTATAACCATGCAGGTCATAGAGAACCGGATAGCGGCGCGACTTCGCCGATTGATAGCTGGGCGGCAGGTACACGAACACCGTTCGATCCGCCGAGTCACCAGACAGGTTGCCGACCAGGCTGTCGCCGTGCACCACGATCTGGTTCATTGTCCCGACCGGCGCACTCGGCAAATCCGCCGCTGCGACCCTTCCGAAGACCAGGAATGCGGTCAGTCCGAAAGCGACCGCGGTGCTGCCGTAGCGCACATGCTGAAGTGCTGATCTGATCATCGTCCCCCCTTGGCGGCCAGCTTACTCCCGGGCCTCGTACCTGTCAGGGGGGATCGACAGCGATCCGGACGATCGCGGCAGTCCGGTCGCCGAGCGGTCGCGTGCAAATGCCGCAATGCGATCCATCACGCTGTGATGGGAAGCTCACTCTATTGCGAACACGCACGGCAGCTGCCGTTAGCGTCAGTACGAATGCCGTGAAGCTTAGTGGGATTACATTCCGCATTTTACCCACCTATGGCACTTTGCATCGGCTTGTCAAACAACGTGGGCCATTCCCGGTCAGGCGGGATACTGATCCTCGCGTACCCACCAACCATGAATTTGCGGGGATGCCTGCACCGGCAGACGGATTGTGGCAATGGGTCCGTCCGCAATGTGTTGGGCATCAAGGATCAGGACGTCCGCGCGCAGGTTCTGATCCAGATGCCAGGCGACACCCAGGAGGTAGCCTTCGCCCTCGCTCGCTTTGACATTTTTTGGCGCGAAAACTGGCTCGCCCAGTGACACCGTGTCCGGAGCCCTCCACAGTTGGTGGGAGCGGGTCTGATGATCAACGCGCGCATAGCAGGCGGCCTTCCATCTCACCGGATCGGCCGGATCCGGACAGCCCATGAAGCCGTAGCGGTACGGCACCGTGTTGTAGCGATCATCCTGCCTGGGTAGCGGCGCAATCAACGGATACATCCTTTCGATGCCGTATCCGCTGTTGCGCCCATTCAGGTTCACGGTAAGTCGATGCAGGTAGCTGGTGCCCGCGGCCGGATCGTAAGCGGAGCCGTCCTTGTTGGGGACTACCGGGTAGGGATTTGCCGCCGTGATCTCGCGGTCAAAATACAATCTTCCGTGATCTTCAAAGGCGCCGAGCGTGTGGCTGCCACCGCGCGCGGGACCCTCGATCCATTTGAGGTCCCGGCCGTCGCCGTGGCGGCGCATGAACCCTAAGTAGCTCTTCTTGTCCTTGTCCCACGACCAGTGGATTCCGCCACGCTTCATCTGTTCGTGATCGATCGCCAGTGGCGTGACGAAGAATGCAACGTGATTTTCGGTCACGGCAAAGTCATGCAAGCTGCTGACATAGGGCATCTGGACTTCGGCGTTCCACACCTTCCTGCCGTTCTGATCGATCTCAAATACTGCAATGACGTCGCTACCAAATCCTCGCGCTTCATAACCAAAGGCAACGATGTTGCCGGTCGAAGAGCAGATCTTCGGATGCGCAGTGAAGGGTTGGTCTCGCGGCAGCTGGCCATCGAAGGTATAGACCGGCACGAGCGTTTCGAGCGTATCCAGGTCCAGCGCGGTGGGCGCACTGTCTTCCTTGAGTGCCAGGATCAGATTCTTGTGATGAATAACGTGCGTATTGGCCGTACTGCGACTCAGGCCCTTCACCTCTGGACTGTCCAGGGACGGATTGCGGTACATCGGCATCAGGTTTCTGCGGGCGGCGTCCTGGGCGATGTAGCGTTCCGTTCGCACATAGCGGCTGCGGTAATCAACGCGGCCATTCTTGATGCGCAGCAGGCGAATATGCCCCTCGCCATCGAAGGCGATATTGCCCGGCGCAAGCGGATACTGGGGGTCCGGTCCAATAGCATAGAACCCGCCACTGAGATCCTGTGGGAGTTCGCCTTCCACAGAACAATCGCGGACGTCCACTTCCGCGCGCAGTGGGGCATAGGTTGCGCCGAACCTGGGGGTTGCCATCATCGGATCATTTCAACCCGTCCACAAATCCGCGTCTTGCGGCTTGGTCCAGAATAATCCAGATTGTTAAAGAGAGCATCAGCGCCAAACATGAGCCGCACGGCGCCGCGTATCAACAGAGTAGCGAGAATGGCTACGCTGGATGCGATCGTCAGCGCGAGCAGGTACCTTAAAAGCTCGCTCGTCGCGGCTGACTCAACCAGCACGCCCGCGGTTCCGACAGGAAACCAGCCACGAGAGTTCGGCGGACCGCACTCAAGCTCGTCACTCATCTGCCACGCCGGAGTTGGGCCAGTCACATCGAAGGCGTTGGAAGAACCGAATGCGTGCGCCGGCAAACAGACCGATGAAGTCGCGGCGCAAAACGTTGGCGTTCAAGGTTCGACCCCTTGAAGCAGAGGTGGGTAGCTCTGCCCCAAGCGCAGGGCGTTACGACTTATATATCAGTTTTAAACTATAGGTAACTCTGATATATTGGTTGTATGAGGAGCCTCGCCCATCAGAACATGCCTCATGACTTAGCTCGCTCGCTACAGAAGCTCGGCGAAGATCTTCGCATTGCGCGCAAGAAGCGCCGACTGCGCCTGGCGGACCTGGCTGTCGCTGCTTCCTGCAGCATGGATACCCTGCGGCGGCTCGAAGCCGGCGACCCCGGGGTGTCCATTGGCGTCATGGCAATGGTGCTGCGGCAATTCGACAAACATTCCCAGCTGGGAACTCTCATGGACGCTGCAAAGGACATTGCCGGCCTGCAGCAGGAGGCGGCGCGCTTACCCAAGCGCGTACGTCGCCCGAACGGCGTGACGATCTCCGCGGAACAGTTCCGCGCCGAAAAGCGTGCGTCTCAGGCACAGGATCATGCGCTGGCGACAAGCGGGACTTTCCATCCTGAAGAGATGCTTTTGATTCGTCCATGGCGCCTGCGCGGGGCAGTCCCCCAATGGCCCGAGAATGCGTTTTCGGAAGAATGACGGATGATGAAGGAAGAACTGCCGAACGCCGCCCTATCCGAAGATGAGATCTCTGAAATCCTGCGCGCCGGCGGCAAGGACGCCATCGTTGTCGGCGGCCAAGCCCTGGCCATATGGGCCAGTTTTTATCAGGTAGTCCCGCCGGCAGTGCTTTCGCAAGAAGTGACACGAGATGCGGACTTTCTCGGCACATTGAGTACGGCCATGCGTATTCAGGCAGCCTTGAGCAACAAGGCATGGATTCTTCGGCGTGTGAAAGCCGGTTCGCTGACCCCGGTAACGGCACAACTCCTCCTTAGAGAGGAAACGGGCGTCAAGGAAATCGATTTTCTCGGGTCAATTGCCGGGCTCGACACAGAGGCTGTTCGCAGGAGAGCCGTTCCGCTCAACCTTGCGGATGGCACCGTAGTCACGGTGCTCCACCCTCTTGATGTGCTGGCGAGCAGGCTGCATAACCTGGCCGAGATTGAAGAAAAGCGTAACGCAAAGGGCGTGGCCCAGGCGCAACTGGCAATCAGCGTTGCCGGTGCATTCTTGCGCGAGCAGTTGGAGGGCGCACCGGAGCGCGAGGTTCTCGGTTTCATGGAACGAGTCGGTGCAATAGCCGCAGCCACGGATCTTGTCCGGGTTTGTATCGCCCACGGCTTTGATGTCCTTGCCTGCGTCCCGGTTGCGCAAATCAAAAACGCTAACTTTCGTAGATTCCGCTGGCCGCAGATAAGGCACGAGGTCGAGGAAGCGATGGCATCAATCGGTGGTGCAGCGGACCCTGCTACAGACACGTCCTCCGGCGCGTGATTACCGATATTACTGGGCCTGCTTGGATTCGAACCAAGGACCAAGGGATTATGAGCCCACCCACCCAACATATAACCCTATAAAAATAGGTGCTTGGGAATGGGATTGTCTAAGACCTCGCCAATTTGGCCGATATTTTGCCCAGTTTCAGCACTTTCTCTGTAGACGATCCAATCTCGGATTTCGGATTCGCGGGCGAGGTGCGATAGGATTTAATCCTACTCCTGAACCGACTACCGAGCAGAGTGGACGGCCCACGCTTCTCCGGCCAGAATACCTGCGGATGTACCAAGAAAAGCTCCGGCAATGATATCGCTGAGAAAGTGCCAGTCTCCAACGAGCAACAGAACGGCTGCCAGGAGAAGAAGCGCGGAAAGAGGCCAGATACTAACTCTGTAGAGCCTCATTAACACGCCCGAAAACGCTCCTGCCAATGCCATGTGACCTGACGGAAAGCTACTAGCTCCAGAGCCCATCAAGATATTGAACCCATGTCTGGCGCCGTGGATTACGTCCGTAGGGTTTGGTACACCAAAAAATACTTTCAGCACGTGATCATTGACTACGTAGGCACACATCGAGGCGAGGCAGGCTATCGCCAAAGTCTCTCCGAAAGTCGAGATATGGCCTCTTACCAGGCGTGCAATAACCATGATCAAGAGCACTGCCGACTCCGCAGACAAAACGACATCGGCTCCGAAGCCTTCAGTCATATGGCTCAGATGACGACCGACGTTCCAGAAAAGCAGGGCAGCAGGGATATCCAAACGCACGAACGAAAATGCCACTACTGCTGCGCAAGTCAACAGAGATAGGACCCATAGGCGT
>Ga0182030_10015608_pt1 | contig 14875 bp, 13 predicted proteins | sample 812S3MmetaG_FD_121299 | JGI IMG/M metagenome (GOLD analysis project Ga0182030, IMG submission 121299) | Permafrost microbial communities from Stordalen Mire, Sweden - 812S3M metaG (Illumina Assembly) | ecosystem: Environmental > Terrestrial > Soil > Wetlands > Permafrost | place: Sweden... | reverse complement strand
TGAGTGCTGGCGCCGACTTCGGATCGAGCCCCAGCGCCTTGTCCAGATCGGCGAGAGCGCGATCATACTCGCCTTTGCCCTGATAACCGGAGGCCCGATTGATATAGGCCGTAATCTGATGGCTCTTGGCCACCCGATTTCCGCGCGTGATCAGCTGCGAGCAGCTTACGATCCGCGCGTCGAGGTCTGCGCCGCTGCATCCATCCCAGAGATCGCTTTTGGCCAAAGCCACTCCGCTATGCGAAATGCCCCCCAAAATCAAAAGCCCGACACATATGAGGCGGGAAAACAAGATCAATTTCACTAAGGCGCGATAAAGCGAAAGGTGCACCATCTCGCAACTCCCAAGATCTTTCGGGTGCGCCTTGCCGCGCATGATCCCCACCTCGCCTGTTTAAATCTCCTCATGGCAGCGCATCTCCCTTTCTCTGGTCAGCTCCGTGAAAAGTGGCCCTCCCTGAGGAGTGGCCTCTGGAGCCGTGCGCGAGCGGAGAAATCTGCCCCTAGGTTTCCGGCGGTGTTCTGCGAGGACATACAGCGTTGCACTCTCCAGCACGAAACAAGATGGCCCCACCCGATGACCGCTCTTGGCGCATAGCTGCGGTTGATGACGGGCTGTCGCGCCAAGGATTTGTGGCAGTGCAATCGTTGTTCCGACGGACTGCTTAAGCCAGCATTTTTCGGAAAGACTGCCGGGTGACGGCCATCTTTATTTGCGAGCCTTTCGAGCGGCGTAACGGGCGTCCCTGGCCGCCTTGCGTTCGGCGGCAGAAGCAATCTCTCGCACGACCTGTTCTGCAGCTTTCGCATCGCGATCAGCCTGTTCGGCTTTCAGGATGATTTCGCGAGCGGCTCGGTCTTTGGTCGCACGGACCTGATCGGCTAACCTGGCGGCTTCGCGTTCGGCAGCACGCAGATCGCGCGCGGCAATGATCGCCTGCCGGGTGGCCCCCCGCTCGGCAGCGCCCTGGTCGATCTGGGCTGTCATGGCGCGGAACTTTTCCAGCTTGGCTTTTTTCGCGGCCTCGGCGGCTTTTCGGCGCTCGTCAAAATTGGTGTTCTTAAAAATGGCCATTCCCTCGCGCCCTTGTTTACACCGGTTGTTTCATTTTTGGTGTTCGTGATATTTAAGGCATTATCTCGCTTAGACAAAGCCAGCCCAATACGCTGGGTCGGGAGAAAACGGTTGGCCATCTCGTCCCCATAGGCCCCGATGACGAAACGCACCGATCCGCCAAAGGCGAGCGACGAGCAAGTTCGGGCTTTGCTGGAACGTCATAAATGCCCGGCGCCGTTCCATGGGGTCCGCACGAGGTTCCCGGGAAACATCGCCACGCCCTCCATATCAGCCTCGCCGATAAGCGTGGTCGAGGATCTGCGGGGCGGCGAACTGCCGGAATTCGACAACTTGGATGAAGCAAGAGAGCTGATCGCCGCGCTCGTTTCACGCCTTTGGAACCGACCGCCCCCCATCAAGACCGGAACTCGCCCTTCGGCCTGATGCGCGTTGAAACCGCACCGACGCGGGAGGGACTGGCGGCTATGGCGCTTATTCGCCGACAGGAGCTTGACGGCTTTGTCGAGGGGCTGTTTGGACGAGAAGAGGCAATTGACCTCCCGGAGCGCGCCCATCGAAGTCTCGACCTGTTGGGAGAAATGCGCGCGATGTTTGCGGCAGTGAATGAGGTCGCGACGGACCTGAGCAAGCCCGCGAACGACAAGAGTTCGGCGCGTTCAAAGTCCGCTCCAAGCGTGAGCGTGTCGGGCGCAATCCCAAGACTGGAGTTGAAGCTCCAATTACGCCGCGTAAGGTTTTGACCTTCAAAGCGTCGCCCGTGCTCGTGGCTCGGGTCAACGGCGAGGCGATCAATGATGAGGCAGAGTGATCGCTTCGAAGCCCGTCAGCCTTGCGGAGCCGCACGCTGGACCTTCGCCTTAATCGTCCGCACATCGAACGGGTCAGGATGTGTATCCCGCCCGAACTTCTCGTCGATTGCCCCTTTGTCGCCCTCAATATGCAGCTTTATGGCTTCTGACTGACGGGCTAAAAAACTGGAGAGTTGTTCAGCGCCAACCTTGACTCGGCGGTCGCCGTCGCTCGGGCATATATTCCCGACGCTTGACCGAGAAGCCTCGATGCCGAGCTTGAGTAGCTCTCCGTGTATGCGAGGCGCGCCCCACGGTGGGTTGACCAAGCTCATATCGCGGATCAGCTGGCGGATTTCCAGCTGGACCTTCGGTCTGCCGCGGCGAGATCGCGATTTCCATCGCCAGAACAATCGAAATCCGCCGCGATGCCAGCGGATCGCCGTTTCCGGCTCCACAATCGTCAGTGCGTCCACGACACGCGGTGCAATCTGAAAGAGGCCAACGAAAATCAGGCGATCGAAATTACTGAAAGCCGAGCGCTTCGGAAATTTCCTTCGGAGCACGTTGAGCTGGCAGCGCAACGTCAAGATCTCCGGCTCGAGCGAAGCACTTGATCGGAGTACCTCAATAACTGCCCAGCAGATCAGTTTGAGCACGTCCGCAATGGGACAAAGCATCGCCCAATTCGCGGTCGCGCGCCAGCCGGATGGAGTTTACGACAGGGACAGGCATGATTGCGCACAAAGGCGCGCCAACCCTAACTCAGCGGCTCCGGTCGCTTGGACATATATTTACTGACGCTTGACTGAGAAACCTCGAACCCGAGCTTGAGCAACTCGCCATGGATGACCTTGCCCGCGTTTAGCGTCTCCCTTCCGGGCCTTGTCACCTTCGACGCTTGCCAGACTTGTCCCTCGTAAACGGCATCCCTTGCGCCTCTCACTCGACAACCTGACAACGCATCTTCGAGTTGGACCTAGCGATTGCCCGAGACCGATCACGGCGGCTATGCGCCCATCGATACCTTCCGCTGCCGGTAGTGCTGGACGGTATCCAGAATATCCCAGGCAAACGCGCCGCCGTCGCGGGCAAACTCTTCATGGTCGCGGTAGCCCGCGATATGTAATGCAATCTGTTTGGCAATTACCAGCGTCGCCCGCCGCCATTCGTCCTTGGTCGGTGGCGCCCACGGGATTTCTCGAGCTGGCTCATCATTGAAGGTTGCGATGCAAGCCTCAACGAGCGCTGGGTGAGCTTGCCCCCTATGGCTCCACGTCGCCGCCGGCGCAATTTGACGGACGATTACATTGCCCATCGCTCCCTCCCATGATTCCCGCGCTCGGCCTCGCGCGAGGCTCCTTAGCTGCGACATGGGACGAGGCAAATAAATATCAAGCGGGACAGCAACTTAATAAGTTGTTTATTGCGGCGGAGGGCCTATTTGCCCAAAGACACATCGTTGAGGCCGGAAGCATTCGGAACTGGGAGATAGCCTATGGAGATCGGCGATCTCTTTCGAGATGCCTATGAGCGGGGCTCGAAGGTTGGGGCGTGGCCTTTCTTTGCAAAAGGGGCCTCGAGTGCTTTCGCCAATTAGCCGAGAATGGTCCATAATTTCGGGAGATGGACCTCCGTTGATTCTCACTCCGGACTGCGAAAAATGAACATTCTGATGGAAAAGCACGGAGAAAAAATCGTTCTCAGCCTGAAGCAGGAACGCATCGACGCACATAACGCCAGCGAATTGAAAGATCTTTTTCTCAAGGTGCTAGAGCAGGAAGACGGCCACGATCTTATTATTGACCTCGATCAGGTCCAGTTCATCGACAGTTCTGGATTGGGGGCGTTACTTTCGGGGTTAAAGAACGCGGGCCTGCGCTCGCGAGGGTTCATTCTGGCAGGGCTTCAACCTCGAGTTCGGTCGATGTTCGAACTCACGCGGTTACACCGCGTCTTTGACATATATCCCAAGCTCGAGGAAGCCTTGAGCGTGTAAGGGTTTGCCGCCTAATGGGGCGCGGATTGGCCGAGAAATTACAACGAGACGATAACCCCGAGTCGCTTCATAACCTGAAGAAATGTGAACCGACTGCGGCGCGGAGATTCTCATGTGTGGAGCATCCGAGAATATCATGAACGTGGACATCGTGGTGCCCAACCAAACTCGCTACCTAAGCTTGATTGGCAACATTGCCGAGCAGATCGCGAAGCAACTGGATACCGGCAATGGAGACCGCGACACGCTTGCCTACCACCTTGATCTGGCGCTAACCGAAGCCATGGCGAACGCTATCCAACATGGGTGTCCCGCCGACACACAGCAATCCGTGCGGGTATGTCTTTCCTTCGACGACAAGACCTTGTGCGTCAAGGTGTTCGATCACGGACAGGGCTTCGATCTAGAAGCCGTCACAACTCCAGATTTCGTCGATTTGGACGAACGCGGGCGAGGCATTTTCCTTATCCGCTCGCTGATGGATTCCGTCGAATATCGCAAGACGGAGAATGGCAACGTGCTAGAAATGCGCAAGAAGTTCGCTTAAGCCTCGGCGCTTCGTGGCGTTCGCCCGAAGCGTTAATCGTCACCCGAGGCGGATCCAAGATGCCGCCTCCACCCCGATCGAACCATGCCCTGGGAAGACCATCTTCGAACCATACTCGATCGAGCCCTGCGACGATTGCGTATGGAAAAATTGTCGTTACCCTATGAACGTGGGTTCTCTCCCGAATACCGCTCACTCTTTCCGCCACTTCTCGCCATGCGCGACGTCTTTCAGCTCGAAGCCGTGGCGCGAAGCGACCGCGACACGGTTGATCTGCGCAGATCCGGCGGCGTCGCACTTTTCCAGATCAAGATATATGGCACGCGCGAGCGCGGCCTCCACGAACTCATGCCGCTTTTGCAAAACCTTGGTCTGCGCGTCCTCGATCAAATCCAGTTCAAAATCACGCTCGAGGATCATCGCTTTTTCATGCGGGTATTTTCTGTCGAGCCGATGCTCGACGGCTTTGTGGACTTACTGCCTTCGAAGAAACCGCTGTTATCGGCGTTGGACGCGCTTTTATCTGCGCAGGCAGAAAACGACGCCCTTAATGGACTGATCTTGCTGACAGGCCTCCACTGGAAAGATGTCGATCTGCTCCGGGCTTACCGAAACTATTACCTGCAGCTCGGCGGACGTTTCGGACACTTCCGGTTTCATCGGGCACTCCTCGGTAATCCCGCAATCGCTCGGCTATTGTTTCGCTATTTCGAAGCTCGTTTCGAGCCGGACGGGCGTTGGCGTGACTCCGCGCAACGCGAAGTCGAAGCCTTGACCCCAATCCAGCAGGAGCTTGCTGCCGCGCTGGATAACGTCGACGAGATTTATGCGGACCGAATTCTGCGCGACCTCTTCAATCTGATCGACGCCACCTTGCGCACGAACTTTTATCGCCGGCGCGACATGGCGGATCACTTCATCGCCCTCAAAATCAATAGTCTCGGCGTCATCGACATGCCGAACCCGAAGCCGTTCGTCGAGATATACGTTCATTCGCGGACCATGGAAGCAGTGCACTTACGTGGCGCGAAGGTGGCCCGCGGCGGCATTCGTTGGTCGGATCGCCCGGATGATTTTCGCGCCGAAATTCTCGAATTGATGCAGACGCAGATGATCAAGAACGCCTTGATCGCGCCCCAGGGCGCCAAGGGCGGTTTCGTTCTTAAAACTTCCTGCAAGGACCCCAGGGAATGCGCCCGTCTTGGGCAAGACGCCTATGTGACCTTTATGCGAGGTTTGCTGGACCTAACTGATAACCTTGAGGCAACACACGCGGTGCGCCCGCCACTCACTGTCGTCTATGACGACGACGATCCTTATCTAGTGGTCGCGGCAGATAAGGGCACGGCGGGCTGGTCGGATCGCGCTAACGAGGTTGCGGCCGAGTATGGCTACTGGTTAGGAGACGCCTTCGCCACTGGTGGATCTCACGGCTATCACCACAAGCAATTGGGGATCACCGCGCGCGGAGCCTTTGTTTGCCTCAGAAGGCATTTCCTGGAATTCGGCTTGGACATCGACAAGGAGACGTTCAGCGTGGTCGGCGTCGGCAGCATGGACGGCGACGTGTTTGGCAATGGCATGCTGCTGTCTGGCAACATCCGTCTGCAGGGCGCATTCAGCGCCGACTATATCTTCCTCGATCCGGCCCCTGACCGGCAGGCGTCCTTCAACGAACGCAAGCGCCTATTTCAGCTGCAGGGCTCTAGCTGGAAAGATTACGATTCTGCGCTCATTTCGCCAGGAGGAGGAGTGTTTCCCCGCAACGCCAAGGACATTCCGCTCAGCGCCGAGATCCGCACTTGGCTCGGCGTGCGATATTCTTCGATTGACGGAGAAGCGCTGACGCGGCTTTTGCTGACTGCGCCTGTGGACATGTTGTGGCTCGGCGGGATCGGCACTTATGTGAAGGCCAGTTCAGAAATCAATGAAAAGGTGGGCGATCGCGCCAATGACGGGGCGCGGGTGGACGCCAGTCAGTTGCGAGCCAAGGTTGTGGGCGAAGGCGCCAACCTCGGCTTCACGCAAAAGGCGCGCGTCGAATACGCTCTGAACGGCGGCCGCATCAACACAGATGCGGTTGACAATTCGGCGGGCGTGGATCTCTCGGATCACGAAGTCAATCTGAAAATCCTCATGGCGACGCCGTCGCGCCACAGCGGATTCTTTGCGCCCAAGGAAGTGGATCGCAATCGCTTCCTTGCTGAGCTCACCGACGACGTTTGTCATTCCGTGTTGGCGGACAACTATCGGCAAAGCCTCGGCTTGTCGTTGGAAAGTCAACGCTGCCAAGCCGATATCGAGCCATTCATGGAGTTGGCGGATCAACTGGAACACGTCGGAATGTTCGATCGCGGCGCGGAAGCCTTTCCGGTGCGTAAGGAAATTCTCGCTCGCGCGGGTAAGGGATTAACCCGGCCCGAACTGGCCATGCTGATGGCTCACGCCAAGCTGGCGTTGAAGCGGGTTCTGCTGGAGGCCTCCGATTTCCTCGCCGGACAATGGGTCGAAGACATCTTCGCCACTTATTTTCCCTTTCAGGCTCGCGCGCGCTATGCGCCTCATTTGATAGATCATGCCCTCGGGCGAGAAATCGCCGCCACTATGATTTGCAACAAAGTGATCGATCAAGCTGGAGCCGGACTCCTGGTTGGGGCCGAGGAATGGGACGTCACCCGGCTCATCGAAACGGTCCGCGCCTATATCACTTTCGACCTGATCCTGGAGGGGGATCGATGGCGAAAAGCGGTCTATGCGCTGGATGGCAAGACGCCGACCTCTCGCCAATACAAACTCCTGCTGCAACTTGAGGACTCTCTTTCATTCCTGACGCGATGGTCGTTGGACAACGGCCGCAGATTTTCGCCAGTGCCCGAGCTCGTTGGAGAATGGAGAGCCAGTCTGCGGGAGTATCTCGATCATTTGGGAGAAAGCGCCAAATTCGCCGTATTGAATTCCACCGCCCCGGACGCTAGCAGGATGGTGTTTCTCGAAAGATTGCGAGATTTTCCGACCCTGGTGGATTTATCCCGGCGTTCGCGCGAAAAACTGCGGCGCGTATCGCAGCTGTTCGACGAGGCCATCGAATTTTTGGGGGCGCATCAAATTGCAACGCTCATGGTCGAGGTGAAACCGCGAGATCGTTGGGAGAAACGACTGCAAGGAACCTTAGAGAGCCGTCTTCGTTCTGCGCCGGCTCGGCTCTGTCGAGTGATGCTCGAAGCAGGTCAACAAGAACTAGCAGTGTTTTTTCACCAGCAAGGGATGCGCTGGCGCCTGGCGAGTTTTCGGCGCCTAAGCCGGGAATTGCAGGACGCGCATCCGGTCGAGCTTACGCCCTATGCGGCGCTCGTAGATGAACTGGATGCTTTGGTCGACGCTTGCGGCGCAGCTAGCGAAAATTGTTGAGCGGAAGGTCTCAGCATGAATGGAAACCCACTGCTTCCTCAACTCAAACCACGAAGCATTCGAACGAGTCTGGCCTCGGAGATGTTGGTCTTTCAACGCCTTGACGTCGACAAGCAAGACGGAATGCGCAGAAGCAAGACGAATCTGGATGGGGGCGCTTTCGCCTTGCGTGAGATCGTCGACAAGGGACCGTCGAAGGCCGCTTGAACCCCATCTGCAAGAAGAAGACAATGGCCCTAGCGAAGCTCCGCATAACAAATCGAGGACGTAGCTTGCAAGAACCGCTATTGGTCCAACCGTTTCTCGATGCATTTGCGGAAGCGGCCTGCCTATTGGCTGGGACAGGCGATGTTCGGGGCATGAACCCGGCGGCGGAGCGAGCGCTCGGCTATAAGGAAGACGAGCTACTCGGCGGTCCGTTCCTCCCTGACCGCGAGCTCACGCAAGATGGCCAGACTTCAGGAGACCGCGCGGCGACGGTGATGGCTTGGCGTTCGATCCGGCCAGTGGATGGCAGGTTTCGTCGCAAAAATGGAACCCTGGTTGACGTCGTTTACACGCTGCATCCGCTCGCGCGGGATGACTCGGGTTCAGTTTTGCTGACGTTCTGCGAAAAAGAGCATGAGCCGGTCGAGGCCGTCGCCTTCAAGGACATCGAGGCGAAGCTTGGCGTCGTCCTCGACGCCGTACCGGGTGGCCTCATTGTCATCGATGAAGACGGCTTGATTGGGTTTTTCAGTTCGGGAGCCGAGCGGTTGTTCGGGTATGGCCGGAGTGAAGCCGTCGAGAGGAACGTCGCTATGCTCATGCCCTCGCCATACCGGGAGGCGCATGATGGCTACCTCGCGGCCTATCGCGAGACCGGCGTCAGGAAGATCATCGGTATCGGACGGGAGGTGATCGGACGGCGCAGGGACGGCACGACGTTCCCGATGTATTTGTCCATCGGCGAAATGTGGCTGGAAGGACGGCGATATTTTGTTGGAGTCGCCCATGATTTGACCACGCTCAAACAAGCTGAACAACGGCTGCTCACCTTGTCAGCAGCAGTGGATCAGAGTCCGTCGGCTATAATGATCGCCACTATGAACGGCGAAATTGAATATATTAATCAATTTTTCACATGCCTGACCGGTTACGCCAAGGACGAGCTCGTCGGAAAAACGCCGCGAGTATTGCACTCCAGCCATACGGCCCCGGAACAATATCAGCGCCTATGGGAAGCGCTGCGCGACGGGCGCGAATGGCGTGGCGAGATTCAAAATCGCAAGAAGAGCGGAGAGCTCTACTGGGCTTCGGAAACCATCACGCCCCTACGCGACGCGAAAGGCGAAATCACCCGTTATTTGGCGATCCAGCAAGACGTCACCGAGCAGAAGCACGCCAAGGAAGCTCTCGCCGAGAGTGAAGAGCGCTTTCACCACGTGGCGGACATGGCGGGCGAATGGCTTTGGGAGCAGGATCCGGAAGGACGTTACATATATAGTAGCGGCGCGGTGCGGAATATCCTCGGCTTTGCGCCCGAGGAAATCCTCGGCAAGACCTACCTCGATCTGTTGACGCCCGAAGATCAGGAGCATTGGATTGCAGCGGCGCCCTCCGCCGTGGCCGGCAGCCATCGACCCTTCCATCACCTCGTCAATCAATACCGCCAAAAGGACGGACGCAAGGTCTATACTGAATCCACGGGAGCTCCGATCTTTGACGAGCGGGGCCAACTCGTCAAATGGCGAGGAGTGGATCATGACATCACTGCTCGCAAAGCCTTCGAGGATGCGCTACGTGTGCGCGACCGCGCCATCGAGGCTGCTCACATCGGCATCGTCATCACCGACGCCCAAGCGCGAGGTAACCCCAATATCTATGTGAACCCCGCGCTGAGCCGTATCACAGGCTATTCGCGGGAGGAGCTGCTGGGCCAGAACATGCGTTTGCTCCAGGGGCCGGACACCGATCCTGCGGCGCTGGCGCAAATCCGGCGAGCCATAGAGTATGGGGAAAGCTGTGAAATCGTTCTGAAGAATTACCGCAAGGACGGCGCAGCGTTCTGGAATGAACTGCTAATCTCCCCCGTCTATGACAAGACCGGAAAACTCTCAAATTACATCGGCATCCAGACTGATGTCACGGAGCGGCGACGAGCGGAAGAGAGCCGGCACGAATTGGAGATTGCAAAAAACATCCAGCTCTCGCTTTTACCCGACGCCCCCATGAATTTGCCGACTGCAGAGCTAGCGGGGATTTGCGTGCCCGCCACTCATGTTGGTGGCGACTATTTCGACTTCTTTGCCGCGACTGACTTCGTAGATATCGTCATTGCCGACGTTTCCGGCCATAGCGTCGGCGCGGCTCTCATCATGATTGAAGTGCGCAGCACGCTACGCGCGGAAACCCGCAAGGTGGTCGAGGCTCCAATGGGGCCAGCGAACATTCTGCGCGATTTAAATCAACTGCTGTTCGATGATCTGAACAAGGCGGAATTATTCATCACGATGTTCTATCTGAAATACCTTCCCGACAGTCGAATTTTGAAATACGCCAACGCCGGCCACAATTGGGCTCTGCTGTTGCGGCGCGACGATGCAACCTGCACGCCTCTCGACGCAGAGGGACTGGTGCTGGGCGTACAGCGCGACGTCGCGTTCGAGGAAAGGAGCGTCAGTTTGGCAATCGGCGACAAATTGTTACTATACACCGATGGAATAACCGAAACCCAAAATGCCGATGGGACGTTTTTCGGGATGGATCGTCTTTGCGGATTGTTTGCCGCTTATCGGGAAATGTCGCCAGAAGCGACAATTAAGCAGATCCTGGCCGATGTGCGGGCGTTCCGCGGCGATGCGCCGCTTCACGACGACATCAGCATGGTGATTCTGCTAGTGCGATGAACGGCTCGCTTCGACGCCGATGCGAGAGGCGCTGGGTCAAGTCATGCGAAAAAAGTGATCGAGGTGAAGTCTGCCCAGTAGAGTCGAGCTCCACGGCCCCCTATATTCTCTATTTTTGGCGCGTCGAGTTTAAAATACGAACGCCGGAGGCGACCAGAATTCGTCCGGCGAGGAACAATCGGGGATCGGTTCATGCCGATTAGCAGCCAAGTCAAACCGCTCGGACGGCGCAAAATCGGCTTAGCTTTGAGTAGCGGTGTGGCGAGAGGGTGGGCGCATATCGGCGCATTGCGCGCGTTACAGCGATTTGGAATTGATTTTGACATTTTGGCGGGCTGCTCGGCAGGAGCCCTGGTCGGTGGATGCTTTCTCGCGCGAAAGCTCGACGAGCTGGAAAGGTGGGCGATCGCACTCAACAAACGCAAGCTTCTTGGCTATCTCGACCTGAATCTGGGTCGGGGAGGATTGATTCGCGGTGATAGACTCATCGGGGATCTGCGGAGTCTCCTCGGGCCGCTTCGGGCAGAGGATCTGCGTATCCCCTTTGTCGCCGTCGCCACCAACCTCACAACAGGACATGAAGTTTGGCTGCAAACTGGCGACCTCACTGAAATACTGCGTGCATCCTTCGCCCTGCCCGGACTCTTCCCGCCGATCGAATTAGATAAACGCTGGCTGGCCGATGGCGCGCTCGTCGATCCCCTACCAGTCGCGGCGTGTCGCGCGCTGGGCGCTGATCTGGTCATCGCAGTCAATCTCAATTCTGATATCATCGGAAAAGTGCGCTGCTCCCGAACCAGCGCCTCCGGCCTCATGGGGTTTGATCCTGCAGTGCTTGTGGAAGAAAGCGCTCAAGCCTCCTCGTCCCTCTTCGCCGACAACTTCACGCTCGGCGTCTTTCGGCGCGAAAGCGACAAACCTAACGTGTTCGGGGTCATGACGACTTCGCTTAGCATCATGCAGGATCGTCTCACGCGCTCGCGTCTCGCGGGTGATCCGCCGGACGTGCACATCACTCCGCGCGTCGGCCATATTGGTTTGCTCGAGTTTGAGCGCGCGGAGGAATTGATTCGCGAGGGAGAAGAGGCCGTAGTGCGTAAACGTCCCGAGCTCTTGGACGCCATGCAGGCGATCGGTGTCGCATCCCCACTGTGATGCGCCGGTGGATCGCCAAGCGGAACCCTTGCGGACTTGCCCCGAAAGGTGATCCGATTAACGCTTTGCCCCCGACACTCGCTGGTGAGCTTAATCCTGGCCGCGATCGAGGCGCTATCCTCGACGCGTTGTTTCCAAAATTTGCAACCCGCGTCGCGGCGTCGCCCCATCAACAACAGAACGTAATTGCGATTGTGTGCTTCGGAAGATCTAGCGGGTGAGTTTGGCCATCCGCTATCCCCAGATTAGCGCGAAGGTTCAGAGGCGCGAGGACAGCAGATGATTTTGGTTTCCACAGGGTCTTGGAGACCGGAAAGTTTCGGCGTCTCTGGGTCAACCTGCGTCACCGGCGCATAGTTCCACCGCGTCCGCCGAACTTCAACTTGCCGGCGCCGCAAACGCTTCCTCAGGCGGCAGCCGTGCGCCAACAATGGACCCAACGCTTTCCTCCGCGCACATGGCTCCGCCACAGCCATAACGGCGCTGAGCTTCAGCCGAACATCCACGGCTATTGGCAAATTGAACGATTCAATAAACGCCCTGTGCCCCTCTTTGACGGGCCCGCTTTGTTGGGTATAGACTGCGCAAAATCGTGAGATCGCTCTTTTTCACGCTTCCGCGCATTTTAAAGGGAGTCGATCGCCATGCGTGTTGCGCTCGCCATGGTTCTGGTCGTCGCAGCCTCGCTGATCTTTCATTTCGCGAGCCCCTGGCGCGCCACGCCAATTGCCTCGAACTGGGGCTTCATCGACAACATGATCGCGCTTACCTTCTGGATAACCGGAGCCGGTTTCGTCGCGGTCGTATTGTTCATGGCCTATTGCCTCTATCGCTTCCGGCACCAGCCCGGCCGACGAGCGGCCTATGAACCGGAGAATCAAAAGCTCGAAGCTTGGCTCGCAGTCATCACGACGATCGCCGTTGTGGTCCTGCTCGCCCCTGGCCTGTTGGTGTGGGGCCAATATATTTCCGTGCCCCAAGGCGCAATGGAAGTCGAAGCCGTCGGCGTACAATGGAGTTGGAGCTTTCGACTTCCCGGCGCCGACAACAAATTGGGCTCGACTGACGTTCGCTTCGTCGATGGCAATAATTCGCTAGGCGTAAACCCCGCCGACCCCAAGGGTCGGGACGATCTCATTATCGCAAATGGCGAATTGCATCTGCCCGTCGGCAGGCCGGTGAAGGTGCTGCTGCGCTCGCTCGACGTCCTCCACGACTTCTATGTTCCGCAAATTCGCGCCAAGATGGATTTGGTGCCTGGTATCGTCAGCTATCTTTGGTTCACGCCGACCAAGATCGGCGAATATGAAATTCTTTGCGCGGCCTATTGCGGGACGGGTCATCCACAAATGCGCGGAACGATGATTATCGAGTCCGAGGCCGACTACGCTAAATGGCTGCAGGCCCAACAGACTTTCGAACAGTCGCGAAAGACCGACGCCGGTCGAGACAAGCGGGCGTCCAATCCATGAACACAGGCTGAAAAGCGCGCGCAAGAAGAAGCGGGAGACACAGTCGATGACCGACGCTACGGTGAGACCCGAAGATGCAGTTCCGCCCGCCGAAACGCCTGAAATGGAGTTGTTCCATGCGCACAGCTGGGTCACGCAATATGTCTTCTGCCAGGATGCGAAAGTCATTGCGATCCAATATGCTGGCACCGCCATCGGCATTGGTCTCGTTGCTCTAGTGATGTCTTGGGTCATTCGCATACAGCTAGCTTTTCCCGGCGCCATTTCCTTCATAGATGCGGATGTCTATTACCAGTCCGTGACCATGCACGGCATGATCATGGTGGTTTATATGCTGACCGCCATATTTCTTGGCGGGTTCGGTAATTATCTCATTCCACTAATGGTCGGCGCGCGGGATATGGTGTTCCCATTTGTCAACATGCTCAGCTACTGGGTCTATCTGCTTGCGACGCTGGTTCTCGCGGCGAGCTATTTCGTTCCCGGTGGGCCGACCGGCGCCGGTTGGACGCTCTATCCGCCGCAGTCGATCCTCACTGGAACGCCCGGTCACGAATACGGCATCATCATGATGCTCGCCTCGCTGATCCTTTTCATCGTCGGTTTCACCATGGGCGGCCTCAACTACGTCGTGACCGTTTTGCAGGGACGCACACGGGGCATGACGCTGATGCGCATGCCCCTCACGGTCTGGGGCATTTTCGTGGCAGCGGTCATGGCGCTCCTCGCCTTCCCAGGCCTCTTCGTCGCCTGCGTGATGCTGCTGCTCGATCGCACGCTCGGCACCAGTTTTTTCATGCCCAGCATCGTCGAACTGGGCGAGCACAAGAACTATAATGGCGGCAGCCCGATCCTGTTCCAGCATCTCTTCTGGTTCTTCGGCCATCCGGAAGTCTACATCGTTGCGCTGCCCGCGTTCGGCATCGTGTCGGACCTCATCAGCGTCCATGCCCGCAAGAACATCTTCGGTTATCGCATGATGGTCTGGGCGATTATCGCCATCGGCGTTTTGAGCATGGTGGTCTGGGGGCATCACATGTACATCAGTGGGATGGACCCGTGGTTCGGCTTCTTCTTCGCGGTGACAACGCTAGCGATCGCAGTGCCGACAGCCTTGAAAGTTTACAACTGGGTGTTGACGCTCTGGCACGCCGACATTCACTTCACGACGCCGATGCTTTTCGCGCTCGGCTTCCTCGTGACATTCGTGAATGGCGGCATCACGGGCCTCTATCTAGGCAATGTGATTGTGGACGTGCCGCTGTCGGCGACGCTCTTCGTTGTTGCGCATTTCCATATGGTGATGGGGATCGCGCCGGTGCTCGTGATCTTCGGCGCGATCTATCACTGGTATCCGAAAATTACCGGCCGCATGATGGACGAACGCCTTGGCAAGATCCATTTCTGGATCACCTTCCTAGGCGCCTACGCCATTTTCTTCCCCATGCACTATCTTGGCCTGCTCGGCATGCCGCGGCGCTTCTACGAGATGGGGCAGACGGCCTTCGTGCCGCATTCGGCTGAATTGCTGAACATCTTC
>Ga0182030_10015607_pt1 | contig 14877 bp, 14 predicted proteins | sample 812S3MmetaG_FD_121299 | JGI IMG/M metagenome (GOLD analysis project Ga0182030, IMG submission 121299) | Permafrost microbial communities from Stordalen Mire, Sweden - 812S3M metaG (Illumina Assembly) | ecosystem: Environmental > Terrestrial > Soil > Wetlands > Permafrost | place: Sweden... | reverse complement strand
CTGGCCACCGAGGCCCAGGCGCTGCTGGGCGTGGTGCCGGCGGAGGACGCCGCCCTCTGCCGGGCCATGGCGCCCAAAGTCGACGACGCCTTCGTGGCCGACGTCTTGGCCCGCGAGGAGATCACCAATCACGACGTGGCCGCCTTCGTCGATGTGGTCCAAGAGCGCATCGGTCCCCCGGCCGGTTCGTTCATCCATTTCGGGCTGACGTCCTCGGACGTGGTGGACACCGCGCTGAGCGCCACCCTCACCAGGGCGGCCGACCTCCTCCTGGCCGACCTGGACCACTTCGTGGAGGCCCTGCGTGCCCGGGCCCTCGAGCTCATGCACGTGCCGGTCACCGGGCGCACCCACGGCATGCACGCCGAGCCCACCACCTTCGGGGCCAAGTTCGCCCTGTGGGCCCTGCAGGCCGACCGCGATCGCCGCCGCATGCGGGCGGCCCGCGACGGGATCGCCGTGGGCAAGCTGTCGGGGGCCGTGGGCACCTTCTCCAACATCGACCCGGAGGTCGAGGCCGACGTGTGTGCCGCCCTCGGCCTCGAACCGGTGCCGGCCACCCAGGTCATCGCCCGCGATCGCCATGCCGAATTCCTGTGGGCCTGCGCCTCGGTCGGGGCCACCGTCGAGCTCATGTGCACCGAGATCCGCCACCTGGCCCGCAGCGAGGTGGGGGAGGCGGAGGAGCCGTTCGGCGCCGGGCAGAAGGGCAGCTCGGCCATGCCCCACAAGCGCAACCCGATTCTCTCCGAGCGCCTCTGCGGCCTGGCCCGCCTGCTGCGCGGCTACCTGGGCGCCGGGCTGGAGGACGTGGCGCTGTGGCACGAGCGGGACATCTCGCACAGCTCGGTGGAGCGGGTGGCGCTCCCCGATGCGTCGCTCCTGGCCTGTTACGTCCTGCGCAAGGCCACCGGCCTGGCCTCGGGGTTGGTCATCCACGCCGACCGGGCGCTGGACAACCTGGTCAACGGCAGCTTCGGCCTCGTCTTCAGCCAGTCGGTGCTGCTGGCGCTGGTCGCTGCCGGGCTGGGCCGCGACGAGGCGTACCGCATCGTCCAGCGCGACGCCCGCACCGCGTGGGAGGAGCGCCGGTCGTTCCGCGATGTTCTCGAAGCCGACCCCGACGTCACCCTCACCGGGGCCGAGCTCGACGCGGCCTTCGATCTCAGCCGCACCCTGCGTCACGCCGACCGCTTCTCCGACGCCCTGGCCGATCTGGAGTGACCGGTAAACTGTCGGGCAGAACAGCCATGGTGCTCTCGTGACCATCGATCTCTCGTGACCATCGATCTTCCTCAGGTCCTCTCGGGCAAAGTCCGCGAGCTCTACGACGCCGGCGAGGACCGCCTGCTCATAGTGGCCTCGGACCGGGTGAGTGCCTTCGACGTGATCATGGCCGAGCCGATCCCCCACAAGGGGCGGGTGCTCACGGCCATGACCGTCTTCTGGTGCCGGGAGATGTCCGACGTCGTCCCCGGCACGCTCCTGGCCGACGACCCCCGGGAGATCGAGGGTGCCCTCGGCGACGCCCGGCTCCCGCCCGAGTGGGCCGGCCGGGCCGTCCTGGTGCGACGGGCCGACATGCTGCCGATCGAATGCATCGTGCGCGGCTACCTGGCCGGGCAGGCCCACGAGGAGTACGAGAAGTCGGGGACGGTGCACGGGACGCCGATGCCGGCCGGTCTCAAGCTCGGCGACCGCCTGGCCGAACCGATCTTCACGCCCTCGACCAAGGCGCCCGAGGGGCACGATGTCAACATCGGCTTCGCCCAGGCGGTCGACCTGGTCGGCGCGGAGGCCGCCACGGCGGCCCGCGACATCTGCCTGGAGCTCTACGCCCGGGCGGCGGCGCGGGCGGCCGACGTCGGCTTCATCCTGGCCGACACCAAGTTCGAGCTCGGCTACGTGGACGGCGTACTCTCCCTGTGCGACGAGGTGTGCACCCCCGACTCCTCGCGGCTGTGGCCGGCCGATCAGGTCGTCCCGGGGCACACCCCGCCCGCCTTCGACAAGCAGCCCCTGCGCGACTGGCTGGCCGCCCAGCCCTGGGATCGCACCCCGCCCCCGCCCCCGCTGCCGCCGAGCGTGCGCGACGCCCTCTCGGCGCGGTACGTGGCCGCCTACGAGCGGGTCACCGGGCTCTCCCTGGACGACTGGTACGGTGCGACATCATGAGGTTCTTCGCGCGGGTGGAGGTGCAGTTGCGCCCCGGCATCGCCGATCCCGAGGGCGCCACCATTGAGCGGGCGCTCCCCGCGCTCGGCTTCGACGGCGTGGACCACGTGCGGGCCGGACGCTCGTTCAGCTTCGAGGTGGACGCGGCCGACGAGAGCGCGGCGCGCACCAAGGCCACCGAGCTGGCCGACCGGTTGCTGGCCAATCCGGTGATCGAGGAGAGCCGGCTGGAGCTCGAGCTCCTCGGAGGCTGAGTGGCACCGCGTATCGGGGTGGTCGTCTTCCCGGGGACCAACTGCGAGCATGATGTCGTCCTGGCCACCGAACGCCTCGGCGGGCGGGGCGAGCTGCTGTGGCACGGTGACACCGGGCTGGGCGGCGTCGACGCGGTGGTGCTACCCGGCGGCTTCGCCCACGGCGACTACCTGCGGCCCGGTGCCCTGGCCCGCTTCTCTCCCATCATGGATGCGGTCACCCGCTTCGCCCGCGAGGGCGGGCCGGTGGTCGGCATCTGCAACGGCTTCCAGGTCCTGACCGAGGCCGGGCTGCTACCCGGCGCGCTGCAGAAGAACGGCCGCCTGCGTTTTTTGTGCCAGCCGACCCGGTTGCGGGTCACCTCCACCGCCTCGGTGCTGACCGGGTTGGCCGAGCTCGGCGAGGAGCTGGTTATCCCGATCAACCACTTCTCGGGCAGCTACACCTGCGACGCCGAGACCCTGCGTGCCCTGCGCGACGGCGACCGGGTCGTGCTGCGGTACGTGGACAACCCGAACGGCTCGGTGGACGACATCGCCGGCATCACCAACGAGGCTGGCAACGTGGTCGGGCTGATGCCGCACCCCGAGCGCGCCTCCGACGCCTTGCTGGGTTCTGAGGACGGGTTGGTGCTGCTGCGTTCGCTCCTCGGCGCGGCGACCGCCCGCGCCGCGGCCTGATCCTGCCGTAGGAAGCCTTGGCGTGTCGGGCGCCGACCTTGCGCCCAGGGGCGAAGGGGCCCAGGGGCGAAGTGGCGAAGGGGAACGTGGGGGAGGAAGGGGGGCGCCGTGGTGAGAGGTGAAGGGTCCACGGTGGCGAGGGGGGTGACTCCCGACGAGGCATTCGACTTCGTCCTCGACCCGGCGCAGTACACGAAGGCGGACACCAAAATGGTCTGGGTCACCAAGCTGGCGGACACGCCCGACGGCATGATCGCCCGAGAAGACGGAAGGTTCCTCGGTCGATTCTCGGGCTCCGTGATCACCCGCTATCGCTGGGAGCGGCCCCACTCCATCGATGTGACGCTCGAGCACGGGGTGCCGCGGGGACTCCATGCCTGGTTCGAGATCGAGGCCGTCGAAGGAGGGACCCGCATCCACCATGTCGAAGAGCTCGACCTCGGTCATGGCCCCCTCGGATGGCTGCACGACATCGTCGCGGGCCAGTGGTTTGCCCGCTCGGTCGGCGCCGAGGTGGCCGAGATCGGCCGGCTTCTCGAGGCGGGCGAAAGGGGCGACGGCGCTCTGTCCTAGGGCGGCTGCTGTAGTTCTTGTCTGCGTGCCCCGTGTGTTCAATTCGGGCTCGTACCAGAAATGGTACGAGTGGAAAAGACCAGGACGAGGCGCAGCCAGGGCGCACCACGACGACTCCGACCGGGGGCACAGTCGCGAGCCTTTGGGTGCGACTACTTCAGGGTTCTCCTAACTACGCGCCCGTGAGATCCCCGCGGCCTGCAGCACCTGCGCGCTGACGCCGGCGGCCCGCCAGGTGCCATAGGAGATGCCCTTGCGCTTGCCGTAGGCCTCCGCCACCTTGATGAACTGCTTTTCCAGTGCCGTCAGGTCCTTGACCTTGGCCACGCGCAGCCGCTCGTCGGTCAGGTCCTTCTGCTCTTGGAGCAGGTGCAGCTTGGTGAGGGCGTCGGCGTTGACGAGCTGGTTCTCAATGGACCCCAGGCGTTTGTCGATGGAAGCCGGGGTGCGTTTACGACCCCGCTTGGGCTTCGAGGTCTCGAGCGCCTCGAGATAGTGGCGGACCGAGGCGCTCTCGGCGCGCCCCCGGGCCAGGGCGGCCTTGTGCCCCGTGCTCATGGGTTTGCGGGGGGCCGACGTCTTTGCTTTTACCATGCCCACTATTGTGGCCCCTCCGCGACAATCGCGCCGTCATTTGATGAGAAATTCGCTCGTTGATTCGGCACTTTCCGGGCGGCGTATTTTGTCAAAACGGTGGAGAGCCATCCACCTGTCGGAGGGCCTACCTCCACTAGATTCTGTAGCGGACACCAATGCGATCGGACCAATTACAGCAATGGCGGCTCCAATTCGATGAGGACCCGGCCCTGCACCGCTCTGCGCATGCACCCGAATGGCAACCGGACCACACCGGAGTTGCCACACCCCGGGGTCAAGGTGGGGCCATGGTAAAACGGCCGTCAAAGACGCAGGGAGACCAGGACACCGACACCAAGTGCGCCGAGCCTCTGCCCACGCTCAAGGCCGGTCGCGAGGTGGGATGGTTCTTCTTGGACGGCGAGGCGGTGGCCATCGAGCGCCGCGAGAGCGACCCCCGGGCCGGCGAGGACGGATGATGGTCAAGGTCATCCACGTCGATGACAACGGAGCCGAAATGGCTACCGTAGAGATCGACGACTTCACGATCGAGACGGTCTATGCCGGCATCGCCACCCTGCTGCGCACCGCGTCGGCCTCGGCGGCCGCACCGCCTGCGCCAGCCGGAGAGCTCTCCCGCCAGGCCCGCCAGCGTCGCGAGAAGATCCTCACCCGCATTCACAGCGGAGCCCGCCATTTGCCGGGAACCGTCCCGGCCATTTCGGCAAATGGACGAGGATCGGAGAGCCCGGTGGACGTGGCCGCCGATCCGGGAAATGCTGGAGTGGTGAGCGCCGACCATTTCGATCCGGCCACCTACCGCGAATGGGTACGCGGCGAAATCCCGCACTACGACCGTCTCCAGGAGTCGATCGCCGGCGCCACGGCCTCGATCGACGCGGCAGCCATCCTCGACCTGGGCACCGGCACCGGGGAGACCCTGGCCGGGGTCCTGCACCGGCATCCCCTCGCCCGCGCCGTCGGGGTCGACGAGAGCGAGGGCATGCTGGCGGTCGCCCGGGGCCGCCTGGAGGAGTACGACGTGACGCTGCAGGTGGCCGACCTCCTCGACCCGTTGCCGGCGGGCCCCTTCGACCTGGTGGTCTCGGCCCTGGCCGTGCACCACCTCGACGGGCCGGGCAAGGCGACCCTGTTCGCCCGGGTGGCCGGCGTACTGCGCCCCGGCGGCCGGTTCGTGCTGGGCGACGTGATCCTGCCCCCCGATGTGTCGTCGGCGGTGATCCCCCTCACCGACGGCTGGGACAAGCCGAGCACGGTGGCCGCGCAGGTGGGGTGGATGGAGGAGGCCGGCCTGGCGGTCACGGTGCTGTGGCAGGAGGACGACCTGGCGATCTTCAGCGCCGACCGCCCGCCGGAATGACCGACCGCCCGCCGCCGACGGCCACGCGCGGCAACTGACCCGACATTTGACGCACCGATCGGCTGGGCCCACCGGTCCCGCCCACTAAGTTGGAAGGCACCATGACTCCCCCCGCCGAGGAGCCGCCGCCGTTGCACCGGGCCCTCGGCCTGACCGACGACGAGTTCGACGCCGTGGAGAAGATTCTCGGGCGGGCGCCCAACCATCTCGAGTTGGCGCTCTACGCCGTCATGTGGAGCGAGCACTGCTCGTACAAGTCGTCGCGCATGCACCTCAAGCGGTTGCCGACCGAAGGTCCGCGGGTGCTGGTCGGACCAGGGGAGAACGCCGGGGTGATCGACGCCGGCGACGGCATCGCCGTGGCCATCCGTATCGAGAGCCATAACCATCCGTCGGCGATCGAGCCGTATCAAGGGGCGGCGACCGGGGTGGGCGGGATCCTCCGGGACATCTTCACCATGGGCGCCCGCCCGCTGGCCATCATGGACCCGCTGTTCTTCGGCTCGCCCGACGACGCCCGCCAGCGCTGGCTCGTCGAAGGGGTGGTGAGCGGCATTTCGGGCTACGGCAACTCGGTCGGGGTGCCCACCGTCGGGGGCGAGCTGACCTTCGACAACTGCTACGCCCAGAACCCGTTGGTCAACGTGCTGTGCCTGGGGGCGCTGCCCACCGACCGCCTGGTGCTCGGCATCGCCTCGGGCCCGGGCAACCTGGCCGTGCTGCTCGGCAACAGCACCGGGCGCGACGGCATCGGCGGGGTCAGCGTGCTGGCCTCGGCCGGCTTCGCCGGCGACGACGGTACCGGTGACGGGCCGGCGGGGGCCGACGACACCAAGCGCCCGAGCGTGCAGGTGGGCGATCCTTTCGAGGAGAAGCGCCTGATCGAGGCCTGCCTCGAGCTGCTGGACAAGAAGCTGGTGGTGGGTATTCAGGACCTGGGCGGGGCGGGCCTGGCCTGCGCCACCAGCGAGACGGCGGGCCGGGGCGGGGTCGGCATGGACGTCGACGTCTCCGCCGTGCCGCGCCGCGAGGACGGCATGGAGCCCTGGGAGGTCATGACCAGCGAGAGCCAGGAGCGCATGCTGGCCATCGTCACCCCGGACTCGTGGGAGGCGGTGGCGGAGATCTGCGCCCGGTGGGAGGTGCGGGCGGCCGTGGTGGGCAAGGTCACCGCCCCCGACCCGGCCGAGGGTGGGCGCCTGCGCATCCGCGACGGCTTCGACGGGCCGATCCTGGCCGACGTCCCGGCCGCCTCGCTCTCCGACGACGCGCCCCTCTATGACCGGCCCCGCCGGGCGCCCGTCGCCGTCACGGGGGCCCCGGTCGCCCCGCCCGACGACTGCGCCGCCGACCTGTTGGCGCTGCTGCGCTCGCCGCGCTGGGTCTTCCGCCAGTACGACCACCAACTGTTCTTGAATACGGTGGTCGGCCCGGGCGGTGACGCCGCGCTCCTCCGCCTGGCCGGTCCCGGCCTTCCCCCCTCCGCCCGCGGGGTGGCCGTGACCACCGACTCCAATCCCCGCGCCTGCGCCCTCGACCCCCGGGCCGGGACGGCGCTGACGTTGGCCGAGGGCGTGGCCAACCTGGCTTGCGTGGGGGCGACGCCGGTCGCCGTCGTCAACTGCCTGAACTTCGGCAACCCCGAGCATCCCGAGGTCATGTGGCAGCTGTCGGAGTGTATCGACGGGATGGCGGAGGCGTGCCGGGCCTTCTCGCTGCCGGTCATCGGCGGCAACGTCAGCCTCTACAACGAGAGCGGTGGGGCCGACATCGATCCCACGCCGGTCCTCGGGCTGCTCGGCCTGGTCGAGGCGTTGCATGCGCCGCCCCCCGGGCTGGCCTGGGCCGAGGGCGACACCCTGGTGCTCCTGGGCGCCCGTGCCGCCGCGGGCGGCTCGTTCCCCCTGGACGCCACGCGCTGGGCCACCGAGCGCCGGCAGCACCGCGGCGGGACCCTGCCGGAGCTCGACGTCGCCGGCCATGCGGCCGTGTGCGCCTTCGTGACCGGGCTGGTGTCCGCCATGGTGGCGGGCGGTCACGACTCGCCGGTGCTGCGCGCCGTGCACGATGTCTCCTCGGGCGGCCTGGCCGTCGCCCTGGGGGAGATGGCGGTGGCCGCCGGTACCGGCTGCGTGGTGGCGCTCGGCCAGGCCGCCGAGCTCTTCACCGAGCTGCCGTCGCGCTTCGTGGTGGCCACGCCCGAGCCCGACGAGTTGGCCGTCCGGGCCGCCAGCCTCGGCATCCCGTGTTCCGTACTCGGCCGGGCCGGTGGCGACCGCGTCACGCTGGGGGATCTGGTCGATCTCCCGTTGGCGTCGTTGCGCCAGGCCTACGAGGGCAATCTGGCCCGGATGTTGGGGGATTCGTGAAGGCGCGGCCCTGTGCGACAATGGGGACACCGTGAAGGAAGCCTGCGGTGTCTTCGGTGTCTACGCCCCCGGGCGCAAGGTGGCCAACCTCACCTTCGACGGCCTTTTCGCGCTGCAGCACCGGGGCCAGGAGTCGGCCGGCATGGCGGTCAGCGACGGCGACACGGTCACCGTGGTCAAGGACATGGGCCTGGTGGCCACCGTCTTCGACGAGCGCAAGCTCTCCGGCCTCTACGGGCATCTCGCCATCGGCCACACCCGCTACTCCACCCACGGGGCCTCGGACTGGGACGGTGCCCAGCCCGTCTACAAGCCTGTCGGCCGGGCCGGTTTCGCCCTCGGCCACAACGGCAACCTGACCAACACCACCGAGCTGGCCGAGAAGGTGGGCATGCTTCCCGGGTCGATCGCCACCGACAGCGACGTGGTGGCCGAGCTGTTGGCCCACGCCTTCCCCGAGACCGGGGAGCTGGCCGGCGCCCTGCAGGCCGTGCTGCCCATTGTCGAGGGCGCCTTCTCCTTCGTGCTGATGAACACCCAGAAGCTGTTCGGCGTGCGCGACCCCTACGGCTTCCGTCCGCTGTGCCTGGGCCGCCTCGGTCCGGAGGACGCGCCCGAAGGCTGGGTGCTCGCATCCGAGACCCCCGCCCTCAGCGTCATCGGCGCCACCTTCGTCCGGGAGATCGAGCCCGGCGAGCTCGTCGTGATCGACGGCGACGGCGTGCGCAGCCTGGTGATCCCGTGGCTCAAGGAGGTCACCCCCCGGCTCTGCATCTTCGAGTTCGCCTACATCGCCCGCCCGGACTCCAAGCTCTACGGGCGCGAGGTCCACGAGACCCGCTGCCGCATGGGCGAGCTGTTGGCGGCGCAGTCCCCGGTGGAGGCCGACCTGGTCATGGGGGTGCCCGAGTCGGGGGTCCCGGCCGCCGAGGGGTTCGCCCGCGCCAGCGGCATCCCCTACGGGCAGGGCCTGGTGAAGAACCGCTACATCGGGCGCACCTTCATCGCCCCCGATCCCCAGGCCCGCGGCGACGCCGTGCGGCGCAAGCTCAACCCGCTGCCCGAGACCATTTCGGGGAAGCGGCTCGTGGTGGTCGACGACTCCATCGTGCGGGGCACGACGCAGCGCTCGGTCGTCCGCATGCTGCGCGAGGCCGGGGCCACCGAGGTGCACCTGCGCATCTCCTCGCCGCCCTGGCGCTGGCCCTGCTTCTACGGCATCGACACGCCGTCCACCGACGAGCTGCTGGCGGCCAACCACAGCATTGCGGAGATGACCGAGCTGTTGGGTGCGGACTCGCTCGACTACATCAGCGTGGAGAACCTCAAGGCGGCCATCGGCGTGCCGGACGGCGGGTTCTGCGACGCCTGCTTCACCGGCAACTACCCGACGGCCACGCCCTCCTCGACGCCCGTGCTGTTCACGAAGCCCGACGAGCCGCCGGAGGAGTATCAAGCGCAGTTCCCCGGGGTCTGACCCCGATGGGTATCTGACCCCGATGGGTACAGGCAGGGCCACCTACGCGGGGGCCGGGGTCGACATCGGCGCCGGCGACGCCGCGGTCGAGTTGATGAAGGGCCTCGTGTCGGGCATCGGCGGGTTCGGGGGCCAGTTCCCGCTCGATACGGCCCGCTTCACCCATCCGGTCCTCGTCGCCTCCACCGACGGGGTGGGCACCAAGCTGGTGGTGGCCCAGGCCAGCGGCCGCTACGACACCGTGGGCATCGACCTGGTGGCCATGTGCGTGGACGACCTGGTCTGCGTGGGGGCCGAGCCGCTCTTCATGCTCGACTACATCGCCACCGGGAAGGTGGACCCGGCGCGCATCGAGGCGGTGGTGGCCGGCGTGGGCGAGGGGTGCCGACAGGCCGGCTGCTCGTTGATCGGCGGGGAGACGGCGGAGCACCCCGGCGTCATGGCGCCCGACGACCTCGACGTCGCCGGCTTCGCCGTGGGCGCGGTCGAGCAGGGCACCCAGCTCGGTCCCGAGCGGGTGCAGATCGGCGACGTGATCATCGGCCTGCCCTCGCCGGGCCTGCGCTCCAACGGCTACACCCTGGCCCGCCTGGTGCTGCTCTCGCCCGAGTACGCGGGTCGCTCGCTGGGCGACCCGGCGTGGGACGGGGCGGAGGTGACCGTGGCCGACGAGCTGCTGCGCCCGTCGGTGATCTACACGCCCGCCGTCCTGCGGGTCCGCGACGCCCTCGGCGACGCCCTGCACGCCTGCGCGCACATCACCGGCGGGGGGATCGTCGGCAACCTGCCCCGCGTGCTGCCCGAGGACAGGGCTGCACTGTTGGAGCGGTCGTCATGGGTCGAGCCCCGTATTTTCGGCGAGATCCAGCGCCTCGGCTCGGTGGACGAGGCGGAGATGGACCGGGTCTTCAACCGCGGGGTGGGGATGGCACTGGTGGTGCAGGCCGACCGCGCCGCCGCCGCCCTCGACGTCCTGGTCGACGCCGGCCACCCCTCGACGGTGATCGGGCATGTGGTGCCGCGGGCGCCGGGCGGCGCGGGCGTCGTGATCGGGTGACGGTAACATGGTGAGCGGCGCCGACGACAACCCCGAGCTGGTGGCGCACCTCCTGGCGCACTCGGTGCGCCGGGGCGACTTCGTCCTCAAGTCCGGCCGGCGCAGCAGCTGGTTCATCGACTCCAAGCAGACGGTCTGCCGGCCCGAGGCCATGCTGCTGGTGGCCGACGCCGTGCTCTCGGTGATGCCCGAAGAGACCACCGCCATCGGGGGACTGACCATGGGGGCCGACCCGGTGGCCTTCGTCACGGCCGGCGTGGCGGCGACGCGCGGCCGGGCGCTCAAGGCGTTCAGCGTGCGCAAGGAGGCCAAGGACCACGGCGGCGGCGGCCGCATTGCCGGGGCGCTCGACCCGGGCGACAAGGTGGTGGTGACCGAGGACACGGTGACCCGGGGCACCTCGTTGCTCGAGGCCGCCCGGGCCGTGCGCGAGGCGGGGGCGGACCCGATCCTGCTGGTGGCGGTGGTCGACCGCGGCGGGACGGCGGCGGCGCTGGCGGCGGCCGAGGGGCTGTCGTTCCGGGCCATCCTCACCGCGCCCGATCTGGGCTTCGACTACGAAGGGGCGTGAAGGCGCCCGTCCGTTTCGTCAGGTCTTCGTCGAGCCCCGGCGGCGCACTAAGGAGTCGACGGTGACCGCGGCGAGCAGGACCACGGCGGTGGCGATCTCCTCGCCGGCCGTGCCGACCCCGATCAGGGCCAACCCGTTGACCACCGCAGCGATGAGGACGCCCCCGAGCAGCGCGTGGACCGCCTTGCCGTAGCCCCCGAAGAGGCTGGCCCCGCCGATGACCGCGGCCGCGATGGCATAGAGGACGTAGCTCGAGCCGTCGTAGCCGACGGAGATCGAACCGAGGCGGGAGGCGAACACCAGCCCGCCGAGGCCGGCGGTGAAGGCCGACAAGGTGAAGGCGACGGTGCGGATCCACTGCACGCGGATCCCGGCCCGGCGGGCCGCCTCGGGGCTGGCCCCGATGGCGTACATGTAGCGGCCGGTCCGCGTCTTGCCCAGCAACAGGGTCCAGGCGACCGCGAGGAGGAGCACGAGGGGGAGAACCCACGGCACTCCTCTGAGGGGCACCAGGTTGCCGCGGTTGAGGTTGCAGACGACGACGAGCAGGGCCCCGGCCACCCCCACCACCACAATGGTGAGCACCGTGATGCTGAGCGGGGGCGCGCTGAGGTTGCGGGCGCGGCGCCGGGCATTGCGCGAGATGGTGACGAGGGCGTAGAGGCCGACGGCCGCCACGAGGACGATCCAGCTGGCAGCGGCACTCATGTTGCCGTTGACCAGGTTGTAGAGGGGACCGCTGGTGGGGAGGCTGATCACGCCGCCCACGGCGCCGTGGAACGAGTCGAAGAGGAAGATCAGCACCCCGCCGAGGCCGAGGAGGCTGGCCAGGGTGACCACGAACGACGGTAGATGCAGGCGGGTGATCAAAAGGCCCTGGAACGCCCCGATGGCGGCACAGGCCAGCAGGCCGACGATCACGGCCGCCCACCAGGGCCAGCCATAGGAAGGGGAGAGGAGGGCCAGGGTGATGGTGGCGCCGATGCCGGCCACGAAGCCGGTCGAGAGGTCGATCTCGCTCAGAATCAGGACGAAGATCTCGCCCAGGCCCAGCGTCACGAAGAAAGCCGCCTGCACCAACAGGTTGACGATGTTGCCGGCCGAGAGGAACCTGGACTGCTGGACCTGGAAGATGATGACGATGAGGACGAGGCCGAGGATGATCGGCAGGGCCCCGCTCTCGCCGTTGCGGATCCGCTTGACCCACGCTTTGACGTACTCCCCGAGCGAGTCGGCCAGGAGCTCGGGTGCGGCGGCGACGACGTCGAGTGCCGGCGCGTCGTCGTCGTGGTGAAGGGCCGGAGCCGTCTCCGATGCCGTGTCCACCCCGGCTGCCGTCTCCGCCCCCGGTGTCGGACTCTGCACGTTCCCCCCGCTCTCACTGGTCACTGTCCGCCCCCGTTTCCGCTCCCGGCGCCGTCACTGCCCACGCCGGCGTGGGCTCTCTCCGAACGACCCGTCGTCATGTAGTCCACGACCACCGAGCTGTCGAACTCCGAGATGGGACCGGCGGCCACGACGCGTCCGAGGTGCAGGATGGCGATCCGATCGGCCACCGAGAAGACGTCGTTGAGGTTGTGCGAGATCATCAACACGCCGACGCCGTTGGAGGCCAGCCGCTTGATGAGGGCGAGCACCTGGGCCGTCTGGGACACCCCGAGGGCGGCCGTCGGCTCGTCCATGATCACCAGCTTGGCGTGGGACATCACGGCCTTGGCCACTGCCACCGACTGGCGCTGGCCGCCCGAGAGCGAGGCGACGGGCTGGCGGATGGAGCGGATGGTGGTGACCGAGAGCTCCTTGAGCGTGTCCCGCGCCGTGATCTCCATGGAGCCCTCGTCGAGGATCCCGTGACGGAGCACCTCGTGCCCGAGGAACATGTTCTGCACGATGTCGAGGTTGTCGCACAGGGCGAGGTCCTGGTAGATGGTGGTGATGCCCAGGGCCTCGGCGTCCTTGGGGGAGTGGAGGTGGACCGGGCGGCCCTCCCAGAGCACCTCCCCCCCGTCGGGCTCCCAGAGTCCCGAGATCGTCTTGACGGTGACCGATTTTCCGGCGCCGTTGTCGCCGGCGAACGCGGTGACCTGACCGGCGTAGATGTCGAGGTTGACGTCACGCAACGCCTGCACGGCCCCGAAGTTCTTCGAGATGCCCTTCAACTGCAGCAGGATCGCGCTCTCGACGCCCGAGCCCCCTGTCGTCATCAGCCCCTCCTCCGGTTCGCGCCACCCCCGCCCCGCTTGGCGGGAGGGGGGTGGCTCTACGACGAGACCGGCTGCCGATGCAGCCGAACGAGCAAATCCGCTTAGGGAGTTATACCCGCTGCGGTGCAGTCGGCGGCGTAGGAACCGGTGCAAAGCTGCGACGCAGGCACGAAGTTGTCCGCGATGATGGTCGAGTTCATGTTCTTGGTGGTCACCCACTCCGGGGTCAGGAGGGACGACTTCACCTTTCGGCCGGAGGTGGGGTCGACCGTCGTCCCGTTGGCCAGACTGGCCGGTGGCGTCTTGCCCGCCCGCAGGTAGATGGCGATCGCAGTCGCCGCGGAGGCCTCAATGAAGACGGGCTTGTACACGGTGCCGCACTGGTAGCCGGCGAGCACGTCGTCGAGCCCGGTCGCCGTCGCGTCCTGTCCGGTGGTCGGGAACGTCTTGGGCGCCACGTGCTGTGCTTGCAGGTAGGAGATGATCGGCGACCCGGTCTCGTCGTTGGGGATCAACGCGGCGTTGATGTTCGGATGGGCCGTGTAGGCCTCCTGGAACTCAGTCTCGGCCGTCGGCGGGTCCCACGTGTCGGCCGTGTTGACGACATCGACGTACTTGCCCGACTTGAAGTAGGGCGCCAGCACCTGGTTGTAACCCTGGGCGAACTGGGTGGCGTTGTTGTCGGTCGCCGCGCCGTGCATGACCACCACCTGCGGTTTGGCGACTTTCCACGCCGAGATACAGCTCACCAGGCCCTGGCCGATCAGCTTTCCGACCTGCACGTTGTTGAAGCTCACGTAGTACTGGGCGCTGCCGCCGAGCGTGAGCCTGTCGTAGTCGATGACGTCGACGCCGTGTGCCTTGGCGTAGGTCTCGATCGATTTGCCGACTCCCGAGTCGAAGGGGTCGATCAGGAGCACGGTGGCACCGTTGGTGATGTCCGTCTGTGCGTCAGTGAGCTGTGTGGCATCACTGCCGAGGGCGTTCTGCACGATGATGTCCGAACTGGGAAGCCCGGCGGCCAGCAGTGCCTTCCTGATGTCCGGCTGGTCGAACTCGACGTAACGGGTCGAGCTCACGGTGTCGGGCATGATCGCCGCCACTTTTCCCTTGCCGGACTTGGCCAAGCTCTTGAGCTGTTTCATGGCCGAGAAGTTGTTGGTGAACGACTTCGTCGTCAACTTCGGTGTGCTGGCGGCTGAGGTCGAGACCGTCAGGCCGGCCGCAGCCATGGCTCCGACGACCGTCAGGCTAGCCAGCCTGCCCAATTTCTTCGTACGCACCTTATCTACCCCTATCCGGGCCCAGAGGCCCGTCTTACCGTCCTGAATCGACCCCCAGCGGACCGACCTGTCGCAGTTTTAATGAAGATTTAACGATCCTGCACCGACGACCCTAGTCAGTTGTGTGACAAATGTCGCCCAATTTTCAAGAAACGGGGATTGCGGGAAAGTTGGGCTCTGAACTGGGAAACTGACCTCTGCGAAGGTCCCCGGGAGCCCGCCCGAATGCCCGTCGTCGTCGTCAACCTCGCCAGTCCCTTCACATTTCCTTCACAT